>ERZ1029878.225-NODE-225-length-9683-cov-16.213752_pt1 | contig 9683 bp, 12 predicted proteins | sample MGYA00519234_ERZ1029878 | MGnify/ENA primary metagenome ERZ1029878 (study PRJEB33666, sample SAMEA4610928) | skin metagenome | biome: Human-associated habitat; feature: Malodor aspect; material: skin | place: Philippines | collected 2015-08 ... | reverse complement strand
ATTAATTAAATGTAAAACACTAAATAAGTAATTTACTTATTTAGTGTTTTATGATATATTATACTTATTAATAATCAATAGGAGATAATATTTATGAAATTATTAAACAAAATTGTAGCAATTACTTTAAGTAGTTTAACAATATTTAATACTATGTCACAAATCGCATTTGCAGATTTTAATGATGAAATAGATCGACATCATCAATTAAAAAGAGAATTTGTTGATAGAAATATGAAAGATCAATTACTAATACAATCTCGTATAAATGATGAAGAAAAAGTTAAAAAGTATTAATCAAATATTTCACAAGTCGGTATTGTTGAATTACCTTCATCTCATGGCTCAGGCGTTGTAATTGATCATAATAAAGTATTAACTGCAACTCATGTTGTATCTAATCATAATAATGAACAATATAAACCATCTTCGATTAAATATAGACCACATGGCTATAATAAAGATCAATATAGTTATGATGAATATAAACCAATTAAAATTAAAAAAGTTGAACAATATAAAAATACTGAATTAACAATTTTAACTTTAAAACGAGATGTGAAAAATATTAAACCTCTTAAATTGTCTAAAGATCATATTCATTATGGTGACAAATTAAAAATGGTTGGTTATCATGATACAAAAAATAATAAAGTTAAAAAACAATATACTTCCGAAGGTAAAAATATTTATATAAGAAAAGATTTATATCAAAAAGATCAAATCGTAATTTTCAATCATATGAGAAGTCACAAAGGTATGTCAGGTGGACCATTACTAAATGAAAAAAACGAAGTTGTAGGTGTTAGTAGCTTTTTGTATTATAATAGTGATCTTTCAGGTTTCGTTAATTCATATCAGCTTAATAAAATTGTAAATTAACTATTTACTTAATTTATAGTTTATGATATATTTAATATAGAATTTATGATATAAATTAATGAGTCAATAATAATCTTATCTCAAATTATTAATATTGATGTTAAAAACTTTAGTATTTATTAATCATGAATAAAGTAGAATCATATTAAACTCCATAATATTAGTAAGAGGGTTAAGACTGCTTTATTTATAAAAAAAGATTAAATTAAATTATAATTTGTGATGTCTAATTTATTAGACCAGCAAATATTGGCAAGTGGTAGTGCCTTAAGTGTCTGCTCCGCAGACCTTTAAAAGGCAAACATTATAAATCAAATTAAGATATAATTTTATATTATATTTTTCAATTTGATTTGTTTGTCTTACCATAATGTTAATAATAAAAAAAAAGGATGATTATAATGGAATTAATATTTAAAGTTAAAAATGATATTCAAAATCAATTTAAACATGGAGTTAAAATTAGACCAGATCGATTAAATCCTATTGATTTAGGTTTTGTTATTCAAAATGATAAAATTAGTAAAGTATTTAAAATTGATAATGAAAATATTAAATATAACGCAAGAACAAAAACAATTGAATTAAATTCTATTTTAGGTGAAGAATTAACAGATCATGAATTAATTGGTGAAAAAGTAAATTATCAAACTTTTAATCCAGCAACAATTAATAATATTGATCAACTATTAATTAAATAAAGAGGTGCTATCAATGAAAGAAGTTAAAGTTTTAATTGGTCCAGCAGGTTGTGGTAAATCAACATATACTCAAGCTTTAATAAATAATTATAAAAATCAATTTGATAATATTGTAGTATTGAGTTCAGATGAAATTAGATTTAATCTTTTTGGTGATTTAAAGCATCAATCAAAACAAGATCATGCTAAAGTATTTGAATATATGAATTCTGAATATAGAAAATTATTAAAAAATAATAACAATATTTTAATTATATATGATGCAACGAATTTAACTCGTAAGAGAAGACATTCATTATATGAAATGTCTAAAAAATATAATGCGCATCATGAAAATGTATTATTTTTTACATCATTAAACGAATTAATTTTCAGAAATGCAACACGTCAAATTGATAAACAAGTGCCTGAAAAAGTTATTTTAAATATGTATAAATCAATTCAAGTTCCTCAAATTGATTATGATTGTGATGAAATTAAATGTGAAGGTGAAAAGTGGTTTAAATCAAATGAAAAACTTGATAATATTAAAACAGTTAAAGATATTTCAAAGTTAATTAAATCTGATTTTGAAAATATTAAAAATGAATTGATGTTAAATTATACAAAACATGATACACCTTATCATAAAGAAGATGTAAATATGCATATTCAATGGACAATTGAAAATTCAACTTCTGAAAATATTCGAAATATTGCAATTTTTCATGATTTAGGAAAAGGTATTAATAAAGTTTATGATAATGAACTTCAAAAAGCAACTTATAGAGGTCATGAAAATTTAGGTGCATATTATGCTTTAAATTATTATTATTCAACAAATCAAATTAATAATAATAATTTAAATATTGTATATGCAATTGCTCATCATATGTTAAGACGTGATAAAATGAAACAATCAAAATTAAATAAATTAATGACATCTCAACAATTAATTGATAACTTAGATGAATTTAATAATGTTGATAATAAGTCAAGAATTGTTGATTTATAGAGACTAGTATCGATTTATTATCAAAAGCCTTGAGCGGTAATTGTTGTATTTTAAGCATCTAAAAGTAATGTATACATTATGATAAATGCCTAAAATACAACTTTATTTAATTTAAAAGGAGTTGATAAAAATGGAAACATTTTTAATTATTACAATTTTATGCTTATTAACATTTATGTTATTTTCAATATTAGCAACAATTAAATTAAGTCAAGAAACTTATAATTGGTCGAGTATTTTTTATATTATATCATTAATACCTGCATTAATTATATTAATCATTATGAACCACCATTCGTTTATTTTTTATATTGCAATTTTAATTACAATATCTCAAATATATATTACAATTGTAAGCATTAAATATTATTTTAAAACTAAAAATTATAATAATAATGATAATGATAATAAAGATGATAATTAATAAAGATTGTCATCTTTTTTTATTTTGTTTCAATAAGTTTCAATTGTTACATGTAAACGTTTTCATTGTAATATAACGATAACTGAATTGAAATGTCATGAGATCGAGAATATGATATTATTAAATAGTAGAAAAAAACAACAACGATTAAAAAAACCACAAACAAACTATAAAAAATAATTTATTTGGAGGAATTTTATTATGAAAAAATCAATTATCGCAGGTAGTTTAGCAGCAGTATTAGGTGTAACAGGTGTCGCTGGATCAGTAGCAGGACATAATGCACACGCAGCTCAACAACCTCAATTTAAATATACAGTTAAAACAGGTGATACATTAAGCGAAATTGGTGAAAAATTTAATGTATCAGTTAGTCAATTAAAACAATGGAATGGTTTGCATTCAGATATTATTATCGTTGATCAAAAACTAACTATTTATGTTCAACCACAAAATCAAAATCAAAATCAACAAACTTATACTAATAATACTACACAATATTCACAAAATGTACAATCACAACAAACAAATCAAACAAATCAATCTTATAATCAAGCGCAAAATGTACAACAAGCGCCTCAACAAAGTTCACAATCAACTCAGCATGCTGAGCAAGTAAGAACTCAAAAAGCGCCTGTAAGTACGCAAACACAGGCACCAAAACAAACACAAGTTACAAGTTATCAAGCACCAAAACAAACACAAGCATCAACATATCAAGCACCAAAACAAGTAACATCAAATGCAACTCAAAGTGCATCATCAGGCGGTTCAGTTAAAGCACAATTCTTAGCAAATGGTGGTACTGAATCAGCATGGAATACAATTGTAATGCCTGAGTCAGGCGGTAATCCAAACGCAGTAAGTCCAACAGGATATCGTGGTTTAGGTCAAACAATGGAATCATGGGGTACTGGTTCAGTAGCACAACAAACTAAAGGTATGATTAATTATGCTAATAATCGATATGGTTCATTAGAAGCTGCTACAGCATTCCGTGCTGCACATGGTTGGTGGTAAAATTAAATAATAAAAAAGCTATATTATTTAATATAGCTTTTTTATTTTATATCTTTAATAAATGATTAATTTAGGTATTTACTTAACATTAAATTAATGATATGATATTTACATATTAAATATTAAGTTTAATTTAATCAAAGGAGTCTTAATTATGTCAATTTTAAAATATCCATCAATGAAAAACGATTTCGCAGCTTTAAAATCTAAAAAGATTGTACAAAATATGAATAAAAATTGGTATTCAACTGAAAAAATTGAAGGTACAAATGTAAATGTTAATATTAATAAAAATAATGAAGTTGAATTAGGTTCAAGATCTAAAAATCTTGATAATAATGAAAATTTAAATTATTATAAACCTTTTATTGAATATATGAATAATCATACTGAATTAATTACAATTTTAAAAAATATGAAAAAAAATTTTGATTGTGATGAAATTCATTTATACGGAGAATTATTTGGTCATGATATTCAACATACAAATTATGATGTTAATAAGCAACATACAACTGATATTATATTTTTTACAGTAATGATTGAAAAAAATCATAAAATAATTGTTTTAAGTAGAATTGAAATTGAACCATATTTAAAAAAATATTTAATTCCTGTTTTCGAAATTAATACATTAGATAAATTTATAAATCGAAATATTGATGAGCTTAAAGGTCAATATGGAGATCATTTTGAAGGATATATTTATGCAAATTATGATTTTAGATATGAATTTGGCGCACATAATCCATTTTTATCAATCAAGCATAAAACAACTGAACATCAAGAAGTTACTCCTCAATCAAAATCATATAAAATTAAAAATAAACAATTATTTTTAAATAAAGATATGAATCGATATGTTACAGAAAATAGATTAAAACACGTGTTACAACATCTTGAGTTAAATGAACTAACTAAAAATAATTTTACTCAAGTATTTCATGAAATGAAAAATGATATTTATAAAGAATATATAAATGAAAATGATACCTCATCTTATATATCTATTCAGCTTAAAATGGCTCTTGATTGTCAAGATCAATTTATTCATAAATTATTAAAAAACAAATTAAAAGGTGGTTATTAATTATGTCAATGATTTTAAAATATCCAAGTATTACAAATGATTACGCTGTATTAAAGAAAAGAAGAGTTTTACAATTTATGCAAAATAATTGGTTTGCGACTGAAAAAATTCATGGAACTAATGTTAGTATTAATATTGATAAGCACGGTAATATTGAATTAGGCGGAAAACGTCAAAAAGCAACAAAATACCCAGATCAATATCAAGGATTATTTAAATTTTCTGAAAATAATCCTGATTTAATTTCAAAATTAAAAGAATTATTAGATGATTATAAAGTCGATGTTGTTCATGCTTATGGTGAATTATTTGGCAAAGGGATTCAAAAAACATTATATGATGTTAACAAAAATGATACAACTGATGTTAAATTATTCTCAGTTATTATTGAAAAAAATAATGAATATATTGTATTAAATCGTAAAGATATTGAATTATATATTAATTCATATTTAATTCCAGTTACAAAGATTGATACATTGGAAAATTTATTAAAAACTAATATTGAAAGTCAAAAATCACAATATGGTGAAACGTTTGAAGGCTATGTTTATGCTCCATACGATTTTGATTATATTTATGCTGATAACAAGCCATTTCTTTCAATTAAACATAAAGTTGAAAAATTCCAAGAAGTTAAATCTAAAAAGAAAAAACCAGAATTAAGTAAAGAACAACTTTATTTAAATGAAGATGTTAATCGTTATGTGACAAAACATAGAATTGAACATGTTTTAGATGAATTTAACTTAGAATTAATTCAACAAAATTTTGGTAAAATTATTGGTCATACTCAAGATGATATTAAAAAAGAATATTTAAATGAAAATGATACGTCTCAATATACTGAAGATCAAATTAAAATTGCAATTAAAAATCAAGGTAAAGAAATCGCATTAACATTAAAACAAATGATGAAAGAAGGTTATTAAATAAATAAAGTCTTTAAGTAAATTAATCATTTACTTAAAGACTTTACTATGATATGATTAATATATCAAATCAATGAGGTGTTAATTATGTCTAATTTATGTATAAATATTGAACAATGGATTTTATCTAAAAATTTAAATAATGCAAAATCTGATATGCAGATTTTGAAATTATATGAAGAATTAGGCGAATTATCTCAAGCTGTCAATATTAATGATTATCATGAAATTAAAGATGCAATTGGTGATATTTTTGTTGCAGCTTGTACATTAATGAGTCAACTTAAAATTAATATTAATTATAACTTTAAACAATCTATGTCAAATCAATCAAAACAAAATGATGTAATTAATATTAGTTTAGCAATTAATCAAATTGCAACGTCTTATCAAGGTAATCAATCAGTGTGTCATAAAAAAATATTAGGATTGTTTCACAATCTTGAAAAGTTTTGTTCGCACACCGATTTCACACTAAATGACGCTGTTCAATATGCATATAATCAAATTAAAAATCGATCTCAAGTTTATGCAAACAATCAATGGGCATAATTAATCTTCATTATAAATAAAGAGGTGAATTAATGTCATTAGGTTTAACAATTATTGCAATTATTATAATTTGTGTATGCTTAATTTTATTATATAAATATTTTCAAATAAGACGTTATAAAAAAGATATTTATAATAAAACAACATATAACGGAAAATATTATGAAGGTTTAAATGAGATTATTCAATTTGATGATAAATCAACATTTTATTCTTATGAATTGTTAGATTTTGAACAAACAGTTAAAAATAATGATGATGAATTAATGTATTTTTTACCTTATGATAAAGCTCATGCTATTCGTTACTTAACTATTAAAGATCAAAATAATGTTTTAAAATTAGACGATGAATCTCAATTTATTGTAAATTCAATGTCAAAAGAACCTTTAAATGAAAGTCAATTAATTAATTTTTCTGATGCAATTATTGCAAGTAGAAAAGCATATAAAATATTACAAAAAGATACACAGCAAAAAGTCTTACATGAGATTTATAAAAAAGCAAATTATAATGAAACAACTATGCAAAAACGAAATATGGGATTTGAATCAATGAATAATTATTATAAAAATTTATCAAAAGATGAAAAAAATCAAGTTGATCAAATTCTAAAAAATAAAAGTTTATTAACAAAATTAAAAGGATGATAAATAATGAAAAAATTAGTATTTTTAGGTGCAATGGCATTATCTTCAGCATTAGTATTAGGAGCTTGTGATGAAGAAGATACAAATAACAATGAACCCAAGAAAGAAGTATTAAATAAAGCACATAAATATAATTTAGAGTATTATGAAACATTAACAAGTGGATCTTCAAGCACGCCAAAAGTTGATATTGCATACAGTGTCAATGGTAAAACTAAGCATGTTCATACAGATACTAATTACGTATATGAACATATTTTAAAAGATGGTAATCAAAAGCCATATTTCATTAAACACAAAGACAATTATCATATTTATAGACCGCCTTATATGACATATACTGATAATGATATTGAAGGTACAGTTGAGAGCAAAGATGAAATTAAAAAATAGAGGATGATATAAATTATGAATAAAGATAGTTTATTAATGAAATTATGTATGTCATTGATTGTATTAATTACTTCATTAAGTTTTGTGTTGCCTCAACAAGCTGATGCTGTAACAAGTAGTGGTGGACGAGCATCAAGTTCATCAAGTTCATCAGCAAGTAGTGCATCAAGATCATCAACTTCATCAACGTCATCAGTTTCAAGAACTCAAAGTATGAATCAAGCTCGACAATCTCAAGCATCACAGGCAAGTAAACAAGCAACATTAAATAGTCAAAGACAAAGTTCTCAAAATATTTCTAGATCTCAAGCTATGAATCAAGCAAAACAATCAACTCTCTCTCGACAAAAACAAGGTCAATTAAAAAATGCAAATGGTTCAACGATGTCAAGATCTCAAGCATTACATCAAGCAAAACAAGCAGAGAATTATAGAAATATGCAAAGCCACACAAAATCATTAATGAAGCCAAGTGGCTCATTTAATACAAATAAACCATATAATCAACAATATATGCATTCAACTTTTTATAATGATTGGTTATTATATTATTTAATATTAAATAATGCAAATCATAATCAATCACTTGAAAAACAAAAATCAATGATGAAAAATCAAATGATTAAAAACGAAAAATTATATACAATTACAGTTAATACAAAAAATGGTAAACGAATCATTGCATTACCTAAAAAAGATTATGATAATGTCAAAGTTGGCCAAAAAATTCATTATAAGAATGGTCAATTAAAAGCAAGTTAAAAGATCACATTTATTGTGATCTTTTTTATATGTAATATAAGTAAATTAACTGTTTACTTATATTAAAAGATAAGTTATGATATAAATATAATAAAATTTAGGAGATGTTAATATGTTAAAAAAATCATTAATTATTTTATCAGCAACATCAATGCTAAGTTTAGGCGCACTTACAAATTCTGCGCAAGCAGAAACAGAAGGCGTTAAAGAAAGCGCCGTAACTTATGGTGCAAATTTAGATCAATCACAAAAACAACAGACTGAAAACATTCTAGATGCAAATAACGCAGATAAAGAATATATAGTAACTAGTCAAGATATGGCAAATTATGTAAATGAACATTATGATACAGTTTATTCAAGTACTTATATTGAACCTAAAAAATTCGGACATGGTGTTGAAGTTGAAATTGTTACTCCGGAAAATATTTCAAATGTGACACAAGCACAATATGAAAATGCAGCAATCACTGCAGGAATTCAAGATGCAAATATTAAGGTTGGTGCAGTTGTTAAAACTTTAGGTTATGGCGCACTTTCAGGTATTTATAAAGCAATGGACGAACAAGGTGTAGAATTAAATCAAAATGATATGCAAGCTGCACAAGATGAAACACAAGCTTTATCAGATATAAAAGAACAAAATCAAGAAGTAGATGATGATGTGTTAAATGGTTCAATTGCTGACATGAAAAGTCAAGTTGCAGATAAACATCAAAATAATGAAAATGTTTCAGATGATGATATTCATAATATTGTAAACGATACATTAAAAGATAATGGTTTAGATCAAACTTTAACAGATAATCAAAAATCTCAAATCGAAACAATTGTTCAAAATGCTAATAATTCATCAGCTTTACAAGATGATCCAAACGCATATAAACAACAAACTGATAAATTAAAAGATAAATTAGGTAGTGCAATGGATCAAGCTCGTGAAAAGGCCGATAAACTTCATAATGATTCACAATCAGAAGGCGGTTGGTGGTCAGACTTTAAAAATTTCTTTAAAGGTTTATTTAGTTAAATAATTTTAACAATTTTAAGAGATTAATGCAAAATTAATCTCTTTTATTATTTTAAAAGTAAATATATTTTGATAAGATTTAATCAAATCATAATTGTTTTGTAATATTTTTGTAATCTATTTTATCATTATACATATTATAATAATTATAAGAGGTGAAGTTATAATGTGTTTTTATTATCAAAATGAAATAGATACAATTAAACTATCATCAGTATTAATCATATCTTGTAAATCTTTATAATTTGTTGTT
>ERZ1029878.220-NODE-220-length-9827-cov-22.515043_pt1 | contig 9827 bp, 3 predicted proteins | sample MGYA00519234_ERZ1029878 | MGnify/ENA primary metagenome ERZ1029878 (study PRJEB33666, sample SAMEA4610928) | skin metagenome | biome: Human-associated habitat; feature: Malodor aspect; material: skin | place: Philippines | collected 2015-08 ... | reverse complement strand
GGGCGAGATCCACATCGACATCGCCCCGGTCGGCGCCACTATGCTGCCGCAGCGGCTGTGGGTCGACGCGGAAACCCCCGGTTCGATCACCGAGGACAACTGGCGCGACTTCCTGCGCTTCGCCAACATCATGTGGCTGGCCAACAACACCGCCACGGTCGATGTTGGCGACGGTGATGCTGTGGGCGTTGTGGAACCGGAGGTCGTCGAGAAGCAAAGTGCCGTCGAGGCCGCGGTGAGTGGGCTGTGGGCCGAGGCGATCGAGGAGTTCGAGGACGAAGCCGACGTGGCCGCCGCGCTGCGCACCCTCGTGGACGCGGGCGCGCCGCCGACCGAGGAGATCGGGGCGATCCCCACAGCAGTGTCCTGGACCGAGCGGCGTATCGCGCTGCTGCTGGAGCACGATGCCTCTTACGTCGGCGCCGAGGACAAGCTTCGCGAGCAAGGCTGGACGCTGCTGTACCCCGATACACTCTCGCCAGAGACAATCCCGGCCGCGCTGCTGGGTAAGGAGTAAACACCATGGTGACGTTTAGCCTGTACAGCGGCTTGGACCTCGACGGCGCGTTGATGAAGCCGACGATGAACTTCCTGCAGAAGCTCTCGGCGGACCCCACCAACCCCTCGCTGAAGATCAAGACGCTGTCCAACGCCGTGGACAAGCGCGTGCGCACCGGCCGCATCAACGACCAGTTCCGTGCGGTGCTCTTTGAAATCAAAGACCAGGACACGCACCACTTCGTGCTTGTCGACGTCGACTCGCACGACGAGGGCAACCTCAAAGCCGAACGGTTAGACCCGGCGCGGCTGCGCCTGGACGTCAACCCCATCAACGGCATCACCACCTTGATTAAGGAAGAGCCGGCCGCGGGTGCTGCGCCGGTGGAGGACTCGCGGGCCAAGGCGGAAGCCGCAGCCCAGGCGGCGCGCGAGGTGGCGGCGCAGCAGGCGAGGGCGGTTGCGAAGGAAAAGGGGGTAGAAGCGGAGCTCGTCGCAAAGCAAGCGTCCTCCCCGCGCGAGATGCTGGGCAAGTACACGCCCGAGCTGCTGTGGGAAGAGCTGGGCATTGACCCCGCGCTGACCGAGCAGGCGCTCGCGCTCGAGACCGAAGACGAGCTGGACGCGCTGCTGGCCACCCGGCCGAAGTGGGAGCACGAGGCGATGCTCTCGCTGGCGGCGGGCTACTCGGTGGAAGAAACGAGCGAGTCGCTCGGGCTGCGCAAGGTCTCAGCGGCGGAGGCGGAAGCGTCTGAGGACGCACGTCTGTTGGCCGGCCTGCGCAAAGCCGCCGCCGAGCTGGAATTCGCCTACGTGGACGACGTGGAAACCGACTCGCTGCGCAGCGTGATCGAATCCGGCAGCTTCGACCAATGGCGCGTGTACATTCACCCGGAGCAGCGCCGCATGGCGGAGAACTCCTACGCCGGTTCCGCGCGCGTGTTCGGCGGTGCGGGCACCGGCAAGACGGTGGTGGCGGTGCACCGCGCGAACAACCTGGCCACCGGCCGCATCGCCGGGGCGGGCCCGCGCGTGCTGTTGACCACCTTTACCAAGGGCCTGGCGCAGGGCTTAAAATCCCAGCTCAACGCCTTGAACAAGTCGTATCCGGAGGCCGGCGAACCCGGCGAGGACGGCGTGTGGGTGGACAACATCGACGCCGTGGTGCGCAAGGTGGTCTCCCTCGGCTCCGTGGAGGAGACCGAGGAAGCCACCCGGCGCGTGCTCGGCGTGTCGGCGTCGCGCGTGCGTCCGTACACCGACATGGCTGCTCGACAGGTGTGGGAAGGCGCGCTCGAGTCCGCGCCCGAGGAGCTGCCGCGCGAAATTGCCAACGAGGCGTTTTTGCAGGCGGAGTACGAGACGGTGGTGCTGGCCAACGGGATTGTGTCTTTGGCGGAGTACCTGAAGGTCGCGCGCACCGGCCGCGGCACGCCGCTGAACCGCAAGCAGCGCAAGCAGGTGTGGACGGTGCTGGAATCGCTCATGCAGACCCAGGCCATCGACGGGCAGCTGTTCTGGCCCACCATGTCCGCCGTCGGCGCGGAGATCTTGAACGTGCGCTACGAGCGCGGCGGCGGGTCGCTTTTCGACCACGTTGTTGTCGACGAGGCCCAGGACTTCAACGCGGGCCACTGGCGCTTCCTTCGTGCGTGCGTGGCGCATGGGCCGAACGACGTGTTTTTGGCAGAGGACTCGCACCAGCGCATCTACGGCCACCCGCTGACCCTGTCGCACTTTGGCATCTCCACCCGCGGGCGGGCCTCTCAACGTTTAACACTGAACTACCGCACCACCAAGGAAAACCTGGACTACGCGCTGCGCATCCTTGTCGGCGGGGATACGGAGTATCTGGACGCCGAAGGCGAGGTGGACAAGGTAGATCATTACCGCTCCGCGCGCTCCGGCCCGGCGCCAGTGATCCTGCCGGCGGCATCCGAGGACGAGGAGTTCGAGCTCGCCGCCGGGCTGATCCACCAGTGGCTCGAAGACGCTGAGCGTGCGCTGGAAGACGGGGTGCGCAAGGAGGTTCGTGTTGGCGTGATGTGCCGCACCCGCGGGCAGCTCTCCCGCGTGGTAGCCGGGCTTGCAGACGGCGGCATCGACGCCGTCCAGACCAAAAACGCTGAGTTGGCCTCCCACGAGCAGGTCAGCGTCATGACCATGCACGGTGCGAAAGGCATGGAGTTTACCCACGTGATCCTCATGGGTGTGGGCAAGGAGTTCATGCCGCTGCGTTTCCGGTTGAAGAACCTCTCCGAGCAGGATGCCCGCGCTGCGCTGCAGCAGGAACGTTCGCTGCTCTACGTTGCGGCCTCGCGCGCCCGCGATGCGTTGGTGATCACGACGGTCGGCGAGCGTTCAGAGCTGCTGCCGGAGCAGTGCATCACGTCTAGTGTCGGTTCACAGGATAACAACCGTAAACAACCTACATATAACACTAATTAAGTTAATTAATAGTTAACGTTTACGTAATCACAGGTTTCTCTAAGGCTTATAGGTTAGTCACCCGTGCGCCCCATAGTGGGACGTATCTTTTGTCTGAGCGAGGAACTGAACATGGGTATTAAGAGTCGGACGGTGCGCAGCTGCATTGCGCTCGTTTCCAGCGTGGTCATCGGTGTGCCAACAATCGTCAATGTGGCAACGGCAAATGCGCAACAGACCAGCGGTGTGGTCATCAGCGAGATCGCTAATGGCGGCCCGGGCGGCTACCACGACAACTTCATCGAGATTGCTAACTGGGGCGACTCCCCCGTCGATGTTACGGGTTGGCAGCTCTTCCGCTGTACCGGCACAGGATCGGTTGCATCTGGGCCGCAGAACAAACTTGAAGGCACCATTGGTGCGGGCGAAACGTGGGTCTTCGCGCGTGAGAGCGATCAGTCCACCATCGCGGACACTGAGGTGAAGGCTCGATACAAGACCTCGTTGGCGAACGAATCGTACGGCGCGCTCATTCGCAACACTGCGGGCGAGACGGTTGATGCCGTGGCTATCCAGTTCCCCGGCACTGCGAACCAGGCGTGCGGCGAGGGCACCGTGCTCGCAAACACGACGGACTCCGCAGCAGGCGAAAGCTTCCAGCGTGTGCAGGACACCAACGACAACGCGGCCGATTTTATCCGCGCGTCGCGTACCCCGGGCAAGGCCAACGCCACCGAAACATCCCCGGCACCGCGTCGTGGCGAAGTCCTCATTTCCGAGGTTGCGCACACCGGGCCCGACGGTGAGGGGCTGATCGAGATTGCCAACTATGGCAAAGAGGAAGTCGATATTGCAGACCTCCGCATTGACGTGGTGAACCAGTTTGGCCGCCGCTTCAACGGTTACACCTGGGCCAGCACAATGCCGGTGGATAAGCTCGCGCCCGGCCAAGCGGTAGTGGTGCCGCGCGATGAGAACGGTCGTAATTTCACCGACGGTGCCGCGGGCGTGGTGCTTTATGACACCGAAGGTGCTGTCTGGGACCGCGTCGCTTGGGCTGACAACCAGGACTCAGCTGCGGCCGACGGCAACCCGCTGCCCTACGCCTCGCTGGACGCAATGAGTGGTATCTCCTACCAGCGCACTGGCAACACCGGCGACAACTCGAAAGACTTCACGGCCGCGGAGCGGACTCCGAACTCCGCAAACATCGGCGACGAACCCGAGGTGCAGGCACCTGAATACACCCACGATGAGCCGCACACGACCGGCGGACCGAACGTGCTCGTCTCCGAAATGACCAATACCGGCCCTGGTGGGCACGGCGACATCTTCTTCGAGCTGCAGAACTACGGCGACAAACCTCAGGATATGACGGGCTGGACCGTGTACCGCTGCATTGGTACCGGCGTGCGCGCATCCGTGCCGCAGCTGTCCGCAGAGCAGCTCGACGGCGTGGTGCTCGAGCCGGGGCAGCGCCTCACCGCCGGCCGCTCGGGTCAGGCCGGTGCAGACATCCGTGCTGCGCAGGACCTTACCTTCGCAATCTCTTTTGCCACCCAGTACGGCCTGCTCGTCTTTGACCAGAACGGCAAGATCGTAGACCGCGTGGGTTCCGCCCGCGAAGACGTCCAGAGCTTCTGCGCTAATGGCGCGCCGCTGCCGGGCGTACTCAACGGCCTCACGGGCGAGACTTGGCAGCGCGTTGACATTACTGGGGACGCGCGCCGTGATTTCATCGTTGCGGAGCGTACCCCGGGTCGTCGCAACGCAGAGGCTCCTGTGCACCGCCGGGTGGACTCGCCCGTCAAAATCACCGAGGTCACCAACGGCGGCCCAGGCGGCACCGGCGACAACTTCTTCGAACTGACCAACACTGGCGACAAAGCTGTCGACGTCACTGGCTGGCAGGTCTACCGCTGCAGCGGTACCGGGCGCGTGTACAAGGACATGCTGCAGCTGACGCTTCCCGATGGTGAAATGGCGCCGGGCGAGGTATTTACTGCAGCACGCACCGGATCCGACTCCACCGTGAAGAATCCGGATGCAACCTACGGCACCTCTTTCAACGCCGATGACGGATTTGGCCTGATGGTGGTGGACCGGGATTTGAACGTGGTGGATTCCGTGGGCGTCTTCGACCGCGTTGATTCGCCCTGCACTGTAGGCACCCCGCTGGCGAACAACCTTGAGTTCCGCGCCGGCGAGTCCTACCAGCGAGTAGCAGCGACCGGCGATAATTCCACGGACTTCGTCCGCGCCCGCCGTACGCCGGGTGAATACAAGCCCGACGTTGAAGCGATCGAGCCGCAAAAGCCCAAACTCGGCGATGTCCTGATCAACGAAATCGCAGCTGGCGGGACGAAAGGCCAAAAGGCGCAGTACGTCGAAATCATCAACCGGGGTGACAAGCCGGCTGATCTGTCTGGCCTGCGTGTCGACTACTGCGATGCCAAGGGCCGGCGCATGGCCGACCCGGCAGCAGTGGTACCCGACGGTGTCTCCCTCGCGCCGGGCGGCGTGTTCACCGTGGCGCGTCCCGAGGCAGGAGTCGAGGGTGCACTCAACACCGACGCAGCCTTCGAGCAGAACGGTTACGGCGCGACGATTACCGACCGCACGGGCTCGCTCCTCGACGTTGTCGGCGTCTACTACGACGACGTGGGGGCTGTGACAAACGCACCGGAGGGTCCGTGCTCCTCCGCAGGTGTGCCACTGGACCGTCGCATGCGCTTTACCTCCATCGAAGAGGCGCAGAAGCACGGCTACGCTTGGCACCGCGTGCAGGCAACGGGCAACAATTGGGCGGACTTCTTCACTGCACCAGCGACGCCCGGTTCTGCTGACGGCCCGGAGTACCGCGACGTCACCGTTCCAGTCGAGGGCTCTCTCGATCCGGAGCAGGTGGAGCGGGCGAAGAGGACACCGGAGGCGTCGATAAGCGAAGAGGCCTCCGCGCTTACCGTCTCTGTCGCAGATGACGCCGACGTCACCGCGTACGGCGCCAAGACCGCCAAGATCGATTGGGCAAAGTCTGCCGGGTTCATCGGTGCTTCCCGCACGGCGGCACTCGACGCTCGTGTCGGCGAAGGCGAAACGCGCGCGGCAGACGCATCGAAGATGGGTGAGGCTGCGCGCGACGCCGGCCGAGAGTTCCCCTACCAGCGTTTCGAGCTGGCTGTGGAACAACCGGAAGGCGAATCTGTGTCTATTGCTTGGCGGGGCAAGTCCCGTGACCGCCACGAAGTACAGATGTACTTCTACAACCACACCACGCAGGCATGGGACCGAGTCGCCACCGGCTCGGGCGAAAAGGGAGGGGACATCACCCTCGTTGGCACTGGTGCGGTCAGCGATTTCTACCACGGTGGCACGGTCGACGTGCTGGTCCAGGACGGCAAGCGGGTGGCGGACCCGTTCTCCGATTCTGACGACGAAGTCAACCAGATGTTCAAATCGCCGGGCGAGTACGACTTCAGTATCGCGCACGTGACTGACTCGCAGTACCTCACCGAGCAGAATCCGACCTCGTATACGCAGATGATCGCGTGGTTGACGGCGAACAAAGATGCTCGCGACATCATCGCCGCGGTGCACACCGGCGACGTGATCCAAAACTGGCTGCGTGGCAACCAAGAGCCCGACCGAGCAGTGTTGGAGTACGAGCGAGCGTCAAAAATCATGAAGATCTTCGAGGATGCGGGTTTGCCTTACGGCATCCTGCCAGGCAACCACGACAACGTGTGGGGTGCCTCCAACGAGATGTTTAACAAGTACTTCCCGGCATCGCGGTATGAGAAAAACCCGTGGTACGGCGGCCACGGCCCGGACGGGAACGCATCGAACTTCTTCACTCTCGAGCGCGACGGCGCGAAGTTTCTCTTCCTGCAGATGGGCTTCGATTCCTCCGAGGCGGAAATCGAGTGGGCAGACAAGGTTATTGCTGACCACCCCGACTACAACGTCGTATTCAGCACTCACGAATACCTGCGCCCGGAAGAAGACGAGCGCTCCAACCCGAGCAACGGCCGCTGGACCGCACAGGGTGATCTCCTGTTTGACCGCCTGGTCAAACCCCACTCCAACGTGGTCCTCGTCTTCTCCGGCCACCTGCACGGTGTGCGCCAGCGCATGACCGAGCGTGAGGACGGCACCCACGTGATCGAAACCGTGGCGGACTACCAGTCCTACGAAGAAGATGGTGCCCGCGACGCCCTATATACGCGCCTGTACCAGTTCGATCTGGACTCCGGCAAGGTGGCGGCTAACGCATACTCACCTCGCCTGCAGTCCTTCGAGCCGTGGAAGAACGACACCCGCAACCTCGGCTACACCGCGGAGTCCGACGAATTCGTCTATGAAGCAGACCTGCAGTACGACAAGCAGGTATCCACCTCCGGCATCGTCGCCTTCGGCGCGCCGACGGAGCTCGGTTCCGCGTCGGTGGGCACCGATAAGGACGCGACATTCACGTGGAATGGATTGGATAACGGTGTGGAGTACGTGTGGTATGCCCGCACTGCGCAGCCGGGTAAGCAGGACGCTGCCGCAGATCCGCGTTACAGCGACTTCCACGTGTTCACCGCAGATGTGCCGACCGCGACGCCGCCTACAACTACCACCCCGGCTGCAGAAACAGTGACTGCGACCGCGACCGAGACGGTGCGGGTGCCGACCACCGTAGTCACTCCGACGACGGTAACCGTGCCGACAACCGTAGTCACTCCGACGACGGTAACCGTGCCGACAACCGTGACTTCGCCGAGCACCAAGGCGGTGCCCACGACTGTGGTGACGCCGACGACGGTGACGGTGCCGACGACGGTGGTCACCCCGACAACGGTGACGACGACGGCGCCGGTCACGTCTGCGGCGACGGAAACGGCTAAGGAAAAGGAGATGACGACCCAGTGGGCGACGGTGACTTCTGAGGTGACGAAGGTTTCTGTTGGCCCGGTGGTGACTACTACGCGTGTGGTTCCTGCGACGGTGACGTCTCGGGTTACTGAGGTTTCAACTGCTCGGGGTACCACTGTTTCCCGTGTTGTACCGACCACCGTGGTCACCCCGACGACGGTGACGACGACGGTGCCGGTCACGTCCACGGCGACTGAAACGGCTAAGGAACCATCCACGGTTGCCGTACCTACGACGGTGACCGCACTGACGACGGTCCCGGGCGAAACGGTGACCCAGGTCGTTGCGGGCGATGAAGAGCTGAACCCGTCCAGCGGCAGCTCGGTTACGGTCGGTTCGAGCCAGACCGTGACGCCACTCGGTGTCCTGCTCACGCTGTTCGGCGTGCTTGGAATCTTCGGCCTGATCGCTGCAATTCTGGACTACCTAGGTGTTGATCTGCAGCAATACGTTGATCAATACATCGGTACGCTGCGCCCCTAGCGCTTTCTAGCGTCTGAGCCGGCCGAGGCATTTCAGCCTTGGCCGGCTTTGGCATGTTGCGGACTCCGCATTGCGGACAACTGGGCTTGGACCAATGATTGTTGGGTCGCAACCTTTGCAACACTGCGGAGCAAGTTGAGTCACGCTACATCACCGGCCAGACCCTCATGGCTGACGGCGACACCAACAAGATCTACTAGAGGGCCCAAAATTCGGTGCGTTCGCACCGAATGTTCAGACGGGTAGCTCCATTATGCCCCGGTTTTGGTCAAAACGGATTGAACGCTCCGAATTGGTTCTGCATTCGGTACAGTTCGACCTGCTTGGTAAGTATTCGGTGCGATCGCTCCGAAACGTGGCGGGCCGGCAGCGGAGAGGAGCCGTTCGTGGATGTCGAAGGAATCGGGGCTTTTGTGCGTGCCAAGCGCAAAGAGCTCCGGCTGACTCAGCTCGAAGTCGCGGAGCTTGCAAAAGTGTCGGACCGGTTCCTCAGAGAATTGGAGCACGGCAAGCCTTCGGCGGAGATCGGCAAAGTGATCGATGTCCTGGCTGTTCTTGGCTTTGACCTCGAACCTGTCGTGCGTAGGACGGAATCGCTATGAACTTGCAGGATGTCGCAGCTGACCGGCTGCTCGCTGGCTTGACCTTTGGCCCGTCGTGAAGCTGCTGGGCACTCAGCCTGCGAGTTCGGACGTCGACGCGCCACTGGAGGTGGCCATTTTCGGCACCCACGTGCAGGGACGCGCGCACGTCGAAACCCTTCGAAGGATGCTGGCTCCGGAGCACTTCAAGAACACGCGTGTTGCGGAGAGTCGCCGGAGGAAAGATTAAGGGTTGCTGAGACGCTGAATCTTAACCCTCTAGAGGGAGCGAGCCTGCCTAAGATTTTGGCAGTTGTTTCCCAACTTCCGTGGAGGTTCCCCCAATATGAAGAAACGCGTCTTTGCCCCGGTGGTGGCAATAGCGATCGCCGCAGGATCAGTAGCTGCTGTGGGCCATGCCGATGCCCAGGAATTTACTGCTGCCGACCTTTATGAGCCGAGGATCAGTGACGTCTGGGATCTTGGTCCGGACGAGAAAACTGTGTATTTGATACTCGGTGAAGGGCCTCGGGTCGAGTCGGTAGATCTCAACCTTTTCGAATCCCCCTATCCCGGTTTGAAAATGGAACGAGACACTTCCCCCTACTCCGCTCCTCACGCCCTCAAGCTGAGGTTGGAGGGTGGGAAGATCTACCCGAAGTCGTTCGACGTCTTGGTAGGCGTCACGGTTCATTACGACGACGGATCATCTGAATATGTTGAGGGCCCTTTCAGTGTCAACCCGCTGAAGGCGCTTGTTGCGGGTGAGCCTGCCGAGCCCGTCAAGCCGACCACCACTCCCCGTGCCACGGTGAGCGTCACGGCTACGACTACGGTGACCGAAACAGAGACAGAAACGGTCACTGCCACTGAGACGGCCACTTCCACCGAGTTCTATCCCGAACCGTACCCGGACCCTTA
>ERZ1029878.219-NODE-219-length-9841-cov-58.353566_pt1 | contig 9841 bp, 8 predicted proteins | sample MGYA00519234_ERZ1029878 | MGnify/ENA primary metagenome ERZ1029878 (study PRJEB33666, sample SAMEA4610928) | skin metagenome | biome: Human-associated habitat; feature: Malodor aspect; material: skin | place: Philippines | collected 2015-08 ... | reverse complement strand
TGCCCAATATATTACTATTATTAGAATTAATGTCTAAGCAATTTCTTATGAAGTCTGTCATAGGTGAAACTTCGTTAAAATATTTTTGCTTAATTGCATTCATACTTTTAGAAGTTGTAAATTGATAATCGTTTTGATCTAAGCGACGTAGCCCGTCTAAAGCCCAATTCAATATACCTGATAACTCTTTTTCAAACTGCTGAGGTAAATTTTTATTTTGCGAATGTAATGGTATCGGTTTAGTCATAGGCAAGATTAGAAGTCTACGTTTCAATCCACTGCTTTTATCTTTAATTACTGGCAAATCGTTTAATAGAAATGTCATTTTAGCAGAGATTACTGTTTCGATTTCTTTAAGTCCTTTGCGATTAACCGTTATCTTTTCACCAGCTGTAATAGCTTTAAGTTTATCTGTATTAAATTCAGTGTTTGATGATTCGGTAGCTAAATTAAGTTTTTTTTGCAATAAAGGCTCGAGTCCAAAACTATGATTGAAGTTGCTCAATGAAATGGCAGTCGTATTAGGTATACCAACAAGGTGTTCTAATAAACCAAATAATGTCGATTTACCTTCTCCTCCTTGACTGTATACTAACAAGAAAGCATTAGCTTTAAACTCATTGGAGAGTACATAGCCAAACCATTCTTGGACAAACGCAATATCATCTTTATCATCAAACCATTCACGTAAAGACTGTTGAAATACTGGAGCTTTAGCCTTTGAATTATATTTTACATGTGATTTGATGGTTGAAAGGTGTAGGGGCGATTTAGGTTCTATTTTTAATGTATTATAATTAAAAGCACCATTTTCTAAAGTGAGCGCTTTCTGATTGAACTCACTAGGTTCATAGACCATAATACGTCGTTTAATTTGGTCTAATAAAGCAGTTTCAAGGTTTTTCGACCAACTTGTCTCTAATGTGTGACAAAGTTCATAGATAAATCTTTGCAAGGGAAGATCGGTGATTTCCCACACGCCTTTTTCATAATTGTAAATCCTCACTTCATTTGGATCATCGGAAGTACTAACAATGTTAAAACAAGAATCAATGAAATTCGCTGTTATACCCTTTTTGATACGTATTTCACCCTTTTGCGTTTCGTAAGTCAGATCCTCTTTTAATACATTTTGAAGAGTGTGACCAAAATTATAACCTTTTTGTGATAACGCTATTTTCGAGAGTGATGGTACATTGTGACTTTTGTTTGCATGATACAAGTAAAATTGCTTGTTAAGGTTGTTTCGTAATATCCTTTTTTGATCTTGAGTATTTAGGCCTGATAAATGATAAATTGGAAAAGACGCAGTAGTAGCGTTTTCCAATTTATTAATTAAAGTGTCTTTATCTGGTTGTTGTTTGATAAACGGAGTAACAATGTTTAAATTTTCAGTTGACTTTACGTTAATCAAGTTAATCATCCTCCTCTGCATCAGCCCATGGATCAAAAGAATCCATCTGAGGTTGACTAGAAAGGGTTTGTTGATTATTAATATGCTCTTGAATCATCTGATTACTTTGATTAAGCGGTATGATGAATTTCCAATCGTTTAGGACAGGGTAGCCTTTATTATTAATATAGTAATTTGCTGTACCATTTAAACCCTTTAAATCAATAGAGGTAAAGTCAGTTTTTCTTAGAGCATCAGCTACTGACTTAACAAATTGTCCGTATATTGAGTTTACATTTGTGTCAACAAAGATAAGATGAGAATGTAAGTTTTTAGAATTATGATTACTATCGTTTATAGTTACATCTAACTTAATAACATCTGCTTCTCCATTGGATGTAGGGATTTTATCATCTATTGCTTTATTAATTGTTATTGAGACCGTACCTTGCATTACTTCATCTGTTAAATAATTTACACTGTGTTTAACCATAGTTATTATTCTCCTTTTAATTGATTAAATTTTAAAATATTATTCAATGGGAACCCATTATGATAACGATTGATTGTTTTTTCGAAATTTTGTTGCAAAAGCTTTTGCCAATTTGAGTAACTTGGATTTACTTCGATCCAAAGCTCATCGTGAATGACATGAACAATATCTAAATCAAGTTTGTATGCTTCTAACATGAGTATCTTGATCGCAGTTGCTACTGATGATTGAAGTGCAAAGTTACGTTTGGTACTTTTTTTCATTTCGACAAGTGGCATGACCCTTCCAAAGAAGGTTTGTACTTCATTTTGACTTGAGCATAAATCTAAATAATGAACTGCTTGTGGTATTGTACGCTCTAATTGTTTTAATATGTGATTTACATTAACTGAAGTAATATCAAAACCATTCTTCCTTAACTTTTTCATCAATGTGTTAGTACTTGCTCCATAAAGCCAAGCAAGGAAGAAGGTTTTGCATACATTACGCAATCGTTCAGGTTGTGCATTACGATTGTAGGGAGTAATCAAGCTACCAATATAGCTGTACATATCCTGATCAGTACTAAAATGATTTAGTAAAAACTGATCGTTAGCATAATATGCTAAAAATCGCAATTCAGCTTGATTTAAGTCAACAGACCACAATTTTTTGTAAGAACAGCTTGAAATAGCGTACTTACGCATAGGCTTAGGTATAGAGGTTAAAGGCATTTGACTTGCTGTCATTCTTCCACTGTAAGAAGAGAATAGACACCAGTTTCCTTTTAAATTTGTGTATGATCCCCCAAAAGTAGGGTTTCTAATGAATGGAAGAATCCATTTTTTTATATGATTCAACTCTTTATATGCTGTACTATTTTTTTTACTCTTTGCTTGTTCTAAATTAAGAACTAAACTTTTCCAATTAGGCTGTAATTGAAATTTTTGACTGATACGTTTGATTTCAGAGTGCATCCATCTGTTGTTAAACCAAAGTCCTCTTTTCTCTATTAATAGAACTATTGGCTCTATTTTTGTTTCTAAGTCATATAATTCCTTGAAAACTATAGAAGATTCAATTAATAGAAGATAATATTTCTTTACGGAATCTTCTGAAATGTTTTCAGGAATAAGAAATAACTTAAATAAGCTTATTATCATTTTTAAAACCCTCCCAAAAATTATTTTGTAAAGAAACTAAATGACTTTACGCTTGATAGTTTACGCTTAAGTCAAAAAAAATAAGGGTCAATTTTAATTTATTTTTTTGGGACAATTTAAAGAAAGGAATAAAAAAATAGATAAATAAATTGAGGAAAATTAAAAATTTTTTCTATAAAAAATTTAAACACTAATAATTTAAAAAGGATTAATTAATATAGAGGGGGGAAGTTAGGCGTATAAGTATAAAAGACTAAGATAATTTGGAGTAACCAATTTTTATCTTAGTCTAATAATAAAAGCAGAGTACTGATGATTATAATGAAGACATTAGAAGTTAAATATTTTTATTATATTTGTGAAAGCGATTAATAAATTCTTCTGTAGTAAAAAAAAGAAGTTTTTCATTATAATTTTTTAAATTTTTAATGTAACTGATGGTTTTGCTTAATCCTATTGCATAATTACTACTCTTATTAAGTTTATATTGGCTATTTACTGAAGAAATAAATTGTTCATAATTTTTTTTATTGATATTTTGTGATTGTTGAGACAATTTTTCAACTGATTTGAGTTGTTCAATTACTTTACGATTTTCATATAGCCATTTATTCCATAATTTAGAGAATGAATGAATTAAATCAGAATAGTTTAATATGGTATTCAGATGTTTAGTGGAGGCTAAAAATCCATTGACACATGACTGTAACATAGAAAAAAATTGAATAAAATAAAAATGCTTTTCTAAGTTTTGATATCCAAACACATTACAAATATAATAAAAGATATATTTTTTCAAATGAATTTGATCATCTTCATTATCAATTTTAAATTTCTTTGAGATATATTTAGCAAATATTTTAGAATATTCATCTGCATCTTTAAAGTATTCACTTAAATGTCTTAAATAATCGGTATGATTATTGTGAGTATTAGGATAATAGTCGTTAATAAATCTATTATTAGCAAATATATCTTTTAGGTATTGATGTTGTTTAGTAGCAGTATAAAGCGTAATTACTACAAATTCTTTTAAAGTAAGTTCTTTACCACTGGCTCTTATGTGATTTTTATTTTTATTAAAAGTATTTTTTGAAGTGAAAGTTGAACTGTTATTTTTAATTTCAGAAATGATATCTAAACCTAAGTTTGTTGAAAAAATTACTTTATAACCTTTAATAATATTATTAACTTGTTTTTCAATATACTCTTCCGTATTATTTAATACTTCATATTGTTCTATAATATTATTTTCATACTCCTCATCTGTCGTTAGCTTAAAGTTGTTTAAGTTCAATAATGATTCAGGATAAATATAGGGATAGAGAGTATCAGTTTTTTTGAGGTTGCGATTTAGTACGCTATCGTACAAAGATAGGTATTGGTTAAAAAGTTCATCTTCGTTAGTCTCAGGGCCTTTAATTAAAGAAAGAAATCTTTCTGAAAAACTGCTTGGTGTTATTGGATTTATGTCACCAAAAGCTAATGATATTTTTGAATTTTTGAGAGCTTTATTAATATTAGATATTAAAACTTGGCCGCTATGATTTCTATTGTAATCATAATTAAAATAAGCTAAAGCAAGGTTAGAGCTTCTAGAAACATTAGATATGAGCTCAATTATTACTTTTTCAAGTTCTCCCCATAATCCGGAAAGCTCTATTGTATTTTTGTAGACATTATTATATAACTCATCTAATAATCGATGAGTAAGAATGATCATACTTTCATAATCGTCAACTATATCAATGAGTTTAGTTACATCTCCATCATATAGAGTGAGTATTTTTTCCTTATTATTGTAATGACTAAATTTCTTTCTATTAGAGTTACTGGCAATATGCTGAGAAGTAATGAATAATTCTACAAGAGGAGTATTTTTATTATATTTGTGTAATGATCTTAAAATGAATTTGTGTATGTAATTTAAATATAATTTTTCTTTAATCATATATAATCTCCTTTCTAATTTCAGTAATTAAATGATAACTGTTTTGATATTGATACTACTATGGCAGTTGAAAAACTGCAATAAGCCCAAAAAGTTTTAAAGTATGAGGACTGAAAATCCCGGTATTTAAAAAAACGTAGTGATGAGGATATGGATTGAAGAGTGTCATTTAAAAACCGCAGTGATGCGGATATGGATTTCCATATTCTCTTTAGTAGCGGTTTTTCTTTGGGGTTTATTAATAATTAAATACATAGGCGGGATAGTTATGATCTTTGGTTACCAAGTAGATAAAGATATTAAATTAAAGATATTAGAAGAACGAGAAGCAGAACAGTTATTTAAATTAGTAGATAGGAATCGTAACTACTTAGCAGAATTTCTACCTTTTGTTGAACATACGAAGAAGGTTGATGATAGTAAACACTTTATCCATTCAGCGTTGCAACAATTTATCGATGGTAATGGATTTCATTGCGGGATATGGAGTAATAAAGAACTGATTGGAGTTATTGGGTTGCACTATTTAGATTTAGTTAATAAAAAAACTTCAATTGGTTATTATTTAGCTGAAGCCTTTCAAAAGAAAGGTATCATGACTAAATGTACTAAAGCTTTAATTCGTTATGTATATGAAGAATATGATGTTAATCGTATTGAAATACAAATGTCTACCAAAAATAAAAAAAGTCGAGCTATACCAATAAGGCTTGGATTTACACAGGAAGGTGTCCTAAGAAGTGATGAACGTTTGCAAGGAGAATTTTCAGATAGTTATGTATATAGTTTATTAAAGGAAGAATATGGTTATTAATTTAGTATTATATTTTAATATTAAAAAAGCCTCCTTCAAAATAAAGTCGAAGGATGCTTTCTAATTAATTTTATTTAGTTTATTTATCGACTTTATTATAATAAAGTAAAAAATATCTTTATAAAAAAATTAAAAAATTTTAAAAAAGTTATTTTGAGGAATTATGTGAAATATTATAAATGTAAATGAGATGAGAAAATATAATAGTTTTATTATTAAAAAGAAGATATGAAATAATTATTCATACCTTCTATCTTACAATGATTAGTTTTCAATCGAACATTAAGATTTTTTGTGGTTTCAGAAGTTGAGGCTTTCTTTATATTAATGACCTAATTTATTATTTATCTCATGAATTATTTTTTTATTTCTTTGATATGTCCCAAACCACATCGTGATATACACTACAATAAATATTATGATGAAACTAATAATATTCTCAAAGTTCAGATGGAACCAACCTGCTAGAATAGCGAGTGGGAAGAATAGGGTTAACATCAATATAAAGTGAACTACAGTCTGTTTCGTTATACTCCAATCAGTATCTGTAAATATCAAATTACCATAAGTAAACAAAATTCCAATCAATGCCCATAGTACTACACATATTAGCATAATAACCGCTTCATTAAAGTTTTCATAATAAATTTTACCCATAAAAGAATCTGGATATAATGGTACATATTTATCCTTTGAAAAAATAAGTGAAGTAATGATAGAAATCATAAGACCAGTGAATGCACCGTTTTGAACAGCGTGGAATAATTTTTTCATAATGATAATCTCTCCTTTATGGTTTTTAAATAACGTCTTGAGGCATAGGTTGTATTACCATTTTTCATAGTAAGATGGACCATTCCATTTGTTTCTAACTTCAAGTGATCAATGTAATCTAGATTGATAATTTCTGATTTTGAAATACGCACGAATATTGAACCGACAAGCTCTTCAATTTGGTAAAGTCGCTGATCAAGTTTTAAAGCTTTATTATTCATTGTTATCGCATAAACCTGTTTATCTTCTACTATGAACTGTGCAATTTGTTCTAGATCAATTGGGTAAACATGATCTCCTAATTTACCGTTGAGCTGGGGTTTATTAAATCGTTTCTCTGTGTCTTTAAGAAAATCTGAAAGAACAGTTGTCATTTGTTTTGCTGAAATAGTAATTTTCTCTTCAGCTTCTTTATCAATGTTGATTTCTATCTTCATTACCTCACTACCTTTCCTACTTTCTTATTAAAACATGAGTGATAAATTTTTAATATACATATCAACTATGTGGTAAGAATGATGAACTAACTGGTTAATAAAAGGAGATAAAAAATAAAAAGCTATTTTTTTAGTGACTTTAAGTTGTTCTTCTGATTATAAAAAATTACTACATTCGTGATTAAGTTGACTACTTTATCTAACCTATCATTTTTGTAATTTAAATGTATTACTTCTTTAAAAATTAATATCTGAAGTTCAGAAGTTTCTATATTAATTCAAATTGAGATAATAATAAATTACCATTTTCAGCATCAATTATTTATCTTTCAAATAAATAATTAGGCATGATATATTATTCTCTTTAGTAGTGGTTTTAAATTATAATTTTTAATGTAGCATGAGGATGAAAGATGGTGTAATAGAATTTGCTAATGCTAAACTTAAGTATTTACCATTAGATTGAGGCAAGTTTCTTTTGGATTATTATATTTACAGGTGGTTTTGCATTGATATTTATTCTATTTCCATATTTTATAATTTTCTTACCTTTTTCAAGAGAAACAAATATTGGGGATTTCTGAAGACGATTCCATGGATTGCAATCCTGGCGGCTAAGATTGACCGTCTAAAAAAGAAATACGACATAAAGAAATAGTTTATTGTATGGAAAGTGGTAAAAAAATAGATATTTATAAAAGAAATAATGTAATAGAAATATAAGCTATATGTAAGAAGGTGTATATTATTATTTTAAGTGTTAAAGGTTCTAATGTTAAAAAAACTATTAATAAAAAAACTATTATTAAAGATCTTACTTTTAAACTTCCCAAAAATGAAATTATATTAATTGAGGGTAGTAATGGATGTGGTAAGTCTATGATGCTCAAAATGATAGTAGGATTAATAAAGCCTACCTCTGGAAGTATTAAAGTGAACGGGAAAATTAGCTATGCTCCAGATTATTTGCCTTCTACAATAAATTTAACAATAAGAGAATATTTAGATTTTCTAGATAATATATACAATGATAACGAACATAATATAGAAGACTTAATTATTTATTTCAAATTAAATAATTTATTAGATAGGAGATTGAATTTATGTTCCAAAGGGACAAAACAAAAAGTAAATTTAATTCAATGTTTAATTAAAAATGCAGATATTTATATATTGGATGAACCATTTTCTGGTTTAGACAAAGAAGCAATAATAAGTTTGAAAAAATTAATTGTTCAAAAGCAAAAAAATGCAACTATTATATTAACATCTCATGAAGAATTACTCGATGAAAGTTTTGTTACTCATAAGTTCAACTTAGAAAATAAAAAATGGATGGAATTGCAGCAACGATTAAATCCCTATAAAGAAATAAAAGTTAGCAATAAAAATCACAATAAAATTAAAGATATGATGAAAAATTTCGATAAAGTTAAAGTATTTCATCATAAAGAATACACTATTATAAATGTTGATAATAGACAGAGTAATAGTGTACTAAAAGTGTTAATAAATAATGGTTACTTAATTGAAGAGGTGGATAATAGAAATGATTGAACCAATCTATTATTTTTTAAAAAATATGATTAGATCATATAAATTTATTGCTCCATATAGTGTATTTGTATTGATAGTAGTTATTTTATATTATTATGCAGGGCAACCAGCTTTATCTAGTTTTGGTACTACTTCAATGTTATTACTTTTTATTTCTATTTGGTTAAATTTGATTACTTTTGATTTAGAATCAGTAGAAGAATTACAATTACTACTTACGCAACTTGGAAGATTACTGTATCTAACTTCTAAACTGATATTTAATTTTTTAATGACCGTACCATTAATTATTTTTGCCATTATATATCCATTAGTATCTCTTAGGTTTGAACATTTACCATCTCTTACAGAGATATTAATAGGAATTCATGTCCATATTGTAATTAGTATTACTGCAATAATATTAACAGCATTATTTAAATATTCTAATTTTTTATCAAGAAAATACAGTTGGTTATTATTAATATTGATATCTTTGTTAGCTATTTTAAAATCAAATATTATTAAAGAAATACCTACTTTTAAATATATTTCATTTGTTTTACCACCTATAAGTGAAATATTAAATTATCTTAGTCAATCAAGTACATCTATATTTAATACTCATTTTTTGATAATTAATTTATGGTACTATATTTATATATTGTTCTTCACTATTGTTTTATATATTATTTTTATTAAAAAAGATATTTTATTATTGAATAAATAATTAAATAAATTTATAAAATATATAAAATTAATAAATAAATTATTAAAAATATAAATGAGGTGAGAATATATGAAAATATTATTATTAAAAAATTATGAAATAATCATTCATATCTTCCGAAGATTTTGCAATTTTAATAGTTTTTTCGTACTTAGTAAGTCATGTAATTTTGAAGTATAGGTAAAAGTGTAATTTGCTTCTTTTGTATTTTGTTAATAGCAACTCTATTAATCATCTTTTCTAATTCTTCTAGACGAGACAAAGGAGTATCAAAAATTATTATAGCTTTAATGGCGGTTTTGATTAACCCAAAGTCTTATTGATAGATACTTTTTTTATTTATACGCGGCTTAATCATTATTTAAACCTACTACTTGCTTAATATTCTTAGCTCTTTTTTATTTTTTTTTAAATCAGATTCGATATCGTCCACTAAACTATTTAAACTTGTTATCATGGTAGAATAGCCACGAAACGTAGTAATGCCATCTTCTACAGTGGGGTTACTATTGGGTTTGTAAGGCATTATATTATGTGTGTATTCATCTCTATATCTCATAGTACGTATAGG
>ERZ1029878.218-NODE-218-length-9845-cov-86.363636_pt1 | contig 9845 bp, 6 predicted proteins | sample MGYA00519234_ERZ1029878 | MGnify/ENA primary metagenome ERZ1029878 (study PRJEB33666, sample SAMEA4610928) | skin metagenome | biome: Human-associated habitat; feature: Malodor aspect; material: skin | place: Philippines | collected 2015-08 ... | reverse complement strand
CTGGTCGCCGCGCGCGACGAGGTCGTCGGCGGGCTGTAGGCGCGGCGCCTCCCCCGGCCCCGGCCCGCCCGGGCTCGCCCGCGGATTTCGAAGGGAAGAGTTCGAAAACGGCCGTTTTTGGCACTGTTTTCGAACTCTTCCCTTCGAACTTTGTTGGGGCCTTCCGCGTGGGGTTCTCGTCGATTAGCATGGGCGGAACACACGGATCGGGGGGAAACGTGGACAGACAAGCATTGGTGAAGTTGCTGGTGCGGCCGGGGGAGTCGGATAAGCAGCCCTGCAGGAAACTTTCTGCAAACAAGTACATCCCCATTGAGGTGTGGGACGAGCTGAAGAACCATGAGCGCGAGTTCCTCCGCGCGTATTCGGCCGGTGCCGCGGCGCAGCAGTCGGTGTTGGTCGGGCGCTCGGCCGCAATGGTCTGGGGGTTATGGACGCTGCCCATCGACGATGCCCCGGTAAGCCTGGCAAACCCTGGGCAACGGCCGCCGAGCAAGAACCAGTGGCCACAGGGGGTCGAGTATCTCTGGATGCCGCTTCCCGGGATGGACATGCAGGTGTTTACCCCGGATGGCAGCGATGACACGGTCCGTCTAACCAACCGGGTGCGTACAGCTGTGGACGTCGCACGGCTGCACGGGGTGCGTCACGGAGTCGTCGCGATGGATTCGCTGTTCTACCGCAAAAACTTCGACGAACAACGCCAAATTCGACTTGAGCTCGAGGCGACAATCAGGCGCCTGGAGCGGAAGAAAGGAATAGCGCACGCTCGTAAAGCACTCGAGTGGTGCTCTACGCTTTCGGAATCCCCCTACGAGTCGCTGGCGCGTGTGATCCTCCGTGAGCTCGGGGTTGTCGCCCAAGAACAGATGTGGATTGGGCGATTTGTGCGTCCTGACTTGCTGTGGGGGCAGCTTGTCATTGAGATCAACGGTGACGTAAAGCTGGCCGACGACCCCACCGGCGCTGCCCTTGAGCAGGCCGAACGAGACAGTTGGATCCGTAAGCAGCTGTATGAAACCGAGCACATCCGAGCGTCGAAGCTGCTGTACGACGAAGCCGCTTGTGTCCGAAGCATCGTCGAAGCGAAAAAGCGTTCAGAGGTGCTTGGGCCGCCTACGGTGAAGGCCACCCGCAACCGACCGCAATTCGGCGTGCATTGGAGGGCTCGAAGGGCCGGTTAGCGGGGCGATATCGTGACCTTTCCGGTCGTTTTCGAACGGAAGAGTTCGAAAATGACCGGAAATTTGGCTGTTTTCGAACTCTTCTCTTCGAAATGCGCCAGGAGTGCGGCGTGGAAGGCGCAAGAACCGCGGACGCGACGACCCCGCCCGCCGCAACCCGCGTACCCTAGACCACATGACTCAGAAGACACAGACGATGACTCTGCATACTAACCACGGCGACATCGCCATCGACCTCTTCGGCAACCACGCGCCGAAGACGGTGGAGACCATCACCGGCCTGGCCAAGGGCACCCAGGAGTACTCCTCCAAGAACGCCTCCGGCACCACCGAGGGCCCGTTCTACGACGGCGCCATTTTCCACCGCATCATCCCGGGTTTCATGATCCAGGGAGGCGACCCGACCGGCACCGGCACCGGCGGCCCGGGCTTCCAGTTCGCCGATGAGTTCCACCCGGAGCTCCAGTTCGACCGCCCGTACCTCCTGGCCATGGCAAACGCCGGCCCGGGCACCAACGGCTCCCAGTTCTTCATCACCGTGGACGCCACCCCGTGGCTGAACAACCGCCACACCATCTTCGGCGAGGTCACCGATGAGGCATCCAAGAAGGTCGTCGACGAGATTGCCAACGTGAAGACCGGCCGCATGGACCGCCCGGTCGAGGACGTGGTGATCGAGTCCGTCGAGATCGCCTAAGACGCCGCGAAGCGCCGAGCCCCCGCCACGCAGCGGGGGCTTTTTCGTACCCTGAACACCATGCCCACACTCCGCAACCTCCCCCGCACAGCTCCCGTCACTACCGCCATCACGGTGATCTGCACACTCGTGTTCTTCGCCGCGGCGATCCAGGCCCGCTCGCTCACGGACGTGGTGTGGGATTCCGCGATCGGCGCCAGCACCGTGCTCTACGGACCGGAGGTGTACGGCGCCGGATACCTGCGCACCCTCACCGCCGGTTTTATGCACCTGGATATCACGCACCTGTTCCTCAACATGTTCATGCTTGTCCTGGTGGGCGCGGAGGTGGAGCGTTTCCTAGGCTCCGGGCCGTTTGTGGTGGCGTGGGTGGCGGGGGTCCTTTGGGCGTCGGCAAGCGTGTTGGCCTTCAGCTTCACGACGCCTACGGCAGGCGCCTCCGGCGCCCTCTACATGCTGATGGCGCTGCTGATCGCTATCGCCGCCCGCCGTTCCACAGACCTGCGGGCGCCGCTTGCCCTGGTGGCCGTCAACCTCGCGTACACCCTGCTCACGCCGAGTGTGTCGCTGTGGGGCCACCTCGGCGGCCTGGCTGCGGGTGCGGCGATGGCGTGGCCGCTGACCACGACGAATCCGCGCACCCGCTGGATCACGGCCGGAACTGCTGTTGTTGCCGCGTGCGTGGCCATCTGGGCGCTGACCATCCCGTCCACATCGCCGGTGTACTTGTGAGTTTTCCACAAGGTTTATCCACAGTGTGGAGAACTACACCGGTGTGGTTAGTCGAACGACACGTCGAAGCGCGGTTCCGACACGCCGATCGGCGCTGGGATTTTCGAACCGCTACCAGCACATCTCACAGCCCTGTGGGGTTTGTGCACAGAGTTATCCACAGGTGTGGATAGAACGGTGCCTACGGCTACTGGCGCAAGGTCGATGCGGATCTGAAGACCGAAGGTCCGCGAGTCTCTTGCCGCCAAGCGAGCTGCACAGGAGAAGTACCTTCACTGCATGAAAACGCCCGTTGAGTTGGACTCAACGGGCGTTCGTGTTTAGCCAGCGGGAGTTTTAGAACACGCCGCGGATCTTCTTGTTGAAGTCGGAGACGGTCACGTCGCGGGAGTCCACGTCCTGGTCGTTGTAGAAGGAGGTGTCGCCAGCGAGGCGGCCGGTCTGGGTGACTTTCATGTAGTTGTACAGGCGGCCTTCCTTGGTGTTGCCGTCGCCGAAGGAGAATGCGCCCAACAGCATCTCGTCACCTGCGAGGATCGGGTTGGACAGGGTTACCTCAAAGGTGCGGATGCCGCGGTCGAAGTCGTAGCCCAGGTCGCGGATGTGGGTGCCGTTGTACCGAGTGGTGGTGATCAGGCGGTCAACTCCCTCCGGGCCTGCCTCAGTGCCGACTTCGACGCGGAAGGTCAGGGCCGGGAACTCGCCCCAGTAGCGCTTCGCGCCCGTGTTCTTCACGCGCAGTGCTACGGAACCCGCGGCGCCGGGCACCTTCCAGGAGGAAGCGGTGAAGTACGGCTGCAGGTCCAGGTCGCGCTGGGCATCTGTCTGCTTATCGACGACTTCGTTGACCTCGTCAGCAGCGTTTTCCTCGACCTCGTTGATGACCTCGGCACCCTCGTTTGCGATGTCGTCGTTGGTCACGTCGGTGGCTTCGTCGTTGCCGACCGCGGTGACGTCATCAAGGTTTGCGCCCGTCTCGATCTTCTTGACATCCTCGTTGTACGCCGGGTTCGGGTTCTCCACGGTGTCGGTGACCTGTGTGCCCTTGTTCGGTGCCCAGGAGCCAGCAGGGGTGGAGTAGTTCTTGACGCGGACCTCGTTCTTGATCGGCATGTTCGCGATCCAGGCGGTCGGGGTTGCCCAGGTGCCGTTCGGGCGGCAGCGCTGCTGGGTACCAGTCATGGTGACGGTGCGGAAGCCGTAGGTTGCCTCGCCGGTGTTGCCGGCCGGCACGTCGTACGGGCCGATCTTCTGGCCGACGGACCAGGACAAGGAGCCGGAGACATCCCAGCCCAGGGACTTAGCCAGGGAGTAGCCGATGTTGCCCTGCAGGCCGTCCTTGGATCCGGAGCCGCCGAGCGTCAGGGTCTCCGTCTTGGAACCGTTTACGGAGGCGGAGATGGTCTGGGTGCGCGACAGGTCCTGGGACAGTGGGATGGCGCTGTCAGACAGGTTGGTGGTGGAGATGGTGCCCACCGGCAGGAAGTTGTCCTTCACCTTGTAGACGATGGTGCGGTAGTCCTCGGTGGAATTGCACACCGGGCGCGGGTTGAGCACGTTGGCCTTCAGGTGATCCGAGCCCCGGTAGGTGTGGATGATCGGCAGTGCGGAGTTTGTTGCCGGGGTCTCCGGGTAGGACTCTTCGAAGGTCTGGGCGGTGGCGGTGATGCCGGATCCTGCGATTGCAACAGCGGCGACGGCTGCGATCGCGGCCTTGGCAGCACCAGCTATGCGGAATGCGCGCATTTGGCGTTCCTTTCGGGGGAAACAATTGTGGGTTTTTCTAGGGGCGGGCTTCTCAACCTCTCAGTGAGGAGCTCTCAAACAATTCCTAGTCAACTGACTGGGGAGAGTCATAACATTGTTGAACAATCCACCTAATCTGGGGTCAAACTAAAGTAATTGGCATGTCATAAAAGCCTGGTTACCAGTAATAACACTGATTCTTGTGTGAAAAACCGAATGCAATCTATCGGACTATTTAAATACAGTTACGTGTCGTCCGAACGGCATCTCATCCCCCTCCTCGCACTTATTCATTGTTCGCGCCGTCCATGGCCGCAGACGCCTAACCCCCCATCAACGCGAAAATCGGATTGCGGCTGGTATTTGCCACAATCCGATTTCACACACCCCGAAAAACGCTCTAGCGCCAACCCATGGTCATGAGCAGGCCGAGGATCATGCCCGCAAAGCCGATGGCGTAGTTCCACGGGCCGAGCTGGGCGAGCCACGTGATTTGGTCGCCGGCCAGGTAGTACAGGATCAGCCAGGCCAAGCCGAGGAGCATCAGCCCGAACATGATCACCTTGTACCACATCGGCGTGCCGCCGGTGTTGACCTTGACCGGGGTACGGCTGGTCCCGGTGGCGGCGCTACTTGCTGGGCGGACGGGGTCTTTGGTTACTTTTGCTTTAGGCATTTGCGCTCCCTGAGTGTGTGCGGGCTTTACAGCCCAAGCCCGCGCTGCACATTCCGCAACGCGTTCTGCGGGTTCTGGGGTTGAACTGTATCAGCCCGGCCAGCGGCCGCGTTATTCTGCGGGATCAGTTCTCCGGCGTCGAACTTCCACAGGTTATAGCCGATGGCCTGGTCTTTGCGGATGGTGTCGCCCGCGGCGATTTCCTGGTGGCCGATGAGCCCGCTGTCCACAAGCGCCCCGGTGGGCACGGTGGGGCCCGGCACGAGGCGGCCGTTCCAGCCGGCGTCGCGCAGCGCGCGCTCCGCGTCGGTGGGGGTCATGCGGGTGATCTGCGGCATGGACATGAGCATGCCGTTGGAAACGCGCAGCTCAACCGTGGTGCCGGTCTCCACATCCGTGTTCTCGCCGGCGACCGCCAGCACCTCGCCTTCGGGCTTGGCGGAGTCCACACGGGTCACCGTGGAACGCAGCTGCAGCGATGACAGCGTCGCGGTGGCCTGCTCCACGTTGAGCCCCACCAGCGACGGCACCTGAACCATCTTCGGCCCGGAGGAGACGGTGATGGCGATGCGGGAGCCCTTGGCAATCTGCGTGCCGCCGGCAGGCTGCTGGCCCAAAATGATGCCGTCGGGAATGTTGTCGCTGCTCTCGCGGCGCACGTTCGGGTTGAGTTCCAACCCGGCCTTCTTTAGCTCCTCCACCGCTTCCTCGGTGGTCAGGTTGGTCACATCCGGCACGTCGGTCATCTCCTTGCCGGAAGAGACGGTCAGGGTGATTTGCGTGCCAGGCTTCAGCTCGGAGCCGGCGGCCGGGTTCGTGGCGATGACGTTGCCGCGCTTGATGTCCGGGTTCGGCTCCTCCATCACGGACACGGCAAAGCCCAGGCCCTCGAGTTCGCGGATGGCGTCGTTGCGGGGGACGTCCACAAGCTCAGGCACCTGCACCATCGCCTCTTGCACGGGGGCGGGCGCGTCGTTCTCGGTGGTGGAGAAGTAGTCGTAGACGAACCAGCTCACCGCGGCGGCCAGCAGGAGGCTCAGCAGCGCCGCGACCCACTTCAGCCAGTTGGAGGACGTTTTTTCGTTCGCGGCGCGGTGGTCAGCGTAACGCGTGTGGCCCGAGGGGGCAGCTGCCTCTCGACGTACCACAGGTTCACGCACCACATCCCCAACCACAACCGTGTGGTCCGTGGACGGTGCCGCGTGCGCCCCCGCGTCCTGCTCGGCGGCGGCGAGGTGGTTGCGAGCGGCAGTGGTGACGCTGCCGCGCTCGAGCAGTGCGAGGTCCGCGCCCATCTCCTCCGCCGTCTGGTACCGGTCGGCGGGGTGCTTCGCCATCGCGGTGAGGATGACGGAATCCACGTTGACCGCCTCGTTGTCGGACAGCGGCGCCTCAATGCGCTCCGACGGCGGCATCGGATCTTCCTGCACGTGCTGGTAGGCCACTGCGAAGGGGGATTCGCCCTCGAAGGGCGGGACGCCGGTGACAATTTCGTACATCACGCAGCCGAGGGCGTAGACGTCGCTTCGTGCGTCCGCCGCCTTGCCGCGGGCCTGCTCGGGGGAGAGGTACTGCGCGGTGCCGATGACGGCGGAGGTCTGCGTCATCGCGGAGGTGGAATCGTCCAGCGCCCTCGCAATGCCGAAATCCATCACCTTCACCGCGCCGGTGTTGGTGACCATGATGTTGGCGGGTTTGATGTCGCGGTGGATGATGCCCGCGTCGTGGCTGGCCTGCAGCGCCCGGGTAACCGGCAGCAGCAGCTTCGCGGCGCGCTCGGGCGTGAGCGGGCCCTCGTTGCGCACGATGTCGCGCAGGTTCATCCCGTGGACGAGCTCCATCACGATGTAGGGCACGTCCACGCCGGAGGTTTCCACGGATCCGGTGTCGTACACCGAGACGATGTTCGGGTGGTTCAGGCGGGCGGAATTCTGCGCTTCGCGGCGGAAGCGTTCGCGGAAGTTCTCGTCGCGCGCCATGTCGATCTTCAACATCTTCACGGCAACTTCGCGCCCGAGGGACACGTCAGTGGCGGCATACACGTCCGACATGCCGCCGGTGCCGATGATGTCGCCCAGTTCGTACCGGTCCGCGATCAGCATTTACCTGCCACCTCCGAGGAAGCTCTCAAGATTCGGCAATTCTATCGCAGGCGCGTTCTCAGCAGTGGCCTCGGGCACATTGCTTCTCGACGTCGCCACCTCCGGCAACGGCTGCGCCGGCTCAGTGGTCGCCGGATTGGGGCGCTCGGCCTCCGAGGGAGCAGCAGGCGCGGCGGGCGCCTGCTCCGCGGTGGGCTCCTCGAAGCGCAGGGTGCCCGGGTTGCGCGACTCGGTGATGGTGGTGCGTTCACGCTGCGTCGTCGTCTCGGTGACCGGCTCTTCCGTCTCCTCCTCCTTGGTGGGGGTAGCCGTTGTCGAGGTCGGCGACGTGGTGGCCGTGCTGCTTCCGCCGGTGAAGCGGTCGAACAAGCCCTCGGAGTAGGCCCACGCGGCGGCCCCGCCGGCCAGCGCCAGTGCCAGCAGGGCCGCAATGATCGGGCCGGCCGCCGAGGACTTCTTCTCGCGCTGGGCGGGCGCGGCGGCTCGGGCGGGGGTGGGCTGGGCCGGAGGGCGTCGAGAAGCAACTGCCCTCGCGGCGGACGGCGGGTAGGCGCCCTCGGGGCGGGAGGTGCGTTCCTCGGCGACGCTCGCCAGCATTTGTGTGGACGCGGTGGCGGACGGCTCGGTGGCCACCACCTGCGTGTGGCCGCCGGGCTGGGCGGGGCGCAGGCCCTGGCGGACCTGGGAGATGGCCAGCTGCAACTCGTTGCCGTCGCGGAAGCGTTGGCCGGGGTCTTTGCGCAGGGCGATCTCGATCAGTTCGCGCGCCGGGGCAGACACGGAAATGGGCAGCGCAGGCGGCTCGGCGGAGACGTGCGCGAGCGCCACTGACACGGAGGAGTCGCCGGTGAAGGGGCGCTTGCCCGAGAGAAGCTCGTAGCCCACCACGCCCAGCGAGTACACGTCGGAGGCCGCGGTGACCTTCATGCCCTGCGCTTGCTCGGGTGAGACGTACTGCGCGGTGCCCACGACCATGCCGGTGCGGGTCAGCGGCACGGCCGCCGCGGCCTTGGCAATGCCGAAGTCTGTGATCTTGACCTGGCCGTTCTGGGTGATCATGAGGTTGCCCGGCTTGATGTCGCGGTGCACGAGGCCCATCCGGTGGATCACCGCCAGGCCGTGGGCCGCCTGCTCCAGGACGTCTAACGCCAGCGCCTCGTCCAGCTGGCCCTCGCGGGCAACCAGGTCCGCGAGCGATTCGCCGCGGATGTACTCCATGACGATGAAGCACACGGTGAAACCCGAGTCCGTGTCCACCTCTTGGTAGTCGTAGGTGGCCACCACGTTGTCGGAGTTGATCCCCTGGGCGGAAAGCGCCTCGTTGCGGAAGCGGGCCAAAAACTCCGCGTTGGAGCTGAACTCGGGGCGCAGGACCTTGATGGCCACCTCGCGCTCGTTGGACAGGTCGTCCGCTAGCCAGACGGTGGACATGCCGCCGTGGCCGATGATCCACTGCAGCTGGTAGCCGTCGCCGACGAGCTGTTGCAGGTCCTCGCGGTTTTCGGTGTTCATCTACTGTGCTCCTTCCACGGGTGCGGGGGCGGCGCGCAGGACGGCCCGGCCGATGGGGCCGGAGACCTGCCCGCCTGTGGCGGCTTCGCCGAGGTGGCCGCCGTTTTTCACCACGACGGCCACCGCGACGTCCTTGGCAGGATCGAACGCCACGTACCAGACGTGCGGCGCGGCGCCCTCCGCGTGTTCGGCGGTGCCGGTCTTGGAGGCGAAGCCGTTGCCGTCGTAGCCGAAGGTCCAGCGCTCGGATCCGTACATCAGATCCGTGATCGTCGCGGCTTCCTCTTCCGTTACGGCCTCGCCCAGCTCAACCGGCTCGGTTTCGCGCACGACCTTGCCGTCGGCGTCGCGCACCGCGCGTACCACGTGCGGCTCCATACGCTTGCCTTTGTTGGCGATGGTCGCGGCCATCACTGCAGCCTGCAGCGCCGTCATGGTGACGTCGCGCTGACCGATCGCGCTTTGCGCCAGCTCCGCTCCGCCGGGCAGGTCGCCGAGCGAGCCGGCCGCGTTGGGCAGTCCGAGGTCGTAGCTTTGGCCGATGCCGAAGCGGGCCGCAGCGTCGCGCAGCGCATCGGGCCCCACCGCAAGGCCCATCTGCACGAATGCGGTGTTGCAGGACAGGGCGAACGCGGTGCGCAGGGGCACCTGGCCGCCGCCGGCGCAGGGCTGCCCGCCGTAGTTGGTCAGCGGGATGTTGTCCGTGCCGGGCAGGATCGTCTGCGCCTCGCCCGTGAGCGGCGACTCGGGGGTGAACCCGTTTCGCAGGCCCGCGGCGGTGGTGATGATTTTGAAGATGGAGCCCGGCGGCAGCTGCTCCTGCGTCGCGTGGTTGAGCAGCGGTTTCGCGGGGTTGTCGTTGACGTCCGCCCACGCGCCCTCGGCGGTGTTCGGGTTGGCAATGCCGTTGGGGTCGTAGCTGGGGGCCGAGGCCATCGCGAGCACCTCGCCTGACGACGGCCTCACGGCCACCACCGCCCCCTCATAGCCAGGCTTGGCCAGCTGGTCGAACGCGAAGGCCTGCAGGTTCGGGTCCAGGGTCAGCGCGACCGTGTCGCCCTTCTTGCCGTCTTCCGTCCCGGTGCGCAAGAAACGGGATGAGGTGCCGGAATCCCCGGTGAGGTCCCCGTTGTGGGTGGACTCCAGCTGGGAGGTGCCGAACTGGTCGGAGGCGTAGCCCACCACCGGGGCGAAGG
>ERZ1029878.217-NODE-217-length-9857-cov-623.172108_pt1 | contig 9857 bp, 8 predicted proteins | sample MGYA00519234_ERZ1029878 | MGnify/ENA primary metagenome ERZ1029878 (study PRJEB33666, sample SAMEA4610928) | skin metagenome | biome: Human-associated habitat; feature: Malodor aspect; material: skin | place: Philippines | collected 2015-08 ... | reverse complement strand
TCTGAGTAATAAATTTTATTTAAGTACATTTGGAAAATATCATCTTTACTGTACTCTTGCTCTAAACGGTAAGATAGATAAGCTTCTTGCGCTTTACGTTCAATAGATTTCTTTTCTGAAAGGAATGAACGCTTAACCACTTGTTGTGTTAAAGTAGACGCCCCTTGGGAACCAAAACCACCAGTTACGTTCTTACCAATAGCACCAAATAAACGTTTATAGTCTAAAGCACCATGTTCATAGAAGCGATTATCCTCAGTTGCTAACACGGCATTTTTCATATTTTTAGGAACATCTTTCAAATCAACATGTTCTCTACGTGCACCATTGTCTAATTTCTTAACCAAGTCACCGTTCTTATCATAAATTTCAGCAGGCTTTGGATCTTGTAATTTAGACTCATTAAATGCTGGAGCTTTCCAAGCATAATATGCAAATAGAAGTATACCGAGTAGAAGTAACACGATAAAGGCAATGAATAAAAAGCCTATAATCTTAATAATCGTTCTTTTTACATTCTTATTCTTTTTTGATTTGGATTTCCCATTTTTACCTTTATTTGGTTGGGAAGATCCTTTATTTTCCGTCATACGCGGTCCTCACTTTCATCTAATATCAACTTATCAACAGCCTTGAGATAGTTCAATCTAGGTTGATACTGATAAGGAATATAGTAACTATTTTTTTTGATTTCTTCAACTGTTATTGATTTTTTTATTTCCTTTTTATATCTTTCCCAGAAAGGTTCAAACTTCGAAAAAGGTAATAGATATACCTCATCAAGCATTTTAAATCTAATCAGTAAAAAGACGAGTCCCTTTTGTAGAAAACAACTTTTCATATGTTCTACTTGATGATCATGGATATTATTTAAAGGGAAAGACGTTTTATTTTTCGTTTCTTTCGCTTCAAAATCAATGTAATAGCCTCGATAAACGCCATTATAATCAGTTGTAGAAGGTGTTCGAAAGTATGCTTCATTAATTACAGCTTTACTTCTTTTAGGATAATGAACATTTACAATTTGAATAGGAGTAGGTTTCTTATGTATAACAGCCACACCATGCTTAAAATAGTAATTGTTAGATTGTTCAATATCTTTTTCGAGAGTCATACCTCGTCCACCATATTTAATGTTACTAGAAGCATCACTTTGATTACTTCCAACCTTAGTAGGATTTAGTTTGAATGGTTTTCCATTTGGATAATTTATCATACTCACCACACAAATTTAATATTACACTTTCAATTTCTCAGAGAATAATATTAAACTATAATACGATAATAATGAAATGAGCATAATATTTATATTATACTACACATAATTAAATATATTCATTAATTATCTATTCTATTTTAACGTGCTTTAACAGTGAAAACAATATGTTTAAAAATTTGTAATAATGTAAAATTTATATCTAAACAATACTATAAAATAATTGTAATAAATTGTAAGAATATAGGAGGCCTCGTTATGTACACATTAATTAATGAAATACTTAAAGAACTACAGTACATGGCGTCAAGCTATAATGAAATAAAATTGACACAGTCAGAGAAGCAATTTCATCGAGATGTTGTTCCTTATGTAAAAAAAATTGATGGTTTAACTGAAGAATTATCTCATTATCATGATGAACTAATTCAATTTCCTTATATGAATAAGGAAAAATTAGAAATTTTAGTTAAACATATTAAGGAATTATCTGTAGAGTGTCACTACAATAAAACAAGTAAGAAGTTATTTAATGAAAAATTGAAATCTGCTAATTATGATCTTACCAATTTGCTTAAACATATAAAAGATAAAGAGGAATCAATACATTGAAAACAGTATATGTGACTGGATATAAATCATTTGAGTTAAATATATTTAAAGATGATATGAAAGAAGTGGATTATCTTAAACAATTTATAGAACATAAATTATTACAGTATATTGACGAAGGGCTAGAATGGGTACTCATTCAAGGACAAATTGGTATTGAATTATGGGCAGCTGAAGTAGTATTAAAATTACAAGACACATATCCTGAGTTAAAATTAGGTATTATCACACCATTTTATGGTCATACCTCCAAATGGAATGAACACAATATAGCAAAGTATGAATCTATTGCTAGTAATGCACAATTTCTAGAAAGTGTATTTCATTCTGAATATCAAGGACCTTTTCAATTTAAACAAACAGACCAGTTTATATTAGATCATACAGATATGACGTTATTAATTTATGATGATGAACAAGAAGGAAGTCCAAAATATTTTAAGAGGATGTTAGTTGATTTTATGGAAAAAACGACTTATAATTGTGATATTGTGACATTTGATGAACTTACTGACTTTATTAACGATTTACAATGGCAACAAGACCAAAGTTTTGAATGAGGTGGAAATTAATGGCAGATGTTTCTTTAAAGCTTTCAGCAAAAGATATCTATGAAAAAGACTTTGAAAAAACGATGGCTCGCGGTTATCGTCGTGAAGAAGTTGATGCTTTTTTAGATGATATCATTACTGATTATCAGAAAATGGCTGATATGAATAATGAAGTAGTCAGACTATCTGAAGAAAATAATAAACTTAAAAAAGAAGTTGAAGAATTGAGAATCAGAGTTGCAACTTCACGTCCTTCTGATAATAAGTCATTTGCTTCAAGCAATTCGAAATCAGCGAATAACAACGTAGACATTTTAAAAAGAATTTCTAATCTTGAAAAAGCTGTTTTTGGCAAATAATACATTGATATCTTAAAGATATAAGCTTGTTACGAAGCATGTTTGATTGCTATTATGTTTGATTTTGATAGCTAATTATTTATCTATTTAAAATTCTATTAAATATTTTAAAATTATGTTATACTCACAAAAGTGATATTTTGGGTAATCGCTATAGAAATATAGAGGAAAGTCCATGCTCACACAATCTGAGATGATTGTAGTGTTCGTGCTTGATGAAACAATAAGTCAAGGCATTAATTTGACGGCAATGAAATAACCTAAGTCATTCATTGATATGGTTAAAATAGTTTGAAAGTGCCACAGTGACGTAGCTTTTATAGAAATATAAAAGGTGGAACGCGGTAAACCCCTCGAGTGAGCAATCCAAATTTGGTAGGAGCACTTGTTTAGCGGAATTCAACGTATAAACGAGACATCTTTACTCGCATAGTAAAGATTTGTAGACAGATGATTACCACCAAAGTACCAGTACAACTAGTGTACGTTATGAGTACAATGGTACAGAACATGGCTTATAGAGATATCACAGACTAGTTTAGCTCTCCCTTTTTATGGAGAGCTTTTTTTATTTTGTATACATAATTATTTTAATATTTGTTAATATACTAATATGATATGAGACAAAGGAGATGAAATAATGTATCAATTATTAGCCGTGTGTCCAATGGGTCTTGAAGCCGTAGTTGCTAAAGAAATACAAGAACTTGGTTATAATACTCAAGTTGAAAATGGACGCATTTTCTTTGAAGGTGATGCTAATGCCATTGTAAAATGTAATTTATGGCTACGTACAGCTGACCGATTAAAAATAGTAGTAGGACGCTTCAATGCTAAAACATTCGATGAACTTTTTGAAAAGACAAAAGCATTACCTTGGGAAACAATTATCGATAAAGAAGGACAATTTCCTGTCCAAGGTCGTAGTGTAAAATCTACACTTCATAGCGTTCCTGACTGTCAAGCCATTACTAAAAAAGCTATCGTTGAACGTCTTAAAAAAGCTTATAATGAAAAAGGATGGTTAAACGAAAGTGGTGCGAAATATCCTGTTGAAGTAGCTATTCTTAAAGATAATGTCCTACTTACCATTGATACGTCAGGTTCAGGACTAAATCGTAGAGGGTATCGTATTGCACAAGGTGAAGCACCTATTAAAGAAACATTAGCAGCTAGCTTAGTACGTTTAGCAAATTGGAAGGGTGATACACCCTTTATTGATCCATTTTGTGGTTCTGGAACCATTGCTATTGAAGCATGTTTAATTGCTCAAAATATTGCGCCAGGTTTTAATAGAGAATTTGTATCAGAGGAATGGAATATTATGCCTCCTAATATTTATGACGTCATGCGTGACGAAGCTGATCAACAAGCTGACTATGATAAAGACATTCAAGTGTATGCGTCTGATATCGATCCAGAAATGGTTGAAATTGCTAAACGTAATGCTGAAGAAGTAGGCCTAGGTGATATTATTCAATTTAGTGTTAAGGATGTTAATACATTAACTATCGACCAAGAAGGACCTGTAGCGTTAGTTGGTAACCCGCCATACGGCGAGCGTATTGGAGGTAGAGCTGAAGTTGAAGAAATGTATCGATATGTAGGTAAACTAATGAAACAACATCCTTATTTATCAACATATATCCTTACAAGTAATAAAGAATTTGAGTATTTAGTAGATCGTAAAGCAACTAAACGTCGAAAACTTTTTAACGGTTATATCGAATGTACGTATTATCAATACTGGGGAAAAAAGCCTAATATTGATAAATAAATTTGACTTGAAGATTTATTTGAAAATAATTAATTTTGTAAATTTTTCTTAATAAATTGGATAATATTTATTTAAAATTTATGTATTTATTAGCACTATAATAGTGACTATTGTAAAGTTATTAGTAAGCGTGTTAAAAACATAGCACATTTAAACAGTATAGTAAGGAGAATAAGTTATGCAAACAGTTTTAATTGTAGGGGCTAACGGAAAAGTATCAATTGAAGCAACTAAAATTTTCTTAGAGAATTCTAGTTTTAACGTTGATTTATTTTTAAGAAATGCCCACCGTATTCCTGATTACGCATCTAATCGTATCACTGTCTTTGAAGGTGATGCTAAAAATGTTGAAGATTTAGAAAAAGCATTAGATCAAGTAGATATTGTTTTTGCAAGTTTATCAGGATCACTAGATAGAGAAGCACAAGCCATTATAGATGCCATGAACAAAAAGAATGTTAAACGTTTAATATTTGTGGCAGCTCCTGGTATTTATGACGAATTACCAGATAAATTCAATACATTTAACAAAGAACAATTTGGTGAAAAATTAACTAAATATCGTAAAGCAGCTGATTTAATTGAAGCGTCTGACTTAGATTATACAATTATTCGTCCTGCTTGGTTAACATTTAAAAATGAATCAGATTATGAAATTACTCAAAAAGGTGATACCTTTAAAGGAACAGAAGTTTCTAGAAGAAGTGTAGCCAATTTAGCAGTGCGTATAGCGAAACAACCTGAACTTTATTCTAGACAAAATATTGGAGTAAATAAACCAAATACTGATGGCGATAAACCAGCTTGGTTTAACTAATTCATTCTATATAGGTTTTTATTATTTCTTATGATAAAATTTAATAAACATAGCTAAAGATATTTTAGTTTTATCACCCTAAAAGTGAGGTTATAATTCTTTTTAGTTTTATAACCTTAATTTTTTTATATTTTAGAGTGAGTGAAATAAAGGGGATAGCATTATGCAAAATAATGAACAATTAGATGTATTATACAAATTAAAAAAAGAAATAGAAAAATCGAATAACGAAGCATTAGTACATACAATAAATCAAGTGATTAAAAAAGTATATTTAAATCAATATACTTTATCATTTGTTGGACATTTTTCAGCTGGTAAGTCAACATTAATCAATTTATTATTAGAACAAGATATATTGCCTAGCTCACCTGTACCAACAACGAGTAATACGGCTATAGTTTCTGTTTCAAAAGAAGAAGAAATTATTGCTAATTTAGAATATCAAAAATATGCTAAGTTAAAAACGTATGATGATGTAAAAATAATGAACCGATTAAATATTGATGTGGAATCTATTGAAATAAAGTTTCCTTCAAATAAGTTTAATCTTGGTTTTACATTACAAGACACTCCAGGAGTAGATTCAAATGTTTCTACACACCAATCCACTACTGAACAATTTTTATATACAAGCAATATGATTGTGTATATAGTTGATTATAATCATGTTCAGTCTGCGCTCAATTTCCAATTTATGAAACGCATGAATCAAGTAGGCATACCTATTATTTTTGTTATCAATCAAATTGATAAGCATAATGAGAATGAAATTTCTTTTGATACATTTAAACAAAAAGTAGAACAATCTATACAAGATTGGGATATTAAAGTCGCTCAACTATTTTATGTTAGTAAATTTGATCATCCAAACAATCAACTTCATTTATTCTCAGAGTTTTTAGTAGAACAAGATAAACTACGTGAACCTATTGAAGATTTTGTAACACGTATCATTGAATTTATACATCGTACTCAGCTTTCATATATTCAAGAGCATATGCAAAATATACTTGACGCTTTAAATATCAATGAATCCGAATTTGAAGAATCCTATAAACAATTTCAACAGAATCAAGCTATAAGTGAAGAAGCACAATTATTAAATCATTCTTCTCAATTATTAACGTACTTAAAAGAAAAACGGAAAAATATATTAGATAATGCTTATATTATGACTCATGATATGCGAGAAGATATTCGTTATTATCTTGAAAGCATGGCTTTAGACTTCAAAGTGGGCGGTCTTCTAAATAAAAAAAAGAAAACGGAAGAAGAGAGAGCAAAACGTTTACAAATTGTTGTAGACCGTTTACAAGAAAAAGTGAATCGACACATTCGTCAACCAATGCGTGAAGATTTATCTTTTGTAACTCGCTTTATTCATCATTCTGAAGTAAATCAACGAATTTTAAATCAACATTATGAAATTGAACCTACTTTAATTTCTAATTTATATCAAGTACAAACAAGCATTAATAATACCTATGTGCTCACATTTAGTGATGACGTTTTAAAAGCAATTGCACGTGCTATCGAAAAACAATCAGATTCATTATTTAAAGACATTATTGAACATACTGAAGCAACGGAATTATCTAACATAGAAGATAATGATGCACATTTATATGAACAGTATCTTGAGTTCAAGAATTTAAAACAGTCATTAACAACTGAAAATTATAAACATTATTATATTCATATAAATGACTCACTCGATAAATTAATTGATCGAACAGAAACACATTATAAACTTAATCAATCAACCATATCTTCAACAAATGATTTAGACGAAGATATTACATCAACTAAGGATACGACAACTCATCACTTTGATATTCAGAAAGCTCTGGCTATCATTGAGCCTGTTCCTTTATTCAATAAAACTAAGCAAGACATCAAAGCAACATTGCAACGCATAGATAATAAAATTGTAAAAATAGGCGTCTTTGGTACATTTAGTGCAGGAAAAAGTAGCTTGATTAATGCTTTACTTGGAGATCATTATCTTGTAAGCTCACCTAATCCAACAACAGCAGCTACGACTGAAATCTCATATGGTCATGATAGTCAAATTACTTTGAAAACAAATACGCAATTGTTAAATGAATTAAACCAATTACTTGAATATCAAAACGTTTCTTTTAACTCGTTAGAAAAATTTATGAATAGTAATATTGAGTCTTTAAAACAACAATTAGAAAAAAATCAATTGGCTTTTATAACATCAGTAGAGAAGCACTTTTCAATGTACCAAGATATGCTAACAGAAGGTATAACACATACTATTTCACAAAATGAAATTAAGCAATGGAGTGCTGAAGACGAATACGCTACATTTGTTAAAACCGTTCATATACAACTTCCACTGGATTGGTTAAAAGACAAAATTATCGTTGATTCATTAGGGTTACATTCTAATAATCAACGACATACAAATGAAACTGAACGCATCTTAACTTCTTCAGACCTAATTTTATATGTGAGCTATTTTAATCACTCATTTACTGATAATGACAAAGCATTTATTGAACATATGAAAGATATTAACCAATTAAATGAAGCACAGACATTTAAAATGATTATTAATGCGATAGATTTAGCTGAAACTAATGAAGATTTAATAGCAGTGGAGCAGTATGTAAAAGATGCTCTATCTCAAGTGAATCTGCCATCTGAATTATTCGGTGTATCAAGTAAACGTGCATTGGAGACTAAAGATGAAGGCATTCTTAAATTAAAAGAAAGTATTAATCATTTTGTCGAAACTGAATCGAAAACGATTTTAGAGAAGCAAATGATTCATCAAATCGAGCAAATGCGCGATAACTTTAATCAAATCATCTATGAATTTAAAACAAATCAAACACGTATGTTAGAACAACAACAACAACTTGAAACTTATAAAAATAAAACACCATTAACTAACCAAATTATTCATACAAGTGAGCAGCATACTAAAAATGAGGTTGAAGAACAAATCTATCATTTAAATAAACGATTACAGCTTCAATTATTAGATGAGGTTAAAAAAGTATATAATAGTCAAATGACACAAAATAATGATTTTAATGATGAAAAGAAACGTGCTACGAAAATGTACTTAGATCAAGTTCATCAACGATTATATTTAGAACAAACTTTATTAGTCGAAAGAATAAAAACATACTTTACTTCTCAATTAGATCAACAAATAGCACCAACAATTCAAAAATTAAACTCAGTTCATGTACTTATCCAACCTCATTTTAAAATAACAGCGCCGTTTACTGATGATGCACTATTACGTATTAGTTTAGAAGAGATGCTTTCAGTTTTACCTAAACAGTTGTCTAAACGTAAAATTTTAAATGCAAATGCGCAAAGAGAACTGCAAGAAATGATTTGTACAAATACACTAGAACTGCTACAACCATCACTAAACGTATTAAAACAACAATTAAATTATTATGTATCTAACTTAACTCACGACGCGAACATCGAACTTAATCAGTTAAATAATAATGTTTTAGAGCAAATCAATGACTTATTATCTAAACGTATCGATAATTCACTCATTGAACAATTAGAAACAGTAAATCAACAATTGGAACCACTTTTAAATTAGAAAGAAGGATTAATATGACTCAACGTGTCTTACTTGTAGATGGAATGGCACTCTTATTTAGACATTTTTATGCTACAAGTCTACACAATCAATTTATGTATAATTCTAAAGGTATGCCAACCAATGGGATTCAAGGTTTTGTTAGACATATCTTTACGGCAATTAAGGATATTAAACCAAGCCATGTTGCGATATGTTGGGATATGGGGAAAGCGACCTTTAGAAATGCTATGTATACTTCTTATAAACAAAATAGACCTGCGCCACCAGAAGAATTGATACCTCAATTCGATTACGTAAAAGACATTTCAGAACAATTTGGTTTTGTGAATATCGGTGTTGCAAATTATGAGGCAGACGATGTCATAGGAACACTCGCTAAAATATATTCAAAAGATAATGAAGTACATATTGTAACTGGAGATAGAGATATTTTACAATGTATCAATGAACAAGTAGAAGTCTGGTTAATCAGAAAAGGTTTTAATATTTATCATCATTATACTCTTAATCGTTTTAATGAAGAGTATGCATTACATCCACTTCAACTTATTGATATTAAAGCATTTATGGGAGATTCAGCAGATGGGTATCCTGGTGTTAAAGGTATTGGGGAAAAAACCGCCATTAAATTAATACAATCTTATGGTAGCGTTGAAAACGTACTAGACCATATCGAATCACTTACACCTGGTCAACAGAAAAAAATTGCAACTGATAAAGAAAATTTGATTTTATCCAAACAATTAGCGGAAATCTATACGGATGTGCCTATCGATACAACTGTATTATATAAAGAAATGGAATATACACATTCATTGAATCATATTCTTTCAATTTGTAATGAACACGAACTTTATGTCTCTGGTAAATATCTTGCTTCAAAAATTTTAATGTAAAACAGATAAAAAAAGAAGA
>ERZ1029878.216-NODE-216-length-9888-cov-43.964406_pt1 | contig 9888 bp, 14 predicted proteins | sample MGYA00519234_ERZ1029878 | MGnify/ENA primary metagenome ERZ1029878 (study PRJEB33666, sample SAMEA4610928) | skin metagenome | biome: Human-associated habitat; feature: Malodor aspect; material: skin | place: Philippines | collected 2015-08 ... | reverse complement strand
CAAGTGTTGCTGCAATGTTCTTAACTACTGAAGCGGTAGTTGCAAATATCCCAGAGCCTGAAAGTAATGATAATGCTGCAATGGGCGGTATGCCAGGTATGATGTAAAAACGCCAATAAACGTTGGTTTAAAGGCGTTTGATGATTTCTTGTGACATAATAATGACATAAAAATTCTAAAATAATTCTTTACTGACGTTTTCCATGAGTTTACTAAACTTTTGGGAAGCGTCTTTTTTGTATGAGTTGGTAATTTTAGCATAGATGTTCATTGTGGTATTTATATCTTTGTGGCGTAAGCGTTCTTGTATTTCTTTGATATGTACACCAGCTTCAATTAGTAACGCACAATGCGTATGACGGAATGAGTGTGTACTTATATGTTTATTAGTAATATCAGTCTTTTTCATAATTGCTTGAATCCATGTAGATAGTTTTTTAATCACAAGTGGATAACCATTTACATCAGTAAACACAAAATTATTATCTACATATAATTCATTTTTCCAAGTGTCCTGGACGTTTACCTTATAATCTTTGAGTAATTGAATCACATGAGGATCTACTGAGATTTTACCGATTGAGCTTTCAGTTTTCGGTGTAAGTATCTGATAATTCTTTTTATTATTATTCGGATTGTAATAAGTCTTGGTAATACTAATTGTGTTATTCTCAAAGTCTATATCAGACCACTTTAACGCCAACAATTCACCTGCTCTCATGCCTGTATATGCTAGTGTGGTAAATACTTCAAAGCTATTTTGTGGCGAATGATGGTACTTAGCAACCTCCAAGAATTGAAATAATTCATTTTTTTCAAGAAACTTTTTGTGTATCTCACTATCCTCTAATTCTTCCACACTTACTTTCTTTTTAGGTCGTTTAATACTCTCACTAGGCAATACTTTTATTAATCGCATTTCATATGCGTACTTAAATATCATATTTGTAGAGGCGACAATACTATCAACATAATTCTTGCTATATTGTGCGCTCATATCATCCACAAAGCGCTGGTAATCATGTTTCTTGATAGTTTGTATTGGTTTAGTATTAAAGCGCTCTATGGCGTGATGTATGGCTTTCTCACGTGCTCTGACACTACTTACTTTCACATCATTAGCATACTGTTTAATCCAATCATCAGCTACTTGTTTGAAAGTGCTGGAGGACGGGGGAATATATTCACCATTTCTTAATTGGCGTTCAAGCATTTCAGCTTGGTGTTTAGCGTCTGATTTACGTTTAAAGCCAGTCTTAGAGATATATTCATATTTGCCAGTTTCTGAATTTTTCCCTAGTGATATACGATAACGCCAGTTATTTTTAGCGATTTGGTCATAACTTGCCATTTAATCACCTAATTTATTTTTTAAGTATTTATAAATCATATTCTTATCATATTCACTTAATTTTTCCATTTCTCTAATTATTTTTCTAAAATCATTAAATTCATTAGGATCTCTTTCGATAGAGTAAGTGAAATTGATTCTCGGTGGTGGACTGAGAAGATTACTTTCTAATGCAAATGAAACATCTTCTTTCAATTTTGTGTATTCATCTTTCATCTTTACTAAAAGATTAAGGCTATCTTCTAAATTATTATCTTTAAAATAATAAAATTGTTTACTATTTAAATATGTATGTAGCTTTATATTGTAACAGTTATTTTCTACATCATAAGAGTCATCATCAAAATCTAATCCCTCATTTATATCACCTATTGAATGAGTAAAAATAAATTTTTCGCCATCTATAAAAACATTACTTTCAATATTAAAATCTTCTTCATCATTGACTTTGAAATAATACATGTCAAAGTCTTTTATTTCTAATTCTAAAGGCGTATATATTAAAAAATCATTCATATCTATATTGAATAATTTACATATTCCTTCAATCACGTCATATCTAATACTTTTATTATCGTTTCTAATTAAAGAAAGTAATGTAGGTCGTGTGATATTAGTTTGTTCTGCTAATTTTGTTTGAGTAATTTTATAATCTTTCATTAATATTTTTAATGTGTTAAATATCAAAGAAACTCACCTCTTGATAAAATTTTTTTACATTTAAAATTATAACGTAAAAAAAACTTGCATAAAAGAGAAATATTTGTTTTAATTATAAATGTAAATTATTCCTTCAATTTTTATTGTTTTAGGAAAAAATATTTTACATAAGGAGTGAGATATAAGATGAAAGTTTCAATTAATAAAAAAGAATTACAAAAAGCAATGTTTTTAAAAGGTTATACCTTAACAGAACTATCTAATAAAACTGATGTAGGGATTTCTTATCTAAGTCAGGTTTTACACAACAAGAAAAAAGCAAGTCCAAAACTAGCAAAAAACATTGCTAATGCTTTAGATGTTGAAATTAAAGATTTATTCTACTTTGAAGAACAGGAGGCTTAGTAAATGTTCAATATCAACATTGATGAACAAGAAGCACGTGAATTATTAGAACAAGCAATAAATCAACGTGTAGATGAATTGGCACATGAAAAGTTTTTCATGACTTATAAGGAATTATCTGAGTATCTGAATTTGAGCAAACCAACAATAGAAGAATTACTAATCAACAATGGTATGAAGTATTACAAGGTTGGCTCTACTTATCGTTTTAAGAAGTCTGATGTAGATGAGTTTATGAATCAACTCACACAACACATGGATATTCATAACAATGATTTCAAACAGATTGACATTAAGAAACTATTAGAAATGGCTTAGACGTGCAGGAGGGACAAGACAGTGAAATTATCAAAGCTAATATTATACATTCGTCTTACGTTAATGCTGGTTTTCACAGCTTACCTAGTTTTTTCATTAGGATTTTTTGCTGGATTTAATTTTGCTTTGCTAGTGTATTTAGGTAGCTTTGCACACATTTTATTCAAATTAGAAGATATGGAGGAAAAATATAATGGATAAAGATCAATTAGAAGTAATACAAGATATTTATACAACACTAGGAACAACAGCAGGAAACCGAGCAACAGAATATAACCATACTATTAGAGACGGTAAAAGTGAATGGACTGAAACAGTGAATCGTGAGGAACATTTACAAGCAATAATCGAGTGGGCAGTACAACAAATTGAAAATAATTTTGATGGAGTGAAATAAGATGATAAAAGAAATTTTAAAATCATATGAAGATGTAGCAATAGCAAGTATGGAAACATCTAAATTAAAAGGTGACTTGGAGAGACTTTCAGAACTATCAGGATATTTAATCGAAAAATCTAAATCGTATAGAGAAGAAAGAGATATTAAAGGTGCTGAAGCTATTGAATTAATTGTATTAGATGATATTAAACATGAATTTGATAGTGTGTATGGTCAATTTCAAGAAGCTATGGAAAATTGGAAACAGAAATATAAAAAGTTTGAAAATGTATGTAAATATTACGGTATTCCAGTAGCTTCAATAAAAAGTGAAAAAGTAATAAATTTCTATAAATAGGAGTGATACAATGGCTGCTAAATTAGATGTGAATAAACAAAATATCATGCGAGCTATTAATTGGATCAGCAACAATACTGAGGAAATTATATTTGAAAGTCAAAATCAATTAAGTTTCTTTAATCATGAAGATTTAGAAAAAATTGATTACTGCAAACGCACTTTAGAAAGTCTATTAGAAGCTAAAGAAATCTATAATAAACAAAAAATTAGTTAAGGAGTAATAGTAATGAATTTTGAATTAAACAATGCATTATGTGATTTAGAAGTTTTAAAAGAAAGAATAGATGATGTAGTAACATCATTCGTATGGTTTAATGATGATTATTTCACTCATGAGCCTAATTATGTATTGAATAAAGAGGATATTTTAGAACATGGATATAGATACCACGAGCATAGAATTAAAAACGCACAAACGATTGATTTAATGATGATGTATCAAAAAGAATTTAATGAACTCATTGAAAGATTTAAAGAAATAGAAAAAACGTTACCTGAGAACTTTGGCGAGAGATCAGATAACGCATAACAAATAATTATTAGATTGGTGGTGTTAATACCTATGTTCAATCTCAAATTTGATGATGAACTTCATATATTATTATATCAAAATCTAACTTCTAAAGGAACAAATAATGTAAAAGAAACAAAATGGTCTAGCTGGTGTGAGTTTTTAACTCATCCAGTTATAGATTCTAAGAATAAATATGCTAATCAGTTAGCTATATATGGAGATGTAGCAGACAGTGAAGATATTCCACATAGACGTTTAAAAGAAAATGTAATGTATCGACAAGTATTTTCGCTAGATTATGATGATATAGATGATATGAATAGATTTTTAAATAATGTAAGAAATAAGATGAAGTATTTCTCTTATTTTATTTACAGCACATATAGACATCGTGATGAACATAATGAACAAGATAAAAATTTACGTCCAAGATTCAGGTTATTAATACCAGTTGATGACATTTTAGAACCACAAGAATATATAAACTACGCTGGTGCATTATCACGTTATATTGGAGAAATTATTGATGAATCTTGTTTTACCCCAATTCAACTATCAGCATTACCAGTCGTTGCTGGTAAAGATAAACCTTACCATTGGTTTATTAATGACGCACCATTTATCACTAGGGAGCAACTGGATAGATGTTTTGAAAAATACTCTGAAGAAAAAGAAGAACAAATAATAGTTGATTATAAAACAGCAAACCAAAGAAAAAAACGTGATTCGTCACATTGGAGAAATATCATGTTTGGTGTTGAAGATGGAGAACGTAACACATCATTAGCTTCGTTAATAGGCTATCTATTACGAAGATATGTAGATGAAAACTTGGTGTATGGATACGCATATCTTTGGGGAAAAAATTGTAATCCACCTCTCTCTGATGACCGTATAAATAGAACGTTTAACTCAATATTGAAAAAGCATAAAAGAAATAATTAGAAAGGGGAATTTGTATTGAATGTAACATTAGAAGATGTTTTAAAAGAAATTGATAATACTCAAGAGATAACTAAACATCAAGGGTGGAAAGCTAAGTTAAGACGATCACCAAGCACTCAAGCGTTAAAAAAGAGTAGCACTAACGCTGAGATGATATTAAACAATGATGATGATTTAAAAGATATAGTTCAATATGATGTGTTTGAAAAGGTTACTAAATTAAAAAGACTTCCATATTGGCGTGCAAGTGATGATAACAATTACTATTGGTCTGATATAGATACTACACATGTTATTTCTCACATTGATAGAGGTTACAATTTGCAGCTTAGTAGAGATATTGTCGATGATGTAATTGAAAAAGAAGCATATAAAAATAGATTTCATCCTATTAAATCTTTTATTGAGTCTAAACAATGGGATGGGATAAAACGTATCGAAACATTATTCATTGATTATTTAGGTGCAGATGATACACATTACAATCGTGAAGTATCTAAGAAGTGGTTAATGGGTGCAGTTGCTAGGATATATCAACCTGGTATTAAATTTGATTCGATGGTGATTCTTTATGGTAAGCAAGGTGGAGGTAAATCTACACTTGCAAGTAGATTAGGTGGCCATTGGTACAATCAAAGTATTAATACATTTAAAGGTGATGAAGCATATAAAAAGTTGCAGGGTTCATGGATATGTGAAATAGAAGAATTATCAGCTTTTCATACTTCGACAATAGAAGATATTAAAAGTTTTATTACAGCAGTGGTAGATATTTATAGGGCTTCTTACGGTAGACGTACTGAAAGACATAAACGACAATGTGTTTTTGTAGGAACAACTAACAATTATGAGTTCTTAAAAGATAAAACGGGAAACAGACGTTTTTTACCAGTTACTACAAATAAAGATAAAGCAACTAAAAGTGTTTTTGATGATCTAAATGAATCAATAGTTCAGCAAATGTATGCAGAAGCAAAAACTTACTTTGATCAAAAACCAACTGATAAATCTCTTTTACTTGATAAATCAGCATCCGAAACAGCGTTAGAAATGCAAAATGAACATGCTGAAAAAGACACATTAGTAGGTGAAATTGAGGAGTTTCTTGAACGTCCTATTCCTTCAAACTATTGGCAACTTTCAGTAGATAATAAACGATGGGCTATGAAAGAAATGGCAAATGTTCAAGATGAAATTAAGTTATTTGGAGAAGGTTCTCTAATTCAATTAGGGACTAATACAAAACCTGGTCAACACGTTTGGCGTAAAAAAGTATGCAGTACAGAAATATGGAAAGTTATGATGAAAAATGATAATCAACCACAACCACATAATCTTAGAAAGATTGATGAAGCACTTAGAAACACACGTTATTGTAGCTTCAAAAAGAAACAATCAAGATTCGGTGAAGGTATTGGAAAACAATATGGATATGAAGTTGATATGGAAAGTTACTACAAAAAGTTAAAGCAATTATCGTCTTAAACCTAAGACAGTAAGACACTAATAAGACAGTTGTAAGACACTGATAAGACTTAGAGAGAGTAAGAGTTAATGCTTAACTGTCTTAGTGTCTCATATATTTTTAAGTAAACTTTTATTATTCAGTACAAAATATCTATAAGTGTAGTGGTGAAAATAGTGAGACAGTAAGACAAAAGAAGGTAAACTCCTAGAGAGAGTAAGGTTTGAGTGTGTCTTACACTTGTCTTTTAAATTAAGACATTAAGACATTTATCAAAATCAGGAGGAAACAAATGAACGAAACTAAAGTTAAGAATAAAGTATTTAAATATATAAAGGAAAATGAAGCAACTTCTTTTGTAGAAATCGAAAACATCTTTAATGAAATAGGGTTTGACTATAAAGGTGATGGTGCATACACGAGTGGCAGTAATGACAACGTCATATTTTGGATAGGGTGGAATAAAGAAGCGTTCAACGTTATTTCAGAAATGAAAAGAGATGGATTAATTGAGATGGCAGCATGTCCATCATTGTTTTACATGATAGATGGCAAGGGATTAGATTTACCGATTGCCACAACAAAAAATATAAAAAAAGATCATTGGTTGCCAGTTGCATTTTCAGTTAAATAGTTAAGTCATAATTAATAGTGAAATCCCCTAGGCTGATAACACTATATAGATAGAATCAGTTAGCGATAACAAATAAGAATATAAGTTCAAAAGGGGTGCGAGAAAAACACCGCCTATGACTTGAATTTTCTTATATCGTTCGTCCACTTTTCTTTCAGTGAAAGTATCAATAAAATCTTGAAAATGTGGAAAACAGTCAGAAAACTTTAGAAAAAATGAGAAAACAAAAGAAATAGTGCAATGCTTAGTTAAGTACCACTAACAAATATACTTATAGAAATGAGGTAGATTATCAAAATTTATATATCACTCTAATTATCGGACATATACTACCAAAGCACTAAGATAAGAATAAATAGGAGTGAATAATAATGAATAAAGAATTTAGAATTAAAGATTACATGGGATTAGACGAAATTAGAGAAATGCGTAAAGAGATGGTTGAAAAAGCTGAACAACTTTATGCAGATGACAAGCCTAAAGAAGCATTAGAAATTATTGACCAAATCAAAGAACTTGATAAAAGAGTAAGTGAAATTGAAAAAGTAGTAGAAAATGAAATGTATAAAAATCATCAGGAGGAAAGAAGTATGAAAGTATCACCATTTGCACCGAGAGCAACGGAAAAACACGAATCAAAAGAAATGAGAGATTTTACTAGATATGTAAAAACTGGAGAAATGAGAACAGATATTAAAACTGATACAGGGGAAGTAGTAGTACCAACTGAAATCGTTACAGACATTGAAAGAATTAGAGATAATGTCACAACACTAGCTGATTTTGTAGATGTGAGAAATGTAAAATTTGGTAAAGGTAAAGTACCTGTATTAAAACAAGAGATTCCTTCACTACCAAAAGTTGAAGAATTACAAGAAAATCCAGAATTAGCAATGGCACCATATACGCCAGTAGAGTATGAAATTGACACTTACAGAGGATTTTTAAGAATCTCACAAGAGGTTGCAGAAGATAACCGATCTGATTTAGTTAGTATCATTACAGAATACTTAGGTCGTTCAGTTATTGCTACTGAAAATCAAGCAATCCTTAATCAATTAGAGCAGTTAGATACAGTTGAAGCTGTGGGAATTGATGGTATTAAGACAGCGTTAAATACAAAACTATTACCAAACTATGTAAACAATGTGATTATCATGAATAGCACTACATTCAATGAACTTGATTTGCTTAAAGATAATAATGGCAGATACTTGTTACAAGATCGCATTGGAGATGAACCAGGTAAAGCCATCAATGGCGTTCCAGTCCATGTAGTAAGCGATAAAGAGTTGCCAGGCAGTAAAATTATTATTGGCTCATTAAAAGACGCTGTAACGTTATTCAGACGTTCTCAGTACAATTTACAATGGACTGACTACATGCACTTTGGACAAGGATTCATGGTTGCAATTCGTCAAGATTGCCAATTAAGAAATAAAGAAGCTGCTTACTTACTTGATTTTTCAATTAACTAAAACTTACTAATATGAGAGGCTTAACGGCCTCTTGTATTCATAAAAAAGGAGAATATAAATGATTGCGAATAATTTAGAAGGTTATTTAAAACGACATGAGAATAACAATGAGTTAGTAAAAGAAAGAAAAAAAGTTAGAGATGATATTACTAAACAAGAGAATACTATCATTACACCTAGCCATGAAGAACTCATAATATTAAAAACTTTATTGAGAAACTTAAAAGAGTTAAATGAAGATACATTTAAAATTCATGATGAACTTGATAATTTAGAAGAACGTAAGGAATATGTAACAGCTAAAGCCTATCAGCTTGAACACAATACTTTACAGCAACGATTAGATAATACTAACTACCAAGCATATAGAATAAAAAGACAAATTAGAATTAAATTGAAAAAATATCATGAGTTTGTGGCCAAAGTTCCAATTGTCCCAGGTGGTAGAGTATTCAAAGAAGAAACACATTATTATAAAAAGATACACAACAATGTATTAGATATTGTAGATGAGTTAGAAAGTACTAGATCATATGGGGAAGAATTAATGATTAAATATAAAGAAGTATATCAAGATAATTACCCAAAAGAATTACAGAAATAAAAAAAGAAGTCCCACATTAAAAGTGGGGCTTTTTTTGACGCTGAGAGAGGCTCTGTGTTGCAGTGAGAAATAATATATATGTATAACTATATTAAAATAGCTACCACAATGAAAATGTGATAGCCATACTTACTTTTTTGAAATTATAAATCTAAAAAAGTTGAATTCAAAGATTTTGAACAAAAAAACCAAAGAGATTAAAGAAGCACACCTTTAATTTATCAACCTTTTATTGATTGATATAACTATATTATAACATAAAGTTATAGATTATACCGTATATGATAACTTTTATTTATATGTTTAACACTGTACAATTACATATGTATATAAGGAATTTTTATGATTGTATAAACCAGATTCGTTGATGATTACTACATTTCATTTTTTTGACCTTATGCACTAACTTGGCGTATCAGCTTATCCTCTTCATTTAGAGGGACTGACATTTTATATTTACAATCTATGTAATGACATAATTATGACATAACAGAATAAAAAAACTAAAAATAATAGGGATATAAAAATTGTGAAACGTTGATTTAATAGGCTTTTTACTCTCTATTTATATCTATTTTATATGATACTTAATGCCAGGTATGATGTAAAAACGCCTATAAATGTTGATATATCAATGTTTTGTGTTTTTACTGGTCATAATTTAGTTATAGAAATTTAGGAAATATAATAAAAAGACTGATAAGTTCATTTTGAAGTGTGCTTTGTCAAATAGACAAGTAAATAATTAAAAGATATGGTTGGTTTTGTTTTATG
>ERZ1029878.214-NODE-214-length-10114-cov-66.996918_pt1 | contig 10114 bp, 7 predicted proteins | sample MGYA00519234_ERZ1029878 | MGnify/ENA primary metagenome ERZ1029878 (study PRJEB33666, sample SAMEA4610928) | skin metagenome | biome: Human-associated habitat; feature: Malodor aspect; material: skin | place: Philippines | collected 2015-08 ... | reverse complement strand
ACCCTAAACTTAATCTTTCCTTAAATATATCAAAATTTGATAATAATTAATATTGGACACATCATTTTTAGGTATAAACTTACAAAAATCTCTATAAAAAAATAGAAAGCTATTATAATTCAAGGTAAATTTCTTATTTAATATCTAAATAATATATTTAAAAATATAGTAATTTTTATATACAATGATTTATTAAACTATTTTATTGTTATGTATTACACACCTTATTTTTTCGTCTTAATTTATAATATACTTCACAAAAAATTAACAGCTACTTTTATAACCCCTATATAATTTGAGAAGTTCAAATCCTTTTGTGCAAATACTGAAAAAAGTATCATTCCAATATATTTCTATAAGTACTCCCATATTTTTGTTCATTAATTACTTCATTTTCCAATTCATTTAATCAAATTTCTTTGATAAGATATTGTGATTATTTTATTTATACATAGTAAACTTAATTTCAAACCATCTCAATTTGACTAGTTTTTATTACATACTATTTATATTTCCTATTATCATGCAAATTATTTTGAGTATAATCTTAGATAATCATCCATTTCTTTTAACCGTAAAACGCTCTATTTATAAACACATAGCTTCCATTTTAATTATTTACTATTCAGTAATTCAAGAATTTTTTCAATCTCTACTTTAAGTAAAATGCAGTGAAATTACAAAAAACATTAAGTATTGTATTATAAAAGTTAGTATTATATAAAAGATTATTAAAATATCCTGCTATTTCGAAATACTTATATATTAAACTGTATAAGTAGCTCTTATACAGTTATTTAAAGCCTATTGCATATAAAATATAGTAAAGGAGTAATAAAAATGGAAAAAGAAAAACGTTTAAATCTTATATTAACTATTATAAAACAGAATCAATTTAATACAAAAAAACAAATATTAGATTACATGGAAAAACATTTTGGAGTTTGTTATAGCTTGACTACTATTTCTCAGGATTTACAAGAATTAGAGATTTACAAAGTTCCTATTAAAAACCAAAAGTATATTTACAAGAAAATAAATCGAACATACCAATTAAACGCGAAAAAACAATTAGAAATATTAAGTGATGAAATTCTTAAAATCACAATACTAAGTAACTATATTTTAATAAAAACGTCCCCTGGATTTGCTCAAAGTATAGGTTATTACATAGATCAATTACAATTAAAAGAAATACTAGGAACTATTGGAGGTAATGATAACTTAATGATTTTGACGTCATCTAATGAAATAGCACAATTTATTTATTATCAATTATTCTCTTCAAAATTAGATACATAGGAATGATTACTAATACAAAAAAATGAGTAAAAAACTTTTTTGTTCAAATAAGATAATATTTTATTACTGAATTTTTCAATTTTCTCACTTCTATTTAGTAAAAAAGTATATATTTATACAAAATTTTGTATTGAATATATATATGTGTGTGAATAACCTCTCAAAACTATTGTGAAAAAAATCACATAAATATTTTTGAAAGCGCTTTACAATGTAAGTGTAATAAGACAAAGGAGGAATTTGAATATGGTACAAGGACCCATCCAAGTAAATAGTGAAATAGGAAAATTGAAAACTGTGTTGCTAAAAAGACCAGGCAAAGAATTAGAAAATTTAGTACCTAATCATTTAAGTGGCTTATTATTCGATGATATTCCTTACTTAAAAGTTGCTCAAGAAGAGCATGACAAATTTGCTCAAACTTTGAGAGATGAAGGAATCGAAGTAGTCTATTTAGAAAAACTTGCAGCAGAATCTATTACTAAGCCAGAAGTACGTGAGAACTTCATAAACGACATATTAGCAGAATCTAAAAAGACAATATTAGGTCATGAAATTGAAATTAAAGAATTCTTTTCAAAATTATCTGACCAAGAGCTTGTTAATAAAATCATGGCTGGCGTACGTAAAGAAGAAATTCAACTTGAAACAACTCATTTAGTAGAGTATATGGATGATAGATATCCATTTTACTTAGATCCAATGCCCAACCTTTATTTTACAAGAGATCCCCAAGCTTCAATTGGTAGAGGAATGACAATTAACAGAATGTATTGGAGAGCACGACGTAGAGAATCTATTTTTATGACATATATACTGAAACATCATCCAAGATTTAAAGATAAAGATGTACCAGTATGGTTAGATCGTAACTCACCATTTAATATTGAAGGTGGAGATGAATTGGTATTATCTAAAGATGTTTTAGCTATTGGTATATCAGAACGTACATCAGCTCAAGCAATAGAAAAGTTAGCACGTAATATTTTCAAAGATGCAAACACAAGTTTTAAAAAAATCGTAGCTATTGAAATACCTAATACACGTACATTTATGCATCTAGATACAGTACTAACTATGATTGACTACGATAAGTTTACAGTACATGCAGCAATATTTAAAGAAGAAAATAATATGAATATATTTACCATAGAACAAAATGATGGTAAGGACGATATAAAAATTACTCGTTCTACCAAGTTACGTGAAACACTTGCTGAAGTTTTAGAATTAGAAAAAGTGGACTTTATTCCAACAGGTAATGGCGACGTTATTGATGGTGCACGTGAACAATGGAATGATGGCTCAAACACATTATGTATTCGACCAGGGGTTGTGGTGACATACGATCGCAACTATGTATCAAACCAACTTTTACGCGACAAAGGAATTAAAGTGATTGAAATTACCGGTAGTGAGCTTGTACGTGGACGCGGAGGCCCAAGATGTATGAGTCAGCCGTTATTTAGAGAAGATATTTAAATTTAAAAGGTGGTAAAAGTCACAAGTAATTCATCCATTAAATCAAATAACAAGATTTTTACCACCCTTATTAGGGGAGATTAATATGGATGAAAATAAATTAGGTAAAACTTCCTTAATTGGTTTAGTCATAGGCTCTATGATAGGCGGTGGTGCGTTCAATATCATCTCAGATATGGGTGGCCAAGCTGGTGGACTTGCAATAATTATAGGTTGGGTAATAACTGCTATTGGTATGATTTCTCTTGCTTTCGTATTTCAAAATTTAACTAATGAGCGACCAGATCTTGATGGAGGAATTTATAGTTATGCTCAAACAGGGTTTGGAGATTTTATTGGTTTTTCAAGTGCTTGGGGATATTGGTTTGCAGCATTTCTAGGTAATGTGGCTTATGCAACTCTATTAATGTCAGCTGTGGGTAACTTTTTCCCTATATTTAAAGGAGGTAACACACTTCCAAGTATTATCATAGCATCAATTTTATTATGGGGTGTACATTTTTTAATACTTAGAGGTGTAGAAACTGCAGCATTTATAAATAGTATTGTTACAGTAGCTAAATTAATACCTATATTTCTAGTTATTATATGCATGATAGTTGTATTCAACTTCAGTACTTTTAAATCTGGTTTTTATGGTATGACTAGCGGAAGTGTTGGTGTTTTTAGTTGGGGAGACACAATGGCACAAGTAAAAAGTACTATGTTAGTAACTGTGTGGGTATTCACAGGGATTGAAGGAGCCGTTGTCTTTTCTGGACGTGCAAAGTCTAAAAAAGATGTAGGAACTGCTACCGTTATTGGTTTGATTTCTGTACTAGTCATTTATTTCTTAATGACTGTACTAGCCCAAGGTGTGATTCAGCAGAACCAAATTTCAAAACTTGCTAATCCATCAATGGCACAAGTATTAGAACACATTGTTGGTCATTGGGGTTCAGTACTAGTTAATATAGGCTTAATTATCTCCGTTTTAGGAGCTTGGTTAGGATGGACATTACTGGCTGGTGAATTACCATTCATTGTAGCTAAAGATGGACTTTTCCCGAAATGGTTTGCTAAAGAAAATAAGAATAAAGCTCCAGTTAACGCTTTAATTATTACTAACATACTAGTTCAATTATTCTTAATTAGTATGTTATTCACAGATAGTGCATATCAGTTTGCATTTTCACTTGCATCAAGTGCCATCTTAATTCCATATACACTAAGCGCTTTTTACCAAGTCAAATACACTATTCAAAATAAATTTAAAGCTAGTTTAAAACAATGGATAATAGGAATTATTGCATCTATTTACACGATTTGGCTGGTTTATGCAGCTGGCTTAGATTATTTACTATTAACTATGTTGTTATATATACCTGGGTTATTCGTATATAGCTACGTACAAAAAGATAATAAGAAACATTTAACAAAATTGGATTATACATTATTCATATTCATCATTGTACTTGCATTAATAGGAATAATTCGTTTGATTACAGGTAATATTTCTGTATTTTAAGTTATGATTTAAACTAAGTAATTCTAAGGGGTTTATAGTTATGTATGAAGAAAATATTTATATTGAAAATTCAGATTACGAATTTGACAATAATATTAAACAATTAGCATCATACCTAAATATTCCAGTTAGCATCATTAGACCTTTTAAAGAGGATTTAACATTGTATCAATATAAGAAAGGACAAGTCATATGTCATTCAGCTGATCAAATAAACTTTGTATACTTTTTAACAAATGGCTGTATTTTGCATGAATGTTCTAATATTACTGGAGATAATTATTTAAGGTTATATAAAGATGAAAATATGTTTCCAATGAACTTTATATTTTATGAAACCCCTGCCCCTGCACCATACGAAATATACACAGCTTTGACAGATTGTGAAATCATAACTTTACCGAAAAATTTATTAGAGTTCTTATGTAGAAAGCATAAAGAAATATTTGAAAGTCTTTTTAAGAAACTTAATGAGACTATTCAATTTCAAATCGAATATATTATGGCGTTAAGAGCTAATTCAGCTAAAGAACGAATTGAGAGAATTCTACAAATTTTATGTCTTTCAATTGGAGATGATAATGAAGAGTTTTATGAATTAAAACAAATTATGACGGTTCAATTAATAAGTGATTTGTCTGGGCTTAACAGAAAAACTACTGGTGAAATAATAAGAGAATTAAAAACGGAAAACATTATATATCAAGATAAAAAAACTTGGATTATAAAAAAACAAAGTAAATAATACATTAATTAAAGAGGAGATATTTAAAATGAAAAATTTAAGAAATAGAAGCTTTTTAACATTATTAGACTTCACACAAAAAGAAATGGAATTTTTACTTAACTTATCTGAAGACCTTAAACGTGCAAAATATACTGGAACAGAACAACAAAAAATGAAAGGTAAAAATATCGCTCTACTTTTTGAAAAAGATTCAACACGTACTCGATGTGCATTTGAAACAGCAGCTTATGATCAAGGTGCACATGTAACTTATCTTGGGCCAACAGGTTCTCAAATGGGTAAAAAAGAGTCTGCCAAAGATACTGCTCGTGTTTTAGGAGGAATGTATGATGGCATAGAATATCGTGGATTCTCACAAAGAGTAGTTGAGGATTTAGCAAAATATTCTGGCGTCCCCGTATGGAATGGTTTAACTGACGAAGATCATCCTACACAAGTACTTGCTGACTTTTTAACAGCTAAAGAAGTATTAAAAAAACCATATAATGAAATTAATTTCACATACGTTGGAGATGGACGCAACAATGTTGCGAATGCTTTAATGCAAGGAGCGGCAATTATGGGGATGACATTCCATCTCGTATGTCCAAAAGAACTAAATCCAACTGATGAGTTATTAAACCGTTGTAATAATATAGCTGAAAAAAATGGTGGTAAAATCCTTGTAACTGATGATATTGATGAGGGAGTAAAAGGATCTGATGTAATTTATACAGATGTTTGGGTATCTATGGGGGAACCTGATGAAGTTTGGGAAAAACGTATCAAATTATTAGAACCATACCGTGTAACCAAAGAAGTAATGAAAAAAACAGGTAATCCACATGCAATTTTTGAACATTGCTTACCATCATTCCATGATACTGAAACAATAATCGGTAAACAAATCCAAGAAAAATATGGTCTAACTGAAATGGAAGTAACAAATGAAGTATTTGAAAGTGAACAATCAGTTGTTTTCCAAGAAGCGGAAAATAGAGCACATACAATAAAAGCAGTTATGGTAGCAACTTTGGGAGAATAAATGAAAGGGGGAAATACAATGTCTAAAATTGTCGTAGCTTTAGGTGGAAATGCTCTAGGGCAATCTCCTAAAGAGCAACTAGATTTATTACAAGGTACAGCTAAATCTCTAGTAAGTTTAATTAATAAAGGATATGAAATTGTAATTAGTCATGGTAACGGTCCACAAGTTGGAAGTATTAACTTAGGTTTAAACTATGCCGCTGAGAACAAACAAGGCCCTCCATTCCCTTTCCCTGAATGCGGAGCTATGAGTCAAGCTTATATTGGCTACCAAATGCAAGAAAGTTTGTTAAATGAATTACATGCATTAGGTATTGATAAAGAAGTGGTCACCTTAGTAACACAAGTGGAAGTTTCTAAAGATGACCCTGCATTTCATAATCCAACGAAACCAATAGGATTATTTTATACTAAAGAGCAAGCCGATAAAACTATGGAAGAAAAGGGGTTTACTTTCGTTGAAGATTCTGGACGCGGTTATCGTCGTGTCGTTCCATCTCCTCAACCTATAAATATAGTTGAATTAGATAGTATTGAAACGTTAATTACACATGGAACACTAGTTATCGCAGCGGGCGGTGGCGGTATTCCAGTAGTTAAAGAAAATAACAATTATAAAGGCGTTGATGCAGTTATTGATAAAGATAAAACGAGCGCTTTATTAGCAGCACATTTACAATCTGATCAACTCATTATATTAACTGCTGTAGATTATGTTTACATCAATTACGGAAAAGAAAACCAAGAAGGTCTTGGTGAAGTAACTGTTGATGAAATTAAAAAATATATTGCTGATGGTCAATTTGCTAAAGGCAGTATGCTTCCAAAAGTTGAAGCTGCACTTCAATTCCTTGAAAAAAATACTGAAGGTAGTGTTTTGATTACCTCTCTAGCAGATCTAGGAGACGCATTAGATGGTAAAATTGGAACATTAATTAAAAATTAAAATTTATAATACTATAGCTCCATTTTGCTATAAACAAAAGAGCCTATACCTCCAGGCTCTTTTGTTCTTTTATTATCAAGTGGTTTTACATCATATGTTAGTTGTTGAAGGAGATGAAACTGTTGGACCAAGTAATCAATAAAAACAAAAAGAAAAAGCGTTTTAGCTTCAGAATGCCAGGAGCATTTATGATTCTTTTTATATTAACTGTTATAGCTGTAATTGCAACTTGGATTATTCCCGCTGGGGCTTATTCAAAGCTCTCTTATGAGCCTTCATCTCAAGAGTTGAAAATAGTTAATCCACATAATCAAGTTAAAAAAGTTCCTGGAACACAAAAAGAACTCAATAAAATGGGAGTAAAAATAAAAATTGAACAATTTAAATCAGGTGCTATTAACAAACCTGTTTCTATTCCTAATACTTATGAACGATTAAAGCAACATCCCGCTGGCCTAGATCAAATTACTAGTAGTATGGTAAAAGGAACGATTGAAGCTGTAGATATTATGGTATTCATTCTTGTACTAGGTGGACTCATTGGCGTTGTTCAAGCAAGTGGATCGTTCGAGTCTGGATTATTAGCTTTAACACAAAAGACTAAAGGCCATGAATTTATGTTAATTGCGTTCGTTTCAATTTTAATGATTCTAGGTGGTACGCTTTGTGGTATTGAAGAAGAAGCCGTCGCATTTTATCCTGTACTAGTGCCAATTTTTATTGCACTTGGATATGATTCTATCGTTTCAGTTGGTGCAATTTTCCTAGCAAGCTCAATTGGTAGTACATTCTCAACAATCAACCCATTCTCAGTCGTTATTGCTTCAAATGCAGCAGGTACAACTTTTACAGACGGATTATATTGGAGAATAGGGGCTTGTATAGTCGGTGCTATCTTTGTAGTTGGTTATTTATTCTGGTATTGTAAAAAAATCAAAAAAGATCCTAAAGCTTCATATGCTTATGAAGATAAACAGGAATTTGAAAAACAATGGTCTGTAATGAATGATAATAATTCATCTACATTTCCACTTCGTAAAAAAATCATTCTTACACTTTTCGTTTTACCGTTCCCTATTATGGTTTGGGGTGTGATGACACAAGGTTGGTGGTTTCCAATCATGGCATCTGTATTCTTAATCTTTACCATTATTATCATGTTTATTGCTGGTACTGGTAAATACGGATTAGGAGAAAAAGGTACTGTAGACGCATTTGTTAATGGCGCTTCAAGTTTAGTTGGTGTATCTTTAATTATTGGCTTAGCTCGAGGTATCAATTTAGTACTTAATAAAGGAATGATTTCTGATACAATTTTGAACTTCTCATCATCTATCGTAGAAAATATGAGTGGTCCATTATTTATTATTGTTCTACTCTTTATCTTTTTCTGTTTAGGATTTATCGTACCCTCCTCATCTGGATTAGCAGTACTATCTATGCCAATCTTTGCACCATTAGCTGATACAGTAGGTATACCAAGATTTGTTATTGTAACAACCTATCAATTTGGTCAGTATGCTATGTTATTCTTAGCACCTACTGGACTTGTGATGGCAACACTTCAAATGTTAAACATGCGCTACTCACACTGGTTACGTTTTGTTTGGCCTGTTGTCGCGTTTGTCTTAATATTTGGTGGTGGCTTATTAATTACACAAGTTTTAATATATTCTTAATTTTGTTACTTTTAACAGGTTAGTCTAAATTAATAGTCTAACCTGTTTTAATTATTTATCTACCTTTAATTAATTTATATCTTCTTTTTTACTAAATTATTACCCTTAACTAAACTTATACTTGAATATATACTGTTAAAAAGGGTATGGAAGTAGTCTTATAAACATGGTTATCATCCAGAAAACATAAATTTTAGAGAACCTGAAGATAAAGAAAATTATTATTTAATTTCATATGGTAATAAATCTGGAGCAGGTGCTTTAGCTAGTACTGAAAGCGCAGATTTAGATAAAGTAGGCTATTATCAATTTGTATCAGATCAAAATTCAACGTCCTCTAATAATAGAGCAAATAATGAACAGCAAATTCAAACTACTGACAGCAATATGACAGTACAAAATAGTCAACAACAGTATTCTAATATCACTAAATTCTCAATTACAAGTTGAATATAATAATTTACCAGAGAACAGGCGAACAATCTAATTCTGGTTTAGTTATAGTTATTGCTTCAGTATTATTAGCTGTTGGATCATTATTAACATTCAAAAAACTTCTAAATCAAATTAAGTTAAGCATATTGTTAACTAGTAAACTTATAACTTGAATATGATCGTTAGTTATAAACTCCTTTCAAAGTAAATATTGAAAATGAAGCTCTTTGAAGGGAGTTCTTTATAAAATTGTTAACATAAAAACACATCTCATAAATTTAGATTTTTTTCGATCTAAATTTATAAAATGTGTAAATTTATTTTTAGATTATATTCTATTTCTATAATGCAGTATATCCACCATCAATAGTAAATACACTATCCCTATGCAAATGAGGATGCATCTGAAGCAAGATAAACGACAATGCCACCTAATTCTTCTGGTTCACCTGGTCGTTCCATTGGGGTACCACTCATCCAATAATCAATCATTTCTCCCCCAGTATTAAACATCGGTTCAGTTAAAGAGATCAAGTAGAGGCTGATGCAAACGGATACGGTGGCACATACTACATTAAATATCTAGAAATTATCTGTACATATTGGTTCTAAATATTATACTTTGATTTGATTCTTTGAAAAAAGAAATGGTTAATAGTTATATACTACTCATTCTATATTGATATTAAATAATTATTTATGAAAGAACAAAGCATCCAGTATTCTCTCTTATGAGATGCCAGATGCTTTGTTGATTTCATGTTTAAAGTTATTGAATAAACTAAATTTTTTTTATAAATTAGATGATTGATTATTTGTAATATTCTTTTCTGAGCAGACTATACACATAACTATCTGAGAATACTCCTAATAAACACTCATCGCTTCTCAATACGCCTTCTTGTGTAAATCCCAGTCTTATAGGTATAGCTCGACTTTTCTTATTTTTAGTAGACATTCGTATTTCGATTCGATTAATATCATATTCT
>ERZ1029878.210-NODE-210-length-10258-cov-40.225032_pt1 | contig 10258 bp, 10 predicted proteins | sample MGYA00519234_ERZ1029878 | MGnify/ENA primary metagenome ERZ1029878 (study PRJEB33666, sample SAMEA4610928) | skin metagenome | biome: Human-associated habitat; feature: Malodor aspect; material: skin | place: Philippines | collected 2015-08 ... | reverse complement strand
ACTGCGTCTGCTCTATACAAATGACACACAATGCATTGACACAACACGCTGCATAATTTGCTATAGTTGAGTGCACGTGAGCTGCTCTGACAGATCAACGTAAAGACGCTATGTACATAGCACGAATTGCTTGACTTAAGCAGCAATACACACTATGTTGCATTGACAACTTAACAAATTATCGCATGTCACATTTACGACTTCTTACATTTTATATTGTGCACGTATTTATGTATTGCATCAACAATATCACACGTTAAATATGCTTACTATTTTTACATGTAATATGATGAATCTGAAGTATTGAGTGAGTAATCGTTGCTAATTATTGATATTTACAACTTGATATGTATTTACTCCTACTATTATCAACTTTAACCATTGTACGCTTGTGCTATTTTTATGTGTCACATCTATTATGCTCCGCATAATTTATTTTGACATAAATTATAGCTTACATTAGCAACTCTATAAATAATTATTAATTAAGTTGTATATTTATCATGTTAAATGTGTTTACAAGTTTTACACTAAGCATAATGAATCTGATGTGTTGAATAAATCATCGTTGTTAATTCTTGTCATTTAAAACTTGATTCATTCTTACTTGCATTATTAACAACTTCAAATGTTATTTACTTCTATTGCTTTTATACGTCACATCTATTATGCTCTGTATAACTTATTTTGATACAAATCACAGCACATATCATTAACTTTATAAATAATTATTAATAGTATTGAATATTTATCACATTAAATATGCTTATGAGTTTTACACTTACTATAATAAACATGATGCATTAAATTATATTAAATAACACACGAATCAAGTCTAAAATATCACATATATTCATTTATATTATTAATAACTCTCAAAGTAATTTATTTTAACTGCTTTTATGTGTCACATATATTATGCTCCGCATAACTTACTATGACACAAAACACAGCTTACATTAGCAACTCTATAAATATTTATTAATTGCATTGTATATTTATCACGTTAAATATGCTTACTAATTTTACATATAAAATAAACAACTTAATGAATTAATTATTAATTAATAAATCATATATTTTATACATAATTCTAGCCTTGCTCAATGACACTTTAAATTATGCTCCGCATAACTCATCACGTCACTAAACAAGGCCTCTATTCATCACTTCTTATATTACATATATTAATACATTGCACAATCATTATTATGTCTGCTCTGCAGACCCGACGCGGATCTCTACGGGTATCTTCTAACTTGTTGAAGTTATCATCATTCATCTATGTTTTTTTTTATCTCTTTATTCTCAAATATAAAACTTTTAAAATGTCAGTTAGTGTACCTTAAGCAGCGCTTACGTTTATGCATGCATAACTAACAAACACTCTAAACGGTACACACGAAGGACTTTCTCTCTTATTTCGGCACGAGCTCACGATTTTTCTCAATTTGTACTTAATTACTTAATTAATCATCAATCCTAAGTCAACTCATTTTATTATAAAATGATAACTTCATAATGTACGAAGTTATCATTCATCAATAAATCTAATAAGAGGATTTCAACTTTTCTAAGCTAACAAATCTTGCGCTAAAAACTGAAATCCTTCGAATAAAATAAAGAGGATTTCAGTTTCTTAAGCTAACAAATCTCATACTAAAAACTGAAATTCTTCGAAATTTTCAAATCATTATTCGTGAGTTTAAACGATATATAATAAAATGATAACTTCTTACATCATGAAATTATCATTCGTTAACCTGTTAAGAATAAGTGAAAGAAACCATTTTAAACTTTATATATAAGCTTGTTTAATAATATTAAAAAAGTTGTTATTCATATAATTTTATATTTATTCTATCATTCTTTCTTAACTATCATTATTAAACACTCTCTTAACTTTAAATGATGATAGCAAATAAAATTTTTCTTTCATTCTTTCTTAATTCTTTACACTTATTATCTATTTTTATCATTATTTTTAGAATATTCTAATAATAATGATAAAAAAATGAAAGAATAATTATTCTTTCAAGATTCTTTCACTTATTCTTTCATTTATTTTTTCATCTTATTTTCTTTCATAAAAGCTAGATCTTCCTTGTTTATGCATTAAATTTTCAACGTTTGGTGTAAGATGAAGATATCTAGTTGAAGATTCAAATAATATATCGTTTGAATTATTTTTTTCTTCTATCGCATCATCATTTTTTTCTTCTATTAAATCATCATTATTATTAATATAAATAATATTATCTGTATTTTGCATAAGTGAATTTTTATTTTTAACATAGCCTTGTTCTTCTAAATATGATCTAAAGTGTGATGATAAAGTTTTAGATTTAATTTTATGATGTGAATCAACATCATTTTCTTGTAAATCATTGAATAATGCAGTTAATACGCTTATTGAAATACGATCCGCTTGATATAGTTGCGTATGATTTTTAATATATTGATCTAACTCATAATATGGATCATTTAATTCTGTCATTTCATCAGAAAAATCTTTATCATTACCGATATATTCTTCCATTTCAGCTAATCCTGGTTCATTTAATATATAATATAATAATGCTTCTTTTACTTCTTGTTGATTAATAAATTCAGTAATTTCATTTGGATCTATTCCATCATCAATAAAGCTATTTTCAAATTTGAAATATAACATTCTACGTTTAAGTTGACCTTCTCTATCTCTCATTTTAATCATTGTAGGTAAGTTTTGTATAATTAAACCATTAAAATCCATTGAGATTGCTGTTTTATATTTGCGATTAATAATTGTTGTTTTGCCTGATGATAATGATTTAAGATGTTTTAATTTATCTAAGTATACTTCATCGTTAATGTCATCACCAATCATAACGTGTTTGTTCATTAAATTTAATAATTTATTTTCATCCGATGTATCTTCTAATGTAATATTTGATACATTATTCTTACCTACAATGCTTTCAATTAATTCACCAAACGTTGATTTACCCGATCCCCCTTTACCAATTAACATGATAATTTCATTACCATACTTATTCTTAGTAATTGAATTATATATAATTTGTTTTAATCCAATAAATCGATCGTCATTATGATTTGCAAAATTCCATATTATATCTAATAATGATTGACCTCTCAATTGATAATCTTCGATATCTCTTTCAATATAATTTGTGCTAATTTTACTTGTAATAAACCAATCAATTGAATAATCATATCTTTCCATTGTATCTAAATTAATTAAACAATCTTTTGTTGCTAAATAATTAAAATCAGGTATTTTAGCTTTATAAGCATGATCTTCATAACCTAAGTGATTCACAAATGCTTGTATTGTATTTTCTTTTGAAACTTCTCCAATTAGCGCTCTCATCGCTCGTCTTAATACACTTTGATTATGTGTATATAATTTAGTATCATAATCATATAGCATAACCATGTCGTTCTCTTTATCATATATGTAAGCATAATATTTTTCTAACAACTCTAAAGCTGTTATTTCATTTAATTTTTTACTTTTATCACCTTGTAATTTTTGCACTTTTAAATATTGTTTATTTAATTCTATCATTTTTTGATAAAATTCTTCATTACTGCTATATTGCTTTTGATTCTTTTCCATTATATCTCTCCTCTTGTATATTTACTTACAACTAAGGATAGAGTATAATTATTTTGTTGGATATTATACTCATTACTTATTTATAAGTATTTTTTTAAGCCTTCTTGTGAGGGCTTCTTTTTATGCCTTCTACTCGTTATTACTAATCGGATAACATCTCAATTTACTTACGTCTACATCTAATACTTTAGCAATTTTTTGATACGTCGTCATTGAAGGCTTTCTCTTCCTTAAATTATAAATTGTATTATAAGTTAAATTTGCTTCATGTAAAAATTGTCCTAAAGTTAAATTCTTCTTATCAACTTGCTCAACTATATATTCATATAATGTCATACTTATCTCCTCTTTTCTATATTATATTATCTATTATAATTCACTTAATATATGAAGAATACTGTCAATTTATTAATAAATTGCTAATAAAATATGCTTATAAGATTCTTTATATAACATAAAAACAAGCCCCCTGTTAAGTGCCTCTAAAATTATGCATAGCATAAATAATGAAGCACACCAAAATGGGGGAACTCTCATTACTCTATATCAATTCGTGATATTATTTATTTTCATCCAATTTATACCGCTCAGGTATTTCTGTTGGTTTAGGTGGTTCGGATGTTTCGTGTGTGTCGGGTAGTTCTGGTAGTTCAGGTGGTTCAGAAATATCAAATTCTTCTTCTTCAATTTGATTTAATTTTAATTTAGAATGCATTTCATCAACAAGCTTCTTCTGTTGCTTAACAACATATCTCATCATTTCTTCTATATATTCAACATTTCTTCTATTGTTTATTATATTTTGATCATTAAAATATTTAGCATATTCTTGACCTTCATCTTTACGTGAAAATATGATTTGATTTGACTCATTTGATAAATTTCTTAAATTAATCATAATCTCATGAAGTGTAATCATTTTACCTACATAATCTTTAAACTCTTTAACATTGAATCGATCATTTATTCTTTCTAATTCAAGTACCATTTTATTAATCTCCTCCTTTTTTTAATTATAATTCTTTTCATTCACTAAAAATACGCTCAATCTTAATCAGCCATTTTGCATTTTTGTAATTATTTTGCATTTTTGTAATAAATTTGCATTTTTGTAATTTATTTTCACTTTTGTCATTTATCTATTTATTCTAAATTTTTAGATAACTTTATATAAGCATTTAAATTTATAAGGATTTCAAGATTATCATAAATTTTTCAATATCAAATTATCATCTTAAAATTTGAAATCCTCTTTATTTTTCTCATTAATTATATTCATTCTCGATTTAAATAAAAATGATAACTTCTAAACTTTAGAAGTTATCACATAAAATATTTTATTCAATATATAATAAATTGTCACCAATTTTTTCCAGTTTCGAATTCATAATTGCAATTAAACCATTCATTTCATATTGAAACGTATTACGTTCATCAATTAACTCATTATTCTTTTCTTTAAGTTTATTTTTAATCATTTCATTATGTAACTGAAGAATCTCTTTTTTTCGATCAAATCTTAAATCTTCAAATTCTTCATCATCTAAATTAAAAAATCTCATAATTTCATCAATTAAATCATAGTTAATTTCAATTTTATTCATTATCTTATTTTCTCCTCTTTATTTTTAATATTATCTTATCTTAAATATTTCAATTATTTCAATTTGACTTCTCATAAATCAATATCATATCCTTTTCAATATTATCAATTAATGATTGACTTAGTCTTTGCTGTTTAAAATCATTATAGTTTACTAAATCAACTGATGCATATGGATTATCCTGAATTTCTTCATATAAATTTAACGTTGATAAGTCTGAATTAAATAAATCATATTTAGTCTTACGTTCATACATCAAATCAATATCACTATTCTCGTCAGCTTCATTTCTTGCTTGAGAGCCAATCAACCAAACACGATCTATATCATATTTTTTAAATATATCATCAAATATACTCATATCTTTCATATAATCATATCCTTTTTATTTACTATATTGTTTATTTTATCTAATTACACATATAATGTATATATGCGTTTAAATTTATGAGGATTTCAAGATTATCAAGAATTTTTTAACTCATAATTCTAACATCAAAAATTGAAATCCTCCTTATTTTCTACTCTAAATATTTAGAATTTTCTAATAACTCTCTTACACATAAAATTAAAGTTCCCCCTCTCTAGTCACCTCTAAAATTATGCTCCGCATAACTCTTCACGGCAACAAACCAGGGGACCACCCCTCTAATCTCATATTATTTTATTAATCTACATATTTACTTATTATTAGTACTATGGTATAATAAATATATAATTAATAAGGAATAAGGATTGTGTCCCCTTAAAACTTATTAATTATTCGAAATTTCTAAAATATTTTTCATAATTTTAGGACCTATCTACTCTCCTTAGATAGGTCCTCTCCTTTATTATTAATATCCTTTACTTTAATTAATGAAGTAGAGGACAACTTTATTTACTCTTTATAAATTGCAATCTCTTGGTGCATGCCTCTAGGCATTTGATCACCAAATGTGGCACCAAATTCTTCTTTAGTTTTTGCAAGAATTTTATCAATGATGCCCAATTCTTCAAACATGACGGGTAAATCAACACCTTTTGCATTTTCAATGTCAAACCATCGAGCTCTAAGTAAACAAGCACCTTCTTCTTTTAAAGATTGACATGATTCTCTTGTAAATTCGAAATACTCTTTTAAATAAAGATTTACAAAAAATTCGGAATCATTTATTAAATCTCTAAAATAATTTTCTAATGCTTCAATATTACCATCTAAATAATCTTCATCTTTAAATCCATAATTCTTAACAAGATCATTATACATTGATAAATTTTTAATCTTATCTAAAGGCTGTTTTAATACCCAATCTTTATCTATAAAATCATCATAGCTTTGATGTATTGGAATCTGAAGTATTGTAGGTATCATCATACCACCCTCATAATACTCATCATCTCCTCCACCGACTTCTCGCACATCTAAAAAATATGGATTATCTTCATTAAGAAAATAATAATGTGCATTTTCATCATAACACGGTCCTAATAACGTCTTAAAATCACTTTGGTTTGCCATAATTATCTATTCCTCCTTATTTATATTATCTATTATACTATATAAATTTACATCAAAGATACTTATAATTCATTTATAAATGATGACATTACCCTGTGCCTCTCTAATGTCTGCGGAGCAGACATATCAGATCAACCATACATGTCACAAACAATACTCTTTATATTTAATTCTATTAAAAAAAGCCACTCAAATCAAAAAGCGGCTTAATTAAAATTAATTTATAGTTCAGTTACACATAATTCAATGTGTTGATCTGTAATGTCAGTTACCTTAGCAACGACTTTTTGTTTACTTGCATATACTAATTTAATAAATTGTTCAATAAATGATTCTACTTTTTGTTCAACCTCTTCACTTAATTCATCAAAACCCTCAATGTAATCGTCTTTTGCTTCTTCATCTAATTCACTCATTAAATTAAATAATTCAGTTTCTTTGCCAAAATTGTAATACTCTGTCATCTTTTCATTTGCCATTATTAAACAACCACCTTTTTTTTATTATATGCTTATAATACCATAGTACTAATGATATGTATATGCATAAATCAAATTAAATAAAATAAATCTTGATGAGATCAAAACTAAAACTTTTTAAAAGTCAGTTAATGTACCTTAAGCAGCACTTATCTTTCTGCATGCAGAATCTTACAACGCTCTGAAAGGTACTCTTTTAAAGATTTCTCTAATATTTCAGCACGAGCTCATGAAAAATTATCTTTTGTGTTTAATTATATTAGATCTCAAGCTAAATAAAAATGATAACTTCTTAGTGTTAGAAGTTATCATCTATGATCTTCATTAAAATTGATATTAAATTGTTGATTATCTAATTTATCAATGTCATTTATATCACAACTTGTAACCTGCTTAGCATCATGCCACGATTCTTCAACAGCTTTGTTATGTTCCTTAAACTCGTCTTCACTAAACTCATAACTATCTCTGATCATCACTCGTCACTCTCTCTTTCATCGTCATGATTATACTTAATTAAATATTTGACGATCTCTTCATAACTCATCTCGTTAATCTCGTGAACCTTATATGTGCTATTATTTGCATTCAATATATCAACCACAACGGTCGGATCATTCCTTACTAAATAATTCAGGTAACTCTTCATAATCTGCTCATTATATTTATCATAAAACTCTTCATAACTCAACTCACGAATATCATTCTCGATGTCTACCATTACTTGCTCGATGTCTAGGTCGGGATTGATACAAACTGTAGCTTGTTTTAATGATTCAGTGTCAATATTTAAATTAAATTCATCAAATGCACTAAAATCAAATTGTTCCTTTTTTATATGTCTATGTTTTTGACGTTTTGATTCAATATAACCAAAATCTTTTAATTTATTTTTAATTTGTCTGGAATAATCAAATTGTTTTAACGGCTTAGATCCCGGATTGTTTTCTTTTAACCATAATTTATAATGTTCATATAAAAACGTTGTTGGAATATGTGAATAATTAAATAAACCAAAATTTTCTAATTCTCTTAATTGTTGTAATAACATATCATTTGAGTCTAATATATCATTAAAATCAGATCGCATCTTATCAGTTACACTAAACTTATTAAAATACTCCGTCGTATTTACAACATAAGACAATAATGCAATCATAAAATCTTCATTTGCTTTACCATGTTTACCTGTTAATTCATCTAAATCAAAGTCTTTTACAGGATTCTGTCTAAAATTATAATGTGGCCATTGTAATAATATAACTCTATCTCTTATTGCATCATTATTTTCAAAAAATTTAACATCAGTATTAGTCGCTTGTATCTTTAATGCATCAGATTTAATAGTTTTATTTGGCATAAATTTCTCACCAACATTAATAGATCCTCCATCAATCAACGTTTTAAATTGAGACAAACCTTTAGCGTTAAGTTTAAAATTAGATTGCAAATCATCACCTAAAATTAACTTTGTACTAGGATCAATCTGATTTAATTGATTATCATCACCATACCCGTCTAAATTCATATGATGTGTTAATTTTGCATGCCCTAACTTTCTTATCATACGTAAAAATGTCGACTTACCATCGCCACCGTCAGATTTTAATATAATCTGAACACCTAGACCTTTACCTTCTATATAACTATATATCATTTGCTTCATTAATTTCTCAACCTCAACATCATCTTTAGACCATGTTTTAAATACCCTCTTAACTATGCTCAGCATAGCTTCATCGGTATCTTCTAATGGTACTAAAGGATAACGTATCTTATTAATAAAATGATAATTCTTAATCTCTTCATCATCAAAATTATATTTTTTGTTATGTTTTAAATCATATATACAATTACTAAATTTAACTACATGCTTAGGAGGTATATTAGCTTTAGGTAATTTATTACTTTTTGAAAATTTAATTGATTCAGCTACATCACCAACAGCATTCTTAGCGGATATATTAGGTGATGTGTTTTGCTCATCTATTATAAATTGAATCAACGAACCTAAAAATTCTCTATTTTGCACATATGTATCAGTTTCAGGATCATATATTGCGTATTCATAATTAGTTAAATCTTGCTCCTCTGAATAATCTATAATTACAATATCACATGACTTTCTAATAATTTTAAATAAATCATTTACATTTAATTGTTTATTTGGTTTACCACTTAATTGATTACTTTTAATGATTTGATCTGTCTTCTCGATTAATTTACTGTGTAATTCGTCCATTGTCATAATATTAAAATTCCTTTCTTTTTAAGTAATTTAACCATTTACATAAACCACAGATCATTTTATAATTAATAATATAATATTTATTCTTAATTTATGATTTCTGATCTGTTATTCATAATTTAAGATTTTTAATCTATGATCTAAATTCCATATTTTTTAATCTGTGATCTATGGTTTATGATCTGTGATTTACGTAAATTGGTTAAGAAATAGATGCCTATAAAAGGTGTCTATTTTTTTTTATTCTATTTTTTAATTGGATATTCTCTTAATTCAAATGGATCTTCATTTAAATAAGCTGCTATTTTTCTATATGTTCTAATTGTCGGTTTTTTATGCTTTAAATTATATAATGTATTGGGCGACATCTTCATTTCTTTAGCAAATTCATAATATGTTAACATTTTATCATCTGCTCTTTTTTGTAAATATTCAAATAATGTCATATCTTTTGCCATTGCTTTATTAACTCCTTACTTTTTATAATGTATAATTTATATTTAATATTATATCATTTACATTAAAACATGAATACAGCAAAATTAAATTTTAAATCGCTTATGACTTTTTTTCTAATAGGTTCACAAGTTCATGTAAAAATTTAGATGAACTTAGCATAAACCTAATTATGATCTTCGTTATATATAATATGTACAATCAATATAACGGATTAATTATTAATAAGTTCATAAGTTCATCTAAAAATACTCATATTTCTATTATTATTTTTTAATATTATTAAAATATTAATGCCTTGATTTTTTATTAAAATATAGATGAACCTATGAACTTATTAATAATAAT
>ERZ1029878.207-NODE-207-length-10349-cov-37.355741_pt1 | contig 10349 bp, 10 predicted proteins | sample MGYA00519234_ERZ1029878 | MGnify/ENA primary metagenome ERZ1029878 (study PRJEB33666, sample SAMEA4610928) | skin metagenome | biome: Human-associated habitat; feature: Malodor aspect; material: skin | place: Philippines | collected 2015-08 ... | reverse complement strand
TGTACATCTTCTACTCGATGTTCGGCTTCCAGCGCACCGGCGACAACTTCTGGGCTGCCGGCGACCAGATGGGCCGCGGCTTCATCGTCGGCGCAACCGCCGGCCGCACCACCCTGTTCGGCGAGGGCCTGCAGCACTTGGATGGCCACTCCCCGATCCTGGCGTCGACCAACCCGGCCGTCATCCCGTACGACCCGGCGTTCGCCTACGAGATGCCGTACATCATCTCCAAGGGCATCGAGCGCATGTACGGCAACGGCGCCGGCAAGGACGAGAATGTGATGTACTACATCACCGTCTACAACCAGCCGCACCACCAGCCGGCACGCCCGGAGAACCTGGACGTGGAGGGCCTGCACAAGGGCATCTACCTCTACGACAAGGGCGAGGACTTGGACAACAAGGTCTCCCTCCTGGCTTCCGGTGTTGGCATGCAGCAGGCGCTGGTCGCGCAGAAGATCCTGCAGGAGAAGTACAACGTCGGCGCAGCGATCTACTCCGTGACTTCCTGGACGGAGCTCGCCCGCGAGGGTCAGCGCAAGGCCAACGAGCAGCTGCTCAACCCGGACGCCGAGGTTGAGGAGGCATTTGCCACCAAGCAGCTGAAGCAGACCGAGGGTCCGTACATCGCGACCTCCGATTACGCTTCGGACCTGCAGGAGCAGATCCGCGCCTACGTCCCGGGCCAGTACGTGGTCCTCGGTGCCGACGGCTTCGGTTTCGCCGACACCCGCGAGGCCGCCCGCCGCTTCTTCAACATCGACGCCGAGTCCATGGCCGTCGCCGCCCTGCTGGCGCTGGCCAAGGAGGGCAAGATCGACCGCTCCGTCGCAGCCCAGGCCGCTAAGGACCTGAAGCTCGACGACCCGGCCGCTGCCCAGCCGAACCTGGACACCGACGACGAGGGTCCGGAGAACGCCGCAGAGTAGCACTTCGCTTCTCGACGACCCCACGCCCCGGCCTCCCCGGCCGGGGCTTCGTCGTTTGTTTGGGCCTGCTCTCCTGTGCGCCCTTCCCCCGCCAAAAAGTTCCCGGCCCGGGAACTTTCTTCGGTTTCGGCCGCGTTCCGGAGGCGTTTCCCCAGGTCGCCGCATCACCGCACCAAGAAAGTTCCACCGCCTCCCCAATCCGGTGGAACTATTTTCCGCCTCGCTGACAAGTAACGGCGGAATGTGTCAGGAACGGCCGCCGAAACCAGCCGAACCGCCCGGACCGGAGCCCCGCACCAGGGCGATGACGCGTTCAATGGCGGCGGTGACGGCATCCGGGTCGTCGAGAGGCGGCATGTGCCCCGAATCTGGCAGCACCTGGAAGTAGGCCCCCGGCCAGATGGCGGCCAGTTCGGCGGATTGGCTCACCGGCGTGACGTTGTCGCGGTCGCCGACGAGGATGTAGCCGGGGATCGTCGATAAGATGCCCGCGGCGCCGCGCTCGGAGTGCGTCTTCAGGTCGTCGAAGTAGCCGCGGTAGGTCGCCAGCGGCGTTGCCTTGATCATCCGCGCGTGGAATTTGATCAGGTCCCACGGCACAGGCCGGAAGTAGAACCAGCGCGCGAGAATCGGCGCGATCATGTCCGTGACCAGGCGCCTTATGCCTTCCGCGGCGTGCGGCAGCTTATCGACGAACCACTCCAGCACATGCCCGAACCCGCCACCTAACAGCCGCGGAATGCCGCGGGCGGTAAACGGGTCGACGGTGGAGGAAATCTGCACCGAGCCCACCCAGTCGAAGTCGTGGCGGCGCATCAGCGACAGCGAGATTGGTCCGCCGAGGGAGTGACCGACGGTGATGATGGGGTCGCTGATACCCAAGTGGCGCATGACGGCGGCAATGTCGTCGGCGGCGGCGTCGACGGTGAGGCGTTCGGGGGCGACGAAGCCGGTTTTGCCGTGGCCGCGGACGTCGACAAGCACTTGCCGCACACCGGAAATTTCCGCGACCTGAAGTTTGAACTCTTCGGCGGCGATGTTGAAACCGTGCGCGTAGACGACGGTCAGGCCGGCATCGCGGGGGCCGACGTCGTAGTAGTGGACGTCGATGCCGTCGCGGTCGATCGTGCCGGTGCGCATTACAGCGGCAGGTAGGGCATGGCGAGCGCGCCGATGCCTGCGATGACGGCGAGGATGCCGACCACGAGCGCAACCTTCTGCAGCGGCGTCGACCCGGCCGGTTCAGGCGTGGGCTCCGGCGCCGGCGTGGGCGTTTGCTTAGCGACGACCCCGACCCCGGTGTTCCGGATCTCCGTGTACGCAGTACGGAAGGAACCGTCAGCGAAATCGATTCTCACTTCGAAGCTGGCCCCGGAGTAGCTGTCTTTCGGAACGGTTGCGGTGATGACGCCTGTCTTCTCATCAATGCGCGCATCGAAATCCGCGCCGCCTTTAAGCGACCAGGTGGCGTCGTCGGGAAGCGGGATTTTCTTCCAGTGGTTGCTCGGTTCGATGGTCACCGTCTCCCCTGGGTCTGCCGGGGTGTAGTTGTCGTATTCGGGGCGGAACAGGAACGCATCGTCCGGGATGAGGGATATCTCCGGGTAGACCAGCTCGGTCGTGTTGTCCGGGTAGGTGACGCGAACGTCGATCGACCTGATGTTTTCCCCGCGGTGCGGAGCCTGCTCGCCACTGTGGTTGAGTTGCGCACCGAGCCGCTCCCCTTCGAACAACCGGAACAGGTGGCGGTCGGTGGTCTCCCCCGTCAGCTTCCACGTCGTGCCTTCCGGCGCACCTTGAAGGTCGAACTCGGCAGTCGTGCTGTACCCGTCGCCTTTCACCGCATAGACGTGCTTCGCTTCGGTTCCGAAATGCGGCTCGTACTTCTCTGCCATCGTCGCGGCGTGGGCGGCGGGGGCGATGAGACTGGTGATCACGACGGCTGCGGTCGGGAGTGCGAGGCGTTGCATGGGCCTATCATAGGCGGTATGGAACTTTCGCAACGCTTGGATCTCGGCGGGCTGGAACTCGAGGACGACACGCCCGCGGACACGTTCTCCCGTCTTGCGGAGATTGTTGAGGAGGTTGCTGGGGTCGTCGTCAAGCAAAGCTCGCGTTTCGACGACACCGCGATCACCTCCCTCGACCGCATCGAAATGGCGGTGCGGATCGAGGAAGCGTTCGGCGTGCGTATCGACGAGACCGTTCTCGCCGAGCACCCCACCGCCGGCGAACTGGCCGACTACCTTGAGGATGAGCAATGATTTCGTACCTGACCGACATGGACGGCGTCCTGCACAAAGAGGGCGAGATCATCCCGGGCGCGAAGGAGTTCATCTCCACGCTTCGCGACGAAGACATCGCATTCATGGTGCTCACGAACAACTCCATGCAAACCCCGCGCGACCTGTCCGCGAAACTGCGGCGCATGGGGCTCGACATCGAGCCGGAACGGATCTGGACGTCGGCAACCGCGACGGCGAAGTTCCTCTCGCAGCAGGCCGGGCAGGCATCCGCGTACGTCATCGGCGAGGCCGGCCTGACCACCGCACTGCACGAGATCGGCTGGATTCTCACCGACGCCGACCCCGACTTCGTCGTGCTTGGCGAGACCCGCACCTATTCCTTCGAGGCCCTCACCACCGCCTCCAACCTGATTCGGGGCGGCTCGCGGTTCATCGCGACGAACCCGGACCTCACCGGGCCCGGCCCGAGCGGTGTCGTGCCGGCAACGGGGTCGGTCGCCGCCATGATCACCGCCGTGACCGGCATGAAGCCCTACTACGTGGGTAAACCCAACCCGGTGATGATGCGCTCCGCGCTGAACAACATCGGCGCGCACTCCGAGCACACCGTCATGATCGGCGACCGCATGGACACCGACGTGAAATCCGGCCTCGAAGCCGGCATGCGGACCGTGCTCGTGCGCAGCGGCATTAGCGACGACGCCGAAATCGCCCGCTACCCCTACCGCCCCACCGCCGTGATGGATTCGGTGGCGGACCTAGTGGAGCGCATCCACGATCCCTTCGGCGACGGGTCGTACGAGGACTAGGCGGGGTCGCGTCGGCGCTCGCTACACCGCGGAATCAGAGCCGGCGATGTAGAAGCGCTGCTTGTTCACGAACTCGTCCATGCCCAGCGGACCCAACTCGCGGCCGAGGCCGGAGGCCTTCACGCCACCGAACGGCAGCTCGGCACCGCGTGCCTGCGGGATGTTGACATGGATCATGCCGGTGTCCACCTTGTCGGCGACACGCTGGGCGCGCTCGGCGTCCTCGGACATCACGGCGCCGCCGAGGCCGTAGCGGGAGTCGTTGGCCACCTCGATGGCCTCTTCCTCGGAGGAAACCTTGTACACCTCGGCGACAGGGCCGAAGAACTCCTCGTAGTAGGAGTCGGAGCCGACCGGGATGTCGGTGATCACGGCCGGGGTGAAGTAGGCGCCCTTGCCGGTAACCTCACCGCCGACGTGGATCTTCGCGCCCTCCTCGACGGCGATCTTCAGCTGCTGGACCAGGTTCTCAGCGGCGTCGCGCGAGGACATCGGGTAGAACTTGCCCTCCTCCGGGTTCAGCGGGTCGCCCTCGGTGTAGGAGGAGGCGATCTTGACCAGTTCGTCGACGAACTCGTCGTAAATGTCCTCCATCACGATCATGCGCTTGTTGGAGGTGCAGGCCTGGCCAGTGTTGCCGATGCGCTTGTCCCACGCGGTCTTCGCGGCGGCCGGGATGTCGGTGGAGTCGAGCACGATGTAGGCGTCGGTGCCGCCCAACTCGAGCACGCACTTCTTCAGCGCCTGGCCGGCCTGGGATGCGATGGAACGGCCCGCGCCTTCGGAGCCGGTGAGGGAAACACCCTGGACGCGGTCGTCGTTAATAAGCTTCGAAATCTGCGAGTGACCAGCGAAGACGTTCGTGTACAGGCCCTTCGGGGCGCCGGCCTCGTCGAAGATCTTCTCGATCGCCTCCGCCGACTCCGGGCAGATATTCGCGTGCTTGACCATGACCACGTTGCCGGCCATGAGTGCGGGCGCGGCGAAACGTGCGACCTGGTAGTACGGGAAGTTCCACGGCATGACGCCGACGATCACGCCGAGCGGGATCTTGCGCATAATCGATGTGCCGCCACGCTCGTTCGGGATCTCCTCGTCGGCGCCGAACTTCGCGCCGTTGTCGGCGTAGTAATTGAAAATCTCGACGACGTCGTCGACCTCGCCATCGCCCTGGTCGACCGCCTTACCCATTTCGTTGGCGATGATGCGGGCGAGTTCGTCGCGTTTGTCGTCGAAAAGTTTCGCGACCTTGCGCAGCACCTCCGCGCGCTCCTCGTAGGACTTCTCGCGCCACTGCTTAAACGTGTCGTCCGCGGTGCTCAGCGCCTGCTCGAGCTCATCGGAGGTGATGTTTTCGTAAGTCTTCTCGATCTCGTTGGTCTTCGGATTTTGTACTCGGTATTTAGCCATGCAACCCATGGTACGAGCGTGCCGTGATACGTGCCACGAAATTCTCTTCTGCCGCGAGCTGCTCGATGGCCTGCGTAAACGCCTCGATCTCGGCGTCGGTCGCGCGGATCTGCTCCCGGCACGAATATGTACGGTCCGGCCGACGCTGCCAGCGCGTGAACCAGATTTCGCCCGGCTCCCCCTCGGGGAGCAGGAGCATATGCTTCTCGACGACCCCACGCACCCTGCCCGGCATCCCCTCAATTTCGAGCGTCCACGTGAGGCGGTTGCGTGTGGGCCGGCACGTGCGGGGCGCGGCCAGTGTTGTCGTCATTGGTGGGGACCCTTCTGTGCGTTGCACTGCTTGCTGCAGTTGTTCGGCACACTCCTGCCCCGGTGACTAGGCGGGACTTAAATTCCGCCTGCCCGGTGACTAGCCGGGCTGTGGCGGCGGAGTGCAAGACGAGAGGTTCGTCTTCCCCAACGGCCTCTGGTTGCTCGCGAACGATCTTGCGTCACACGCGTTCACCTGGGCAACCCTCAACCGCTGCTTGATCCCCCTGTTTATTCGACCTCCGGTTGAGGTTTAGCGAGGTGCTTAACGACGACCTTCCGCTGGCTCACACATGCCGAATGGGCGGCGTAGGACAAAACCTGAATCCAGCAATAGACTCGGTTTCCCCGGCACCCCCTAAGATCTCCCCTAGAGGGGAGACGGAGAATCGACCAACAAGAAGTGCAACTCAAGAAACTGGGAGACTTCCAGGAAAGTTCGAAATAAGACCTTGCAGTAAGCCTGTATCGTCGGCAGCCACTCCCAGAACCGCAGCGTAGACGCAAACACGAACCCCGCGCCACGAATTCAGGTTTTCGCTTACGCGCCGGTCGCGACACACCTACAACAACCGCACGGCCAGCACACCGAGGAAGATCACCACGAGGCCGACGAGGCGGGTCGCGGTGAGCGGGTTCTTTCGGGCACCGAAAGCGCCGCGGGCCTCGAGGACCTGGCCGGCGGCGATCGTGCCGGCGTTGAAGGCGATGACGGTGGTGGCGGTACCAATCAGCGGTGACAGCGTCGCGCCGGCGATGACAAAGATCGAACCGACGACACCGCCGAGCCACATCCACCACGGCCCCGGCGTCGGACGACGGACCAGCTGGCGTGGCGAGGTCAAAAAGGCGGCAACGAACAGCAAGCACACGCCGACGAACAGATTGATCTCGGAGGCGTGCAGCGAGGAGCCGGCGATCGTGCCCAGGTAGCCGTTCACCGCGGTCTGGATTGCAGAGCCGACACCGACCATCACGCCCAGCAGGCGGAACAGCCACAGCTCGAGACCGGAAGCGTCGCCCTCCACCTTCGCCGACTTGCCGGCGCGCAGCACCACGACGATGCCGATAAAGACGACGAGGGCGCCGGTGATGCGGGGCAGGGTGACGTCGATAAGCGGTGCCCCAAAGAGACCAAACCGGTCGATGACAAGGCCCATCACGACCTGGCCGAGGATCGGCAGCACCACCGTTTGCACGGCGCCGAGGCGTGGGAACAGGAGGATGTTGCCGAGGACGAAGCACACACCCATCACGCCGCCGAGCCACAGCCACCACGGCAACGACGTGCCCGGCGCGAACTGCGGAAGTGGGTTGCCCTGCATAACGGTCGTGGCTGCGATCGCGACGAGAAGCGCTACCGAAAACGAAATCAGCGCGGAGACAACCGGGCGGTTGTCCACGCTCAGGCGCAGGCGCGAGTTCGCTGCAGTTTGGATCGGGATGAGCCCGCCGACGGCGAGCGCGATGAGGACTAGCACGGGCCTATGGTCGCACACCGGCTGACGAAGCATCGCGGACGAAAGATCGCATACACAATTAAGACAGTCGTCGACGAATCATCTATTCTGTTCGCGCAGTGATTCCACAGGAATCTTCATTCGTCTTTTAAGGAACACCATGTCGACTGCTTACCCCGGCCCTCACGGTGGCCAGAACAACCGTGACAACACCCCGACCGAAGGCCAGGCTTTCCCTGCAGACCAGCAGGGCCAGGCGTACCCGGCTTACGGGAACACGATGTACCAAAACGGCGTCCCGCAGGAGCCGGTCAAGGAGCGCAACACGATCGGCATCATCGCGCTGGTCTGTGCAATCCTCGGCGTGATTTTCTCCTGCATTCCGGGCTTCTTGATCATCGGTTGGATCCTCCTGCCGATCTCGTTCATCCTCGGCCTGGTGGGGCTGTTCCCCAAGGGCAAGAAGAAGGGCACCGCGATTGCGGCAGTCATCACTTCGATTGTCGGTGCGATCGTCGCTGCGGTGGCGTTCATGTTCGTGATTGACAGTGCTTTCAACGAGGCGTTCAACGAGGAAACTACTGTCAGCAACAACGGCGGGGCCAATGCTGTCGGCGATGGCGATTCCGCTGAAGGAAACTCGGAAGATTCTGCTGACGGTGCAGCCGACGGTGCCGCCGACGGAGCGACCCGCGAGAACCCGCTTCCGATTGGGGCGACGGTCTCTACCGACGAGTGGGACGTGACCGTCAACAGTGTCGACCTCAACGCAACGGATGCGGTTACGGCCGAGAACCCGGTCAACGACGCCCCCGCCGATGGCCAGACATATGTGATGGCAAACGTCACCGCGAAATACAAGGGCGACGACCCGCAGGGATCGATGCCGACCATCGGTTTCGCTTTTGTGACCCCTGAGGGCAATACGATCAACAGCTACGACTCGATGGTGATCGCTCCGGACTACTTCGACCAGTCGACCACGCTATACAAGGACGCTGAAGAAACTGGAAACTTCGCGTTCCTCGTTGATGAAGCTACTGCTGCCGACAGCGTACTGGCCGTCTCGCCGGACATGTTCGCCCAGAATCGCTTTGTCGCTGTGAAGTAACCAAACCTCTCCCCTACTTGTGAGGGGCAGGATGTGAGGACCTCGAGTAGCCGCCGACCCCGGCGAGCCTAGTTACTCGAGGCCCTCACTTCTTGCCCCTCACATTTGCGATCAGGGGGAGGCGGAGGGCGCGCGGAAGGGGCAGGCCGGGGCCGAGCCCAGCACACCCTACCGCAGCCCGCTCCCCCGGTCGTCCACATATACGCGGTAGAGCGCCTCCACGAACTCATCCCGCGTCATAGACCCCGACACCCCGAGCCGATCCAACTCGTCGCGCACGTCCTTGCGCGTCGGGGCGGAGACCATCATCGTCGGGCGTTGCGTGCGCTCGCGCCAGGAACCGGGCGTTTGCGGCAGGTGGCCGCCGACGCGATGTTTCATGCGGGTGAAGAATTCGTCGACAGGCGCGAGCGCCTCGATCCCCGGCACAGACCAGCCGAACCAATACGCCGCCACGCCCAGCCCGATCCCCACCAGCGCGGACACCGCGAGCCCCACGGACTCCAGCCCCAGGTCGTAGAAGAGCTGCACGCTTATCGACGACACAATGCCCGGCACCACATACCACTGCCTATCCACCAGGATCGATGGGATTTGCCCGATCATCATTTCCCGGATCACCATGCCGCCGGTGGCGGTGAGCACGCCCATGAGGATGCAGCCGAACCAGGTGACGTCGGCACGCATCGCGGTCACGGTGCCGGTGACGGCCCACACGCCGACGATGACCATGTCGCCGTGGAAGCGGAACATCTCCCACGCGAACCCCTCAAGCGGGAGCACGAACGCAACGAGCGACCCCACCAACGCGGTGCCGATGTACCAGGGGTTTTGGAGGGCGGCGGCTGGGGTGGCGTCGATAAGCGCGTCGCGGATCATGCCGCCGGCCATGCCGGAGATGATGGAGATGAGCATGAAGCCGACGGCGTCGAAACGCATACGCCTGGCCACGAGCCCGCCCATGAGCGCGTTGAGGAACACGCCGAGCAGGTCCATCACGGCGAATGAGAAACCGACGGCGGTGAACACGTTGTCGAAGTACATGCGCGCCATCGTAGGGGGTTTAAGCCTTCGCCTTCGAGCGCTCCCGGACCTCGTTTTGCAGGTACAGGCGGATCGCGCCCAGCAGTTGGTCGTCGGAGGCCTCCTCAAGCGCCTTCGTGACGTGCTCGCCGGACTCGACCGGGTGGCGGGTGTCCGTCTTCACGCCGAGGGCATAGCCGAGCTTCTCCTCCAACGGGCGTTCGATCTCCTTGGTGGCGAAGAACGAGAAACGGTCGCCGCCGAAGTACACCGCGACCGCGAAAATCGGCGCCGCCACCGCCGCCGCGACCATGCCCTGCCACACCAGGCCGAACGCGTTGAACCCGAGCATGATTGCCGACGAAATAATCGCCGGGAACACATACATCTTCTGTGACGTAAACAGCGTGGGCACCTGCCGCAGCACAATGTCGCGCATCGCCGTGCCGCCGGTTGCGGTGATCACCGCGAGCAGGATGCACGGCACCCAATTGAGCTCCGCGACCAGCCCCTTGAGCGTGCCCGAGACCGCCCACACGCCAATGGTCACAATGTCCGCGTAAAACCGAAAGTTCTCCCACAATCGCCCTTTGAGCGTGACCGTGTACGCGATTGCACCGCCGATCGTCGCGGTAACCAGGTAGCCGGGGTTCGTCAGCGCGGCGGCTGGCCCGTCGTTCAGGATCGCGTCGCGGATAAAGCCGCCGCTTAACGACGAAATCAACGCAATGAACGCGAACCCCACAATGTCAAAGTTCATGCGCTTGGCCACCGTGCCGCCAACCGTCGCCGCGAGCAGCACGCCTGTGTATTCGAGGACGAAGTAGAAATCGCCCGTAATGTCCGAAAGTTCCATGCGCGCCAGGCTACTTCCGCGGGTGCGCGCTGTCTCCTGCACCTCCCGGCGCGGTGCGGCCCGGTGCGCCCGGCGCGGCGAATCCCCCACAAGCCCCTAGATGTAGAGAATGCAATGGGGAAAACGGCCAAAATCGGGGGCGGGATCAAGCGGTTAATGCGCCACGTTTGAATAGTTGCTCGAGTATCTCACG
>ERZ1029878.206-NODE-206-length-10375-cov-21.586822_pt1 | contig 10375 bp, 13 predicted proteins | sample MGYA00519234_ERZ1029878 | MGnify/ENA primary metagenome ERZ1029878 (study PRJEB33666, sample SAMEA4610928) | skin metagenome | biome: Human-associated habitat; feature: Malodor aspect; material: skin | place: Philippines | collected 2015-08 ... | reverse complement strand
GACTTAACTTATTAAGACAATGTCTTAACAGTTCCCGCTATCCCGGCGGTATCATTTTCAATCGCATGTGTTTCCAAAAACACATGCAACGCTTTTTCTAAAACATTCAACGCGGCATTCACATCCCTATCATGCGTAGCACCGCATGCTACACACGTCCATTCACGGACATGTAACTGAGAAAACCCTTTCGGACCTGTTTTAGATTTACACGCAGAACATATCTGTGTCGACGCATAAAACCTATCAATATACAAAACAACAGTCCCGTTTTTGTTGGCTTTATACTCTAGAAATGTTTTGAATTCATTCCACGACACGTCAGATATTGCGAAAGCAAGGTTATGGTTTTTCAACAAGTTGCTACTCGATAAGTTCTCCAACCCGATAAAGTCGTGGTTATTGACAATATCAGTTGTTACCTTATGGAGCCAATCTTGTCTTCTGTTTCTTACCTTCTCGTATAGACGGTTACGTTTCGTGAGTGTTTTCTGATAATTCTTACATTCAGATAACTTCCTGTTATCTTTCTTCGCTTGCTCACGCTGTCGTGAAAGTTTCCTATCAAGACGAGCGATTTTCTTCTTTAACCTGTAATGGTGCCTCCTGTTTTCGTAGCGTGTCCCGTTAGATAAAATAGCGAGCTCTTCAATCCCCATGTCTATGCCAACAGGGGTTGTTATTTCCTGCAGCGTTTCAGGAAACACCGTAACAGTCGCATCGTTTACCTCAAACTGACATGAGGCATACCATTTGCCATCACGTTGCTTCGTGATCGTGACACTGACAAGGTTTCCACGCCAATTACGATGCACAACAGTTTTCACATATCCTGGTATTTTAGGAAGTTTCAGTCCCTGTTTCGTGAGACGAACATTGCTCGTTTTTCTTGAAGCACGACACGTCGTATACGACCACTTCGATCTGTTACGAGCCTTGTGCTTAGGGTATCCTGTGTTTTCTTGTGCGTTGAAATTCTTAAACGCTTGTGAAAGGTGTTTCTCGACATACTTTAACGCGGTTGAATCGATATCGTTAAGATACGCGTATTCTTCCATGCGTTTGAATTTCGCAGGTTTCACACTGTGTTGAAGAGCCTTCTTCTCATCTTTTGTGATTTTCCCTTCCGAATAGTCGGAATAGATTTCGATGAACTCATCCAACATAAGATTATACATTTTGCGTGCACAACCTATTGTCTGAAACAGTATATTTTCCTGCTCAACTGTCGGGTAAACGCGGTATTTACGACTTTCAATAATTTTCGTAGCCAATTTCAGGATTCCCCCTGAGACTGGATATACCGTGCACCTGTTTTTGTGAAAATGTTACGCAGCTCGTTTGAAACAGCATCAATAATCACGTCTCGTCTACATTTCGTGACGGGAATGAGGTGGCGATTGAGATCGTATACACAGTGGTATCCTTTATCTAGCGTTTTCATCTCCACCTCTTTTCATTTAACGTGTTTACTGTTGCGTTTCCCAGTATAATACATGTTTCCCATACAACCAAAATTTAGCAGAAACAACTCGATAAAAGACAATATTACCCCTGGAAGTCACTCGACACACCACCTACGCTCGCTATCGCTCGCGTTGAGGTGGGAGATTGCGTGACTTCAACTGTTCAAAATGCCGCGGGAGAAGATTGATTAGGGTACACTGAGTCTTCTGTAGCGTATTCTGGAAAGTGCCAGGAATTGCACCTGTAGCGTCACCGACGAAGGGCTACTATATGGCGATAAGGTAGTGACCGTGATGCTTCGCTTCGCACATATCCGCATGAGATAATCACTGGTGTGGCTGGTTAAGGTAGCATCTCGACATATGTTTCAAATAGGGCTTCTTGCATCTTAGATCCATCTGGCACAGAAAACAGCCCGAACACTTCATTGACAGCAGTGTCAAGAACGTCGTGAGCTTGTTCAAGTTCTGGTGTCATGTTTTTGTATTGGGCATCGAGGCTTAGGTCGGGGCGTTGTTTGCGTGCGTGGAGGATTTGCTTGCCCGCGTCAATAATTGCTTCGCGTTGTGCATTTGTTAATGCCGGTAGTGGGAACGTGTTCCACACTAAATCCTTTGCGAATCTGTTGTCTGATTTCATGCGGCCGCCGATGATGGATTGCCATGTTTTGAACATTGATGATGAGACGATGGCGAATGCGAATCCGTCGGGGTCTATGGCGGTATATGTGCCGTCGCCTGCTACTACGTCTGGGGTGAGGTAGCCTGCGGTGAAGTAGGGGCGGTTTTGGGAGAATGTTCTGGGTATACAGAGGTAGTTTGTGGTGGGTTGTGTGCGTGCGTCTGCGAATTTATATGGTGTGGTGGCTTTGTTTTGTGTGGCTTTCTTTTTGCTTTTGAGTCTGTTTTGTTTGCAGGTTTCTGTGACTTCTTGAAGCACTGTGGAAAGGTCAATGTCGCTTATGTTGTTGTCTTCAATCCAGTAGCACCATCTATCGATTCCGTTGATGAGCTCTTTCGCACTGACGAAACGGCGAACATATTTCATCGCTACAGGATCGTGTTCAGGTTTTGGGGTACCTTTCTTCGGGTCGAGGGTGTTTCCTGATGCTGCCATTGAGCCGAGAACAAGTTGAGGTAGTTCTGGGCTCAGCGGTGTTTTTCTGGGTTGTATGATGATGTATTTGCCGTCTGTGAGGTAGGGGTTGATGCTTTGTGTGAGCGGTGTTTGATTATGTTGTTGTGTTTCATTGTCAAATACCCACAGGCGTTGTTCATCCTCATCTCTACTAAACCCAACAATACAACAATGCACCTTCGCCTCAGCGTCCCATGCAAATGGTTGATACGCGAAGAACGGTCTCCACCCGTGCTTGTCGAGTGTTCCGAAAACAAGCGGGACATTCGTGCCCTGGGCTATGGAATTTGTTGTGACGTAGGCGAAGGTTCCGTTCCTGTCATTGAGAAATGTGACAGATTTCGCTATCCATGCTGTTGCTAGGTCAGCCATTGAAACGGTTGTGGTGCCGAGTTCCGCCCATGCTTGTTTGATGAGGGTTTGTTGTTCTGCTGTTTGAAGGTTCTTACCTAAAAACGGTGGGTTTCCGAACACAAAAGTGCGTAGTGCATCAGGTACACCGTCCTCATCTCCCCAGTTGATTGTGAGGGCGTTCGCATGTCGTATTTGTGGTTGTGTAGTATCCAGAAAATGGGTGGGTGTAGTGGTTACAGTTTGAAGGTGTATGCTTGCTTGTCGCTGGGTTTCGAGGAGAATATTTTTACTTTGGTGGTAAGGGTGTTCGTTTTTCTCAATACCGCGAAATTGGTCAAGAGTTACCTTTGGTATAAGTGGGTGGTCGCGTTTTTCAGCTTCTTGCAAAAGAGAAGTCTCAATGCGACGAACCTCACAATACGCAGCCGCAAGAAAATTACCAGTACCTGAAGCAGGGTCAAGAAACACGGTAGAGGAAAGACCATCTTGAAATTTTTCAAACTCATCTAAAGAAGAATTTTGATTGGTGATGAGACGGGTGCATGTCGCATTGAACTCGTCCAAAAACAACGGGCCCAGCACCTTCAAAACATTAGAATTCGACGTGTAATGCTCCCCGTCAGCACGACGAGAAAACAGGGTTCGGGAAGTCACAGATGATGTATGTTGTGGTTTGGAAATCATTATTCAAAGCTTACCAGACTAGACACTTGAATCCGGATGAATGGTTTTAAGAATAATCGGTGGATGAAACTACTGAGACATGACTTACTGTTTATCGTGAAGTGTGGTAGGTCTGCTGTTACCTGATGTATCAGGGTGGGATGGTAGGGCGTAACTGCATTTTAGAGAATTGCAGATTCTTAATCAAAGGATTATCCGGCTGAGAATCTAAAGGGTTCTGCGTAGCCGCTTGTGGAAGGTGTTACAAATGCTTTGCTATCAGATATTAAATTATTCGATAGCGTGTTCGGGTAAAAGGTGTTCTTAAATGAGGTAGTGGAGGAAAATTACCTATAAAATCTACATAACTGCACGAATATATGTGCCTCTGAACGGCTTATATGTCCTCAAAACACACATATCACATAGCCGAAGAGCATTCACCGGGGAGGGAAGGTAAGCACTGATAAATGAATGCATAGAGGTATTACAGAGAGTGTAAAAGTTCCGATAAGAGGTATGACTGTAGAGGAGGACTGTAGCTACGTCAGTATTACATGCCAGAGGGTCTACTAGAGATGCCTAGAGTTCCCACGTGATTCGCGATTTTCTCGAATTTCATTTGTGCCAGAAGGTTAGTGATGAAGCTTTATTAAGATAACCTTGTTGCTATTTTGCTATCCTCTAAATCAATGGCTTCAAGGAAAATTTCACTGCTATTTGACACTCACCAGGCAGTGGAGGAACTCTGCTCACTCGATCAGCACGTGTGTTCCGGGAAGCAGAACCGAGCCACAGGTGAAGACATTGTTGCTAATTGTTTTCACAGTGTCAGCAATACCGAAACCATAGGTGTTTTGCGTAACGTGATCCTGTTGATGCCTTGTGACACTGCGGGTGTTGTAAAGATCTGTTTCATCATTCAGCCACCACGTTGCATCGACTGTCACACACAAAAATGCGAGCTTCACGCGACGGGATCTGCAACGGTTTTGGAGTTTCAAAAACAGGCAAAAGAAGAACCTCCCACGAAGAGTTGAGAGGTTTAATGTAGACGGGTATCCAGCTACTTATCTACGATGGTATGCCCACGTATTGCCACAGTTTTCGCACAGCACAGTTTTTTGGGGGCTGTGCCACATTGTGCCCCCGTTGTCGGTACTAAATGACATTGATTGGACAAATTCCATCCGGGTTCGAATGTTGCCACATCGACGACATTGCAACGTCTTCCCTTGCTCAATCCATTCATTGATTGGTTCCCAGAGGGAAAAGCGTCGTTTCTTCTTCGTACCCGTTGATGATTTCGGATTCTCTACGCTTGGATAGAATTCACGCTCTTGATTTTGATGACCAGACATCTGGTCCGCTTCTTGATAATTGCTATACATAATTTCCTTCGATTCTTTGTAGGTTTTAGAAATGTTCAAGCTTTGCCATTCCAGTACAAGACACCACTACACGGATTCAGATTCCGTCAGATTCACGGGGACATCGCCAGTAGCCACACCCTCTTCACTATCCTTCACTACTGACTCGGACACATTCATCTCCGTGGCACTTGCACCGACAACGGCAGAGCAAGAAACAAAAAAGAGAAAAGCGGCGAGTGTTAGACAGACATAGAAGAAGACTTTCCAGCCTTTCCGAGATTTAGCGGGCGGAATCGGTGCAAACTCAAAACGCGGAGGTACCTGAATTTGATAACCCGGTTGCTGCTGAGTTGAGGGATAAAAGTTCGGATCTGACTGCGTTTCAGGTACATATCCTTGCGGACCAAGGCGATCCGATGCTTGGCCGTATGGCGGTGCTACATATTGCTCACCCCACGTCCCTTCTGATGAATGCAGGCGATTGATGGGATTTTGTTGTGGGTGCATTTAATCTTCCAATCTATAAGTTGTCTTTACTAGATTTTACAACAACCACCCAGCGTAACTGAACGAAAATTTGGCAGATAACTTCAACTAGAAGCTGTCACAGATACCGGACTCAGATTAGCCGGGTATCCGGCTATAGTGGAACTGCAAAAGCCGGACTAAAATGACACGTTCACCCCACAGCGAAAGAAAGAAACAAGTGAACCTCCTGCAACGAGCTGAGCAACGACGCATCGACGCGACCCACACAATCGGGCTGGAAAACCTCGCACAGTCCGAACAATTCTTCACCCCAGTCGAAGTCGCTCAACTCATGACAGAACGACTCATCCCCAACAGCAACTTGCCCGAAACAATCTCACTCCTCGACCCCAGAGCAGGACCTGGCATCCTCACCGCCGCAACAGTAGACCAGCTCACCACACTCGCATAGTAACCCTCCCCTCCGTCAGGCGCTTACTTGAATCACTCACATGCAACCCCGTCTCCGTCGCGGTCTAGTTGGCTTCTGTACCCTGGTGTTCCTGAATAGAGTGGTGCTGCTCCTGCTGCTCGTGCCGCCGCACAGTTAGCATAATAGGCACTTTGGGCAGGTGCGGTCTGTGAAGGCTCGGGGGCAGGTTCTGGGGCAAATGCTAGATTTGCGATTGGGGCTGGCTCCTCGATTACGCATTGCTGCCCCCCCCTAAAAATCAACGCCTTCAGAAGAGTTAATAATTTGCCAAACATCTTCCATACCAATATGTGCAACAGTCGAATCTTTCGGAGACCAAGACATGTACATGTCAACATATTCTTCACCCTCATCCATATACCGTGACACACCAATCAACCCCTGATGATACGTACGCACCTGCACCTCGTCTGTATAGGAATCATACGCCACATCGGAATACAACACTTCCTGAAGGGACTGAACAAATTCGAAGTATTCTTCTTTTGAAAACACAAGCTCTTGAGGCTGCCCTTCAATATCAGCGAATTCGACTGTAATAACTGTGCGTTGTTGTTTTTGAATATTTGCCATGTGTAATCTTTCCTCATTAGTAGTTTTCAGACGCAAGTATATCCCAAAATCATATAATCTTAAACAGGGACAATACAACCCATATACCCCTGCAACCTTTTTTATTACGAGACACCCTTAACATCTGTACCATGGAAATAAATCAAACAGTAAGGGAATTAACCGTGCCAGATATTTACGCGTTTTTCAAAGAAAGCTTCGATGTCTTCAGCGTCGAGGTAGTTCACTATGTCCGATCCTTAGTGTAAAATAGACACAAATCAATTAGAGAAGGAGTTACTTTCATGGCTTACGAGAATATGGATTTCTTTGACAACTATGTTGTTACGGTTGAGGAGATGAATGGACAATTGCACAAGGCTCGCCCAGTGTTTGATATTGCACCAGGTAATGTGGAGTATGCAAACACGTTGAATATAGCGAATAACAGAGGGCATATTACGCTGAACCGACACACGTATCAGGGTGAGGAAACTATTCCTGCGTTGATTATGAATAATCCTGATTTTTTTGTGTTTGTGCTAGAGGATGGTATGCAAGTGTCGACGGATGATGCTTTCACTGTGGTGGATGTGGAAAAACGTGCGTAGCTTCTAGCAGAGGCTGTGTTTTGGAGAATCTTTTCCTGTGAGATAGAATAGGAATCATTATGACGAATAACAATAATCGTATCAAAGAATTGCATGATCAAATAACCCAAGGAAGCGAAGACCCGCACCTGTACGGTGAGTTACATGAGCTAGTTGCCGAGAAAATTGCTGACAGCCCATGCTGGAGGGAAGAAGACTCCTTTCTCCGCTCCGTCGCCTTTAAATGCCTGAAAAGAGAATCCGAAAACACTGCCCCTGGAGTCCAAGGAACACCTGTCATGGATGCTTTGCTCGAATTGCAGGCAGAAACAGGCGCATAATAGGGAAACCTAACATTAGAGAAATATTCTCTACCCAAACTTAGCTACTAACATAGTATCAGTGAGGCACATTTTTTGAAATTATAGAAAGGACTTGCCACAATGGAATTTCTCTATATCGACACGACTGCAACTAACCTCCGCATCGACGAAGAAAAATGGGAGAACATATCCCAAAACACACACAGGACAATGACTGGCGCGTTAGCAATTGTCGGTGAGTGGCTAGAATCATGGGGATTTCGTCTCACTGATCCAGAAAACGACATTGTGCCCCTGGACCCGAAAAGAGGTGTTAGAGCATCTGTGGGCGCTGACCTAGCTCGCATAGGCGATGTATATGTGCCTGGTACTAGGATTGTATTTGAGGACGGTACAGGCCGTAATGAGAAAATTCTTGAGGTGGACAAGTACGGGGCTTTAGTACCGGCTGATGTAGATTAGTATTGTTGTTCAGACCTGTGGAATGCTTCATAGTCTTTAAGTTTTTAAAAACTCCATTAACTCTAGGATCCTTGGTCTGAGTTACTGAAATCGCAGAGGCATAGCTGCTGTAGCAGCTGTGTCTACTTCTTCTTGACGAATGGTGGCTAGTTCCTTTTCGAGAGTTTTCGACTTCTCTAGCTCTGCATTAATTACTTGGTTAATTTCCTTAACTTCGTTTCTGACAGTGCGTGCCTCTTCTACAACAATTTCAGTGAGGGCTTCAAGTTCTTTCACGTATTTTTCAAGCAAGTCTTTTGAGATGTTATCTTTGTTGGCGTACGTGAAGATGAGAACTTCGACATAGTTATCGTACGCTTGTGCAAATCGTACCATGCCGATGTTGTATTCCTGATTCTTTTCCTGCAGTTGGATCGTGGATTTCACGGCGTATTGTACTCGATAAATGGATGTGTCGAATGGTTTTAGATTTTCGTTCTCCACGTAAGCGATGGGGATTTCCTTCAAGAGTGCTTTTTGTTTTCTGTTGAGATATGGCAAGGTATTACGGTATTTTAGTGATTTGTATGCTGAGATACCGACACCAGCAACCCATACCATGGTGACTATCGTGATAGCTGCGATCACGAGTGTAGCGATAACTAGCAAAAGAAAACTTCTTTCGGAAACAGGGATGATAAACAGTAGGGCCTTGATATGGAGACCGATGATAGAAAATAGTACAAGGAAAGTTAATATTGGTACAAAGGTTGTTATCTTGAACGTTTCGTGTATAAATTTTCCGACTGATCTCTTGCTGTAAGTTTCTTTTTGTATTTCATGTCGCATGTTTTGTAGCTTCACAAGGTCAGCAAATTTTGTGAAAAGTATTGTATGAGTTTCGGATGATTGTTCGCCGAGTAAATGCTGTTTGATTACTTTGTCATTCGCGGTGCGGATGAAGTCAGTGTTTTCTTGGTTTGGGGCGGTGGTGATTTGTGGGGTGGTCATGTTTGGTGGTGCCTTTCTAAGATTCACCTTTCGACTTCAGGAAGCCCCTTCCGTGAGGGAGGGGAGGAATGAAGTCGCTTGTTAAGAGTAGCAAAAATTTGAACTATGAATAGCCATAGTGTACAATCTCGTGTATGTCTAATAAGGTAAAAATCATGCGTATTGAGCATATAGGTAATCCTGTGTGTTTAGATCGTGTGGTTGTTGCTGAAAAAGACACAGAAACCGTGGAATATTCGTATTCCACTGACGGTTTCGAAATTGCTCGTGCAATATGTGACGGGTACCGTTTCCGGTTTAATCAACACCGCTCGTTAAGGAAACGCTACGGCGATAAGAAAGACGAAAACGACCACACGTTAAAAGATGACACAAATCTTATCCCTATCGGGGATACTGTGTCTGATTTTACTGACGCTCAGGCTCGTAAAGAGTTTCCTTTCCTTAGCTTTATGCCTGCTTTTGTGTTACACGCCGCTGGTAGGAAAGAAAACCAAGACTGGAACGCTGCGATTAAACGGCGTAACACGAAGAAGAAACAGGGTAAGAATCCTGGCAGAATGCCTCGTTTCAGAAGCAGGAAGACAGCAGATTTAAGTTTTGTGTGCTACAGAACAAATGGTAGTGCAACGAATGCTGTGTTTACGAAAACAGGCAAATCGTCTGGCTTCGTGGAAATAACAGGCAAAAACTATAAAGGCATGTTCGAGAAAGGGAAATCGAAATGGGGTTTACGGTTCCATATTCGAATCCCGAAGAAAAACATCCCAGCCTACACTTCTGTACATGTCAATCTTACTGACATGACACTTGTGTTTATCAACGAGCCTGAGCCGCTTACACGCGCAGACACTTTCACAGGTGTCGGTATTGACAGAGGTGGTGTTATCTCTGCGGTTGATTCTGACGGTGAAAACTACACACCAGAATGCGACAAGTTACAGTTGCTGGAAAAACGAGCAAATCATTACCAGACTGAGTTGTCGAAGATTCGTTCCCGTGCTGAAAAACAGGGCGGGAAAGAACACATGTACGACGTAATGAAAGGAAGAAACTATCGTGATTTGAAGGAAAAGTTCGCGTTTACATCGGAAAGAATAGCGAATATTAAACGTAGCGAAAATCAGAAAAACACAACTCGTATTATTAAAAACACTCGCTTTGTTGTGTTAGAGGATTTATCTGTCGCATCTATGACACGCAAAGGTGGGAGACGTAAAAAGGGTATGAATCGTTCCTTTTTGCAGTTTTCTCCGTCGCAGTTTGCATCGTTTTTAGATTATAAAACGTGGAAAGCTGGTGGGTTGGTAGTGTATATGAATCCTGCGTATACTTCTCAGCGTTGTAGCGAGTGCGGGTATACGGGGAAAGAAAATCGTGAAAGTCAAGCGGTTTTCCGTTGCAGGGATTGTGGGTTTTCTTCTAATGCTGATAAGAATGCGGCGAAGAATATTTATCAGCTAGGTTGCGTGTTGATTGAATTGTATGCTGATGATATTGATA
>ERZ1029878.205-NODE-205-length-10386-cov-46.491046_pt1 | contig 10386 bp, 9 predicted proteins | sample MGYA00519234_ERZ1029878 | MGnify/ENA primary metagenome ERZ1029878 (study PRJEB33666, sample SAMEA4610928) | skin metagenome | biome: Human-associated habitat; feature: Malodor aspect; material: skin | place: Philippines | collected 2015-08 ... | reverse complement strand
ACCTGTACCTGCACGGCCTGGTGCGCGACGAAAAGGGCCGCAAGATGTCCAAGTCGTTGGGCAACGGCATCGACCCGATGGATTGGGTGGAGCGCTACGGCGCCGACGCGCTGCGTTTCGCCCTGGCTCGCGGCGCGAACCCGGGCGTGGATCTGCCGATCGGCGACGACCACGCCACCGCCGCCCGCAACTTCGCCACCAAGCTGTTCAACGCCACCAAGTTCGCGCTGATGAACGGCGCGCGTGTGAGCGACCTCCCGGCCCGCGACGCACTCACCGACGCCGACCGCTGGATCCTCGACCGCGTCGAGGAACTGCGCGCCAAGGTGGACGCCTACCTCGACGACTACCAGTTTGCCAAGGCCAACGAGGCGCTCTACCACTTCGCGTGGGATGAGCTCTGCGACTGGTACCTGGAGATCGCCAAGACCCAGATCCCACGGGACGGCGAGAGCGAGCAGGGCGAAAACACCAAGATCGTCCTCGGCCGCGTGCTCGACGTAGTGCTGCGCCTGCTGCACCCGACGATGCCGTTTATTACCGAGGTGCTGTGGAAGGCGCTCACCGGCGAGGACACGGTCACGCTCGCGCCGTGGCCGACCGCGGAGGACACCAATGGCGGCGCCGAAACCGACGCCGACGCCCGCCGTCGCATCGAGGATTCCATCAAGTTGATCACCGAGCTGCGTCGTTTCCGCTCCGACCAGGGTGTGAAGCCCTCGCAGAAGGTGCCAGCCCGCCTCGACTTCGCCGCCGCCGACTTGGCGGGCCAGGAGGCGATGGTGCGCCAGATTGCCAAGGTGGAGGTGCCGGAAGACGGCTTTGAGTCGTCGGCAAGCATTGAGATGCGCCTGAGCAAGGTGAACCTGGATGTCGCGCTGGACACCTCCGGCACCGTCGACGTGGCCGCGGAGCGCAAGCGCCTGGAAAAGGAACTCGCGGCCGCGCAGAAGGAGCTCGACACCACAGGCGGGCAGCTGTCCAACGAGCAGTTCCTGGCCAATGCGCCGGAGCAGGTCGTGGAGAAGATCAAGGTGCGCCAGCAGGTCGCGCAGGAAGAGTTCGAGCGCGTCACCGCGCGTCTTGAGGCGCTGAAGTAATGGCAGAGTTCGACCGGGACGCGTACGAGGCGCTGCGCGCGCAGCTTGGCGACGACGCCCTGGAGGGCCTCGACCCTGCCGATCTGGAGTCCGCGCGCGAGACCGACTTCGGTCAGCTGGAGATGACCGACTACGGCATCACGTTGAAGCTCGGCGAGGGCGCGCCTGCCGACGAGCCGGAGGAGCCCGCGCGGACTATGCCGGCCGAGGGTGACCACCCGGAGTTTGCGGATGTCGTTGCCAAGCTAGATGCGCGCCAGGCGGCCAACGATCCGAACCCGTCGCTGGACCGCATCGCCATGCTGACGGACTTTTTGGGCACCCCGCAGCAGTCCTTCGACGTGATCCACGTCGCCGGCACGAACGGCAAGACGTCGACGGCGCGGATGGCGGAGTCGCTGCTGCGCGCGCTGAATCGTCGCACCGGCCTGTTCACGTCGCCGGAGTTGGAGCGGGTCACCGAGTGCATCGTCATCGACGGCGAGGAGATCTCCCAGACCCGGTTCGTGGAAATCTTCCGCGACATCGAGCCGTACGTCGAGATGGTGGACCAGACGTTCGCGGAGCGCGGCGAGGCGACGATGAGCCGGTTCGAGGTGCTCGTCGGCATCGCGTACGCGGCGTTCGCGGACGCGCCGGTGGACATCGCGGTCATCGAGGTCGGCATGGGCGGCACCTGGGATGCGACCAACGTGGTCGAGGCGGACGTGTCCGTCATCACCCCGGTTGGCATCGACCACCAGGCGTTTCTGGGCGAGACGCTCGAGGAGATCGCGGCGCAAAAGGCCGGGATTATCAAGGCGCGCGAGCGCGACGGGTACGGTCCGGCGGAGAACATCGCGATTGTCGCGGAGCAGGAGCCGGAGGCCATGCGCGTCATCTTGGAGCGCGCCGTGGACACCGACGCCGCGGTGGCGCGCCTGGGACGCGACTTCGCCGTCGACGAGGCGGGCGTCGCGGTCGGCGGCCAGCAGTTAAAGCTCAACGGGCTCGGCGGGCTGTACGACGACATCTTCCTGCCGCTTTCCGGCGCCCACCAGGCCGCAAATGCCGCGGTGGCGCTGGCTGCGGTGGAGAGCCTGTTTGGAGTGACCCGCGAGCGGCCGCTGGATCTGGATTCGGTGCGCCAGGGCTTCGCCGAGGTGGCAGTCCCGGCCCGCGTGGAGCGCGTGTCGGGCGATCCGGTGGTGCTTATCGACGCCGCCCACAACCCCCACGGCGCGGCAACGCTCGCGGAGACGATGGGCCGCGACTTCAACTACCAGTCCGTCATCGGTGTGGTTTCCGTGTTCGCGGATAAGGACGCCCGAGCGATGCTGGTTGCGCTTGAGCCTGTGCTTGCCGACGTCATCATCACCCACAACACCGACCCCCGCGCTATGGACGCCCACGAGTTGGCCGAGATCGCCTACGAGGTCTTCGGCGACGAGCGCGTGCGTGTCGACGACCACCTGCCCTCCGCAGTCGAACTGGCCATCGAGTTAGCCGAAGAGGAAGGCCCGGAAGGCGTCGGGGTGCTGGTCACCGGCTCGGTGGCCACCGCAGGCCAGGCGCGGGCGTACCTACGCAGCGCCCGGGGTGTGCGATGAGCGCGCACCTGCTGCTGCCGGGCGCGGCACCGGTCATTGTCACCGCACCGCATGCCGTGGAGCAGGAGCGCGACGGCAAGCTGAAACTTGCCGAGCCCGCCACCCGCTTGCTCGCGGAGCGTCTGCACGAGTGTGCGGGCATAACGGCGTTGATCAAGACTGATGAGGACAAGGCTGATCCGAATGCGGACGAGCACAGCCCGTTCCGCGACACCGCTGTGCGCGAAGTGCAGCGGCGTGGGATCGTTGCCGGGATCGACCTGCATCAGATGAATCCCGATCGCCCCGATCAGGTCATCCTGGGGACGGGCCGAGGCCGCAATATTCACGGCAACTGGGCGGTGCGCGACACCGTTGTTTCCGAGTTCAACGCAAGCGGGGTGCCGGTGCTTGTCGACGAAATCTTCCCCGCCATGGGACTCCACCGCGTGTCTTCTGACGTGGCGCTGCGCACCGGCATCCCGTATGTACAGGTGGAGATGAACAGCGCAGCCTTAGACGAGGGACCGCGCGAGCACATGATTGCGGCACTCGAGCGCATCGTGCTGCGTTTGATCAAGGAGTTAGCGTGACCACCGCCTGGCTGGTGACCAACCGGTGGCTGCACTGGGACAAGTTTGAGTGGCAATTCGACCAGCTTGTGGCCAAGTCAGGCGGCAAGCTCGCCCGCGTGACCACTGACTACGCCGTGACGCACTTGGATGAGGCGCCGGAGGTGGCGTTCATCATGGACAAGGACGTCGCCGCCGTTGCCCAGTTGGAGGCGTGCGGGGTCCGGTGCGTGAATTCGTCGCAAAGCATCGCGCTGTGCGACAACAAGGCGTACACGCACGCGGCGCTAACGAAGGCCGGCATCGCCCACCCGCGGACCATCACTGCGCCGCTGGCCTACCGCAACCTCGATGTCGCCGAATGGGCGGACAGCGAGTTCGCGCGCGCGGTGGGCGAATTGGGGTATCCGGTGGTGGCGAAGCACGCGGTCGGCTCGTGGGGCAGCGGTGTGTTCCTGGTGGACAACGAAACCGAGTTGATCGAAGTGCTGCGGAAGGCCCACCCGTCGCCGGTGATCGTCGAGGAATTCGTGGCGGGATCGCGGGGCCGCGACGCGCGGATCTACATGGTGGGTCGCACTCCGGTGGCTGCGATGCGCCGTTTCGGTGAGGGCGGAGACTTCCGCGCGAACGTCACCGGCGGCGGGCGCGCGGAGCCGTGGGACCCGCCGGCGGAATACATTGACGTCGCGCGCCGGGCGATGGACGCGTTGGGCCTCGAGATCGGCTCGGTGGACTTCCTCGACGCGGGCGCGCCGCTGGTGGGCGAGGTGAACTCGAACGCGCAGTTCCACTCCCTGAGCAAGACCACCGGGGTGGATGTCGCTGCTGCGGTGATCGACTACCTGGGGTTGTAAGCGGGCAGCTACCATAACCCCCATGGCACGAAAGAAGACGCAACTCGAGATGGGCCCGCTCGGGCCCGGCAAGCAGCCTGTCAAGGACCCGATGGCGGGCCTCGGTGGCGTCCTTTCCGGCACCTTGATCATGGAGGCGATCACGGTGCTGCTCATCCTCACGGTGATCCTCAAGGTTGACGACGGCGTGCACTGGACCACGTTCAACTGGGTCTACATCATCGTCATCGGCATCGCGCACGTGGTCATGGCGGCGTTCCAGCGCAAGCCGGCGGCCCTCTGGATCGACCTGGCGCTGCAGATCCCGCTAATCCTGGGCTTTTTCATCCACTGGTCCGTCACCGCGGTGGGCATCATCTTCGGCATCGTGTGGTACTTCATCATCCGCCTGCGCTCGGAGATGATTCAGCGCATGCGCCACGGCTACCTGGTCACTCAGCACCTGGGGACGTAAGTTCGCGCCGCAGGATTTTGCCTGCCGCGCTGCGCGGGATCGCGTCGACGAACGTGACCACGCGCACCTTCTTGTACGGCGTGACGCGTGCGGCGACCCACGCCATTACTTCTTCCTCGTCCAAGGCACCTTGCTTAACGACGAACGCACGCGGCACCTCCTCAGCCACCCCGCCAACGGTGCGTGTGTGGGCGGTCACGGCGGCATCGGCGATGCGCGGGTGGGTGATCAACAGCGCCTCGAGTTCCGCCGGCGCGACCTGGAAGCCGTGGTACTTGAACACTTCCTTGGCGCGGTCGACGATGGTGACGGTCTCATCGCTGTTGATGCGCGCGATGTCGCCGGTGTGCAGCCAGCCGTCGCGAATCGCAGCCGTCGTAGCATCCGGGTTGCCCAGGTAGCCGCGCATGAGTTGGGGGCCGCGCACGAGCAGCTCGCCTGAGTCGCTGAGACGAAATTCCGTGTTCGGAAGCGCAAACCCGATGGTGCCGGGGTCGGACTTGCCGGCGATGCCGACGTGGGTCACCGGTGCGGATTCGGTTGTGCCGTAGCCTTGGAGGATCTCCACGCCGATACGGCGCTCCACCGTGCGGGCGAGGGAGGTGTCCAAGGAGGCGGCACCGCACACCATGAACCGGGTGCCGGCGAAATCGGCCGGGTCGGCGTGATTTGCCAGCGCGAGCGCGATCGGCGGGGCGATGTAGGAGATGTCGATGGCCCGGTCGCGGTGGGCGGCGGCGAATTCGGCGAAGTCGAAACGCGCGGTGGTGTACACGTGGCGGCCGGCGGCTAGCGACGACAACAGCAGCGTGTTCAGCCCGTAGATATGTGAAAAGGGCAGGGGTGCCACAACCTCGCCGCCCGGCCCGATGCCGCTGGCGGCGAGTGCGGCGTTGAACTGCGCGGCGTTGGCGGTCACGGCGCGGTGGGTCAGTTCCACGGCCTTTGGCAGCCCGGTCGTGCCGGAGGAAAACGGAATGACCGCCACATCATTGGGGTCGCCCACTGGGGTGAAGGTGCCGGGGCGGATGTCGTCGGCACGCACGCGGTCGGTGGCGCCGGCGAGGGTTGCTAGGTGGCGGGCTTCGTCGTCACGCAATGAGTGCCCGATCAAACAGACGGTCGCGCCTGTGGCCGAGGCGCCGAGCAGGCCTGCGGCGAAGTTGATGGAGTTCGGCATGCGCAGCTCGACCACGCTGCCTGGGCCGACCCCGCGCGCGGCCAACGCGGCCGCCGTGCCCAGGGCGAGCGCACGCAACTCGGCGTAGGTGACGCTGCGGCCGGTGTCGATTTCGGTGAGGGCGGGGGAGTCGTCGTCAAGCAATGCGAACAGCGTGGTTTCCGGCAGGGCGATATCCGGAAGCGGGCTGCGGTGGAACATGGAGGAAAGGGTACGGCATGGGTTATAAACAAAGCATGCGCATCCTGAGTTTCGTCCTCGCCGCGGTGTTCTCGATCGCCGCCGTGGTCACCGCGTACACCGCGATTCCCGGCTGGGTGGGCACCGCCTCGATCGTGCTCGCTGGGCTGTTTCTCGTGATCGGGTTTTACGAGCAGTACAAGTTGCGCGAGTATGAACCGCCGGTGCTTGACGACGAGCAGCGCGAAACCATCCAGCGCATCAAAGACGAAGGCAACTTCCAGCTGGCGGTGCAGCAGGTGCAGCTGTGGTTCCGTGGCACAAGCCAGGAGGATGCGACGCGCATCGTGCGGGACGCTTAGGTAGAATCCCGGGCTATGACTGAACGCACTTTAATCCTGATCAAGCCGGACGGCGTGGCAAACGGCCACGTCGGCGAAATCATTTCCCGTATCGAGCGCAAGGGCCTGAAGCTCGCGGAGCTCGACCTGCGCACCGCCGACCGCGAGACCGCGGAGAAGCACTACGCGGAGCACAAGGACAAGCCGTTCTTCGGCGACCTGGTGGACTTCATCACCTCCGCACCGCTGGTGGCCGGCATCGTTGAGGGCGAGCGTGCCATCGAGGCGTGGCGTCAGCTCGCCGGCGGCACCGACCCGGTGTCCAAGGCCACCCCGGGCACCATCCGCGGCGACTTCGCGCTGACTGTCGGCGAGAACGTCGTGCACGGCTCCGACTCGCCGGAGTCTGCCGAGCGAGAGATCGGCATCTGGTTCCCGAACCTCTAAGTTGAGGTCGTTGCGGCACCGGCGCCTGTTGGCGTCGGTGCCGTTTTCTTATCTGCGGGTTAGCATTTTCACGGAAATTATGTATAAATGGTCTTGCATGTAACAGTTCGTTGGGAAAGGTAGGGTGCGGTGTCTCGACGTGGAGAGCAGGCGCGAGCTGTGGAAAAGCGCGCCGCGATCCTGAACGCGGCGATTAAGCTGCTTCTGGACGAAGGACTGCGCGGCGTGACCCACCGCCAAGTCGCCGCCTCTGCGGGGGTGCCCGTCGGCTCGATCGGCTACTACTACTCCACACGCGAAAAGTTGGTCGTCACCTGCTTAGAGAAGCTATTCGACGAACGCCGCCACGCCTTCAAACGCGCCATGGGCGGCGACGTCGACCTGACCGATCCGGTGCAATTCGCCGAATCCGTGGTGGACATCATCGGCTGCGGGTGTGTGGAGCGCACGCGCAACGTGGTCTACGCGTTTGTGGAATCCGAACGCGAGGAAGGCGAGATCCGCGACTACTCGGAGCAGGCCTTAGCGGAGCTGCACAAGATGATCACCGAGATGATGCGCGAAGCCGGCATCGAGGGCTTGAGCGCCTCGCGCGTGGCGCAGATCGCCATCGGCTCGGCGGTGACCGAGATGCACCGCGACGCGCCCGTGGCGGCGGTGACGGACCTGCTGCGTCTCGCGGAGGCGTAAGCGGCCGCGGCGCCGGAAGTTGTGCAACAATGAGGGGCAAGTGACGGGCTTTCGGGCCTGCTGCTGAGAAACTTTCACAAGACCCCGCCTGCGCACGGTGTGCCGCGCGGCCGCTCGGCGAATTGCGCCAGCGCCCGGACACCGCGGTGCGCGGCGGCGAGACAACTGGAGCGTGCCGTTTTGGCTAAGAAACAATCGAATCCTTTCGCCGACTTTGACCGGTCGTCGTTGTCGGAGAAGACCCGTGTGTTCACGCTGGCGAAGCAGCTGGGTGTCCCGTCGAAGGACCTGGTTGTCGCGCTCGGCGAGATGGGCCTGGTTAAGGTCGCACAGTCCACGCTGACGAAGGCGGAGGCCGAGACGCTGCTCGACGCGCTCGCGGCCGGCACCACCGCCGACACCGACCCGAAGCGTGACAAGGACGCGGACGAGAAGATCCGCAACCGGGTGCGCAAGGACGTGGAAAACGAGATCCACCAGATCGAGGAGAAGGTCGACGCGGAGCTCGCGCTTGACGACGACACCGCCGCCGACGACGAGCCCACCGACGACGAACCACCGCTGACCGACGTTGAACCGGACGTCACTCCCGCCCCGGAGGAGGAACAGCAGCCGGCCAACCGCGCCCCGCTGTTCAAGGCGCCGTCTCGCTCCCAGCGCCGCCGCGCCACCCGTGCGGCGAAGCCGGCGGAGGAGAAGGAGCCGGTGGAGGAGGTCGTCGAGAAGCAAAGCGAAAACGACGAGCCTGTGGCGATCAAGGGGTCGTCTCGCCTGGAGGCCCAGCGCCGCCGTCGCAGTGAGCGTCGCGAGGAGCAGCGCAAGCGTTCCCGGATCGTGAGCCAGGCGGAGTTTTTGGCGCGCCGCGAATCCGTCGAGCGTCACATGGTGGTGCGCGAGCGCGACCGTCACGACGGCCACGGCCGCATCACCCAGGTCGGCGTGCTCGAAGACGGGCTGCTGGTCGAGCACTTTGTCACCTCGGACGCGCAGGCGTCGATGATCGGCAACATTTACTTAGGCCGCGTGCAAAACGTGCTGCCGAGCATGGAGGCCGCGTTTATCGATATCGGGCAGGGGCGCAACGGGGTGCTCTACGCCAGCGAAGTGGACTGGAAGTCCGCGGGGCTAGGTGGGCGCTCGCGCCGCATCGAGCACGCGCTGAAGTCCGGCGACCAGGTGCTCGTGCAGGTGACCAAGGACCCGATCGGGCACAAGGGTGCGCGCCTGAGCACCCAGATCTCGCTCGCGGGCCGCTACCTGGTGTACGTGCCGGGCGGGCGCAGCGCCGGCATCTCCCGCAAGCTACCGGCCCCGGAGCGCAAGCGTCTGAAGGAAATCCTCGCCGAGGTCGTGCCGGGCAAGGGCGGCGCCATCATCCGCACCGCCGCCGAGGGCGTGTCCGAGGAGGCTATTGCCGCCGACGTGAACCGGCTGCACACCCAGTGGACCGCGATCCAGGAGCAGGCGGAGAAGGAGAAAAACTCCAAGGGCGCCAAGCCGGTGACGCTCTACGAGGAGCCGAACCTTCTGGTCAAGGTGGTCCGCGACCTGTTCAACGAGGACTTCACCTCGCTCGTCGTCGACGGTAAGAAGCCGTGGAACACCGTCCACGCCTACGTGAAATCCGTCGCACCGGACCTGCTCGACCGGGTGGAGAAGTACGACCGGAACGCCCACGACGGCAAGGACGCGTTCGAGGAGTACCGCGTCGACGAGCAGATCTCGAAGGCCCTGTCGCGCACCGTGTGGCTGCCGTCCGGCGGCACGCTGGTCATCGACCGCACCGAGGCCATGACCGTCATCGACGTCAACACTGGCAAGTTCACCGGCTCCGGCGGCTCGCTCGAAGAGACCGTCACGTCGAACAACCTCGAGGCCGCCGAGGAGATCGTGCGCCAGATCCGCCTGCGCGACATCGGCGGCATGATCATCATCGACTTCATCGACATGATCCTGCCCGAAAACCAGGAACTCGTGCTGCGCCGCCTCAACGAGGCCCTCGGCCGCGACCGCACCCGCCACCAGGTCTCCGAAGTCACCTCGCTGGGCCTGGTGCAGCTCACCCGCAAGCGCCTCGGCACCGGGTTGTTGGAGACGTTCTCCACCCCGTGCGAGTGCTGCGGCGGCCGGGGCGTCGTGCTTTCCGACGACCCCGTCGAGCCCGACACCAAAATCCCCGACAAACCCGCGCGCCCGCGCAAGTCGTCCAAGCCCAAGCCGAAGCCTTCGCTTAACGACGACGAAATGGACGACCTGCTCGACTCCATCTTCTCCGACACCCCGTCGGACAAGCAGCCGGAGAAGCCGTCCGAGAAGAATGACGACGACAAGCCGCGTCGCAAGCGCGGCCGCCGTGGTGGCAACCGGGGCCGGGGCCGTGCCGAGGCGCCGGAGCAGCCGGAACAGCAGGAGCAGCAGCCGGCCGACGAGCCGCAGTCTGAGCAGTCCTACGAGGAGGCCGTCGTCGAGTTCGAGTCCTCACCGCGCCGCAAGCGCCGCACCCGCGGCAACTCCCGCTCGGACCACAAGCCGCGCCGTGAAGATTTCGAGGCTGTGTCTGAGAAGCGGCAGCGCGAGACCCGCGCCGAGGTCACCACGACCACGAACCGCCGCGGCCGCCGCCGCGCCGTGCGCAAGACAAACCCGACGGCGCAGCAGGCTAAGCAGCCGGCGCAGGAGCGGAAGCGGGAACGGCAGCAGCCGGAGACGGGGGCTCGTCGTCAAGCAAGCACCCCGCGGCGTGGACGCAGGCGGGCCACCCGGCGCAGCGGCGGGCGCGGTTTGGAGTAAAACGCCACGGCGGTGTAGTCTTTGGCAGTCGCTGTTTTGGGGCGTGCCGCCTCGTTGCCTTCGCATGCGGGCACGGCTGGCTCACGATGGGCCCCGAAACGCTCAGAATTGTTCCATATCCGACCCCGTGCATGCCGGGGTTGGGCGAGTAGAGATAAGGGGTAACCCTCTATGTACGCGATCGTCAAGACCGGCGGCAAGCAGTAC
>ERZ1029878.204-NODE-204-length-10422-cov-82.949455_pt1 | contig 10422 bp, 10 predicted proteins | sample MGYA00519234_ERZ1029878 | MGnify/ENA primary metagenome ERZ1029878 (study PRJEB33666, sample SAMEA4610928) | skin metagenome | biome: Human-associated habitat; feature: Malodor aspect; material: skin | place: Philippines | collected 2015-08 ... | reverse complement strand
CGTGCTCCATCGCGCCCATGTTGTACTCCGGGCAGAACACCTGGTCGTACTTGTCGCCGAAGGGGTAGGTGCGGCCGAAGTTGGCGTGGTAGAAGTCGAAGCCCTCCTTGGTCTGGCGGAAGATCCGCTCCGCGTCCAGGTGGGGGATCAGGCTCGCGCGGGCGTAGAGGCCCAGCTCGATGGTGCGCGTTGCACCTCCTTCGTCGGTGCAACGGTAAACGTCGGAGACGCGCTCGAACTCGCCGGCGCAGATCGCGATGAGGTAGGTCGACAGCGGATAGTCGATCGTGGTGGTCCAGGTGGCGGTGCCGTCGCCGTTGTCCCTGCGCTCGGCCGCCTCGTTGAGGATCACGGTGTAGCGCTCCGGCGCCGTCACGCGCACGGTGTAGGTGGCCTTCAAATCCGGCTGGTCGAAGCCGGCGAACACCTTCATAGCCATCGCGGGCTCGAATTGGGTGTACAGGTAATCCTTGTCATCGACCGGGTCGGTGAACTTGTGCAGGCCCTCGCCGGTGCGGTTGTACGCGTCGTGGGAGGTGACCACCAGGGTGTGCGCGCCGTCGTCAAGCTTCAGCTCGCGGCCCGTCTCCTCGCCATCGAGCGTGGCCTCGAAGCCCGCCGCCACCAGGTCGAAGTGCGTGCTGCCCGCTTTCGAATCGAACTGGACGGTGCTCACGGTGGTGAACTCGTCTGCGCCGGTGATGTCCACGGCGATGTCGTAGCGGACGTTGGATATCAGTGCTGCGCGCGCCTGCGCGTCGGAGCGTGTCAGATTGGTCTTCATTTGCCGCAGCCTACACGCGCTATCGTGGGCCCCATGACGCAACAAGTGAAGTTTTGGTTCGACGTATCCTGCCCGTTCGCGTGGCAGACCTCCCGCTGGATGAAGGAAGTGGAAAAGGTCCGAGACATCGAAATCGAGTGGGTGCCTATGTCGCTCGCCGTGCTCAACGACGGCCGCGACATCCCTGAGGACTACGCGGCGATGATGGAGGCCAACTGGGGCCCGGCGCGCGTGTTCGCCAAGGTCAAGGAGGAAGCTCCCGAGAAGGTCGACGAGCTCTACACCGCCATGGGCACGCTCGTGCACCCGGGCGGGGAGAGCATGAAGAAGGGGTACGGCGCCTACGACGAGGTGATCGCTAAGGCGCTTGCCGAGGTCGGGCTGCCGGAGCACTTCGCCGAGGTGGCCAACACCTCCGACGTGGACGATTTGCTGCGCGGCTTCCACGCCACCGCCATCGAGGCAGTGGGCGACGACGTGGGCACCCCGGTGGTCTCGTTCAACGGCACCGCGTTCTTCGGCCCCGTGATCACCCGCCTGCCGGAGGGCGAGCAGGCCGGGGAGCTGTTCGACCACGCGGTGGGGCTGGCGGAGTTCCCGTACTTCTTCGAACTCAAGCGCACTCGCACTGAGATGCCACAGGTACGGTAGGCGCCATGCGTATTTACCTTGGAGCAGACCACGCCGGATTCGAGCGCAAGAACCAGATCAAGGCCCACCTCGAGGCGCAGGGCCACGAGGTGACCGACTGCGGCGCCCACGAGTACGACGCGTTGGATGACTACCCGGCGTTTTGCATCGCCGCCGCCGAGGCTGTGGTGGCGGATCCGGGCTCGCTGGGCATTGTGCTCGGCGGCTCGGGCAACGGCGAGCAGATCGCCGCGAACAAGGTCAAGGGCGCGCGCTGCGCACTCGCCTGGTCGGAGGAGACCGCGAAGCTGGCGCGCGAGCACAACAACGCCCAGCTCATCGGCATCGGCGGGCGCATGCACACGGAGGAGGAGGCGCTGGCGATTGTCGACGCCTTCGTGAACCAGCCGTGGAGCGAAGAGGAGCGCCACCAGCGCCGCATCGACATCCTGGCCGACTACGAGCGCACCGGCGTGGCGCCGCAGCCGTAGCTACTCGGAGCCTCCCCTGGTAGCGCGGGCGTCAGCGGGCGCTACCAGCCCGCGAAGTAGCGTTCCAGCTGCAGCGGGCCCTGGACCGGCGTCATCCCGATCTCGTCCGGGTACGCGGTGACCGGTTCGAGTCCGAGCGCGGCCGCACGTTTGGTCCGGACCACGGTGCCGTCGGGGCAAAGCACATACTCGGCGGCCAGCAGCGCGCCCAAGTCCTGCGGCGCCCAGCCCGCCCCTACCGCAATGTTCACCCGCGCCTCCACCTCGGAGGTGCCCACCCGCGGGTCGTGGGCAAACAGCGCCGGCACCTCTGCCACACGCACATACGCGCCGACCTTGATCCATTCCGCGATGACGAAGGCGCGCACCCCCTCGCCCTCGAGTTCCGGTACTTCCACCTGCATATCGAAGGTGTCGAAGATGATGCCGTCGGGCCGCGCCAGCGGGTGCGTGACGCGCCGGGCCAGGGCGAGGGTCTCGGCGTTCTTGACGGCGGTGGCGGCCGCCGGGTCGTCGTAGCGCGCGCCGAAGTCCTCCTCCGGGTGGTGCGCGACCGCGCCGGGTTCGTGCACGAAGGTCGCGCCGGCGTTCCACGCCCGGAAGCCGAACTCCCAGTCTTCGCCGCCGTAGCCCACGAGCGTGCCGTCGAATCCGCCGACCTCGCCGAAGAACTCGCGCGAGCACGACAGCACCGCGGAGATGATGTAGCGCCAAGAACTGTGGTCGGCGCTGCGGAGGTTCGCGGTGGCGGACCAGGCGTCTACGAGCCACTGCGGCTCGGTGTTGTCCGCGCCGGTGCGCCGCGACCCCACGACCACCGCGCGCGCATCACCGACGATGTGCGGCACGACCGCGGAGAGGTAGCCGGGCTCGGGCACGGTGTCGGCGTCGAGGAAGGCGAGCACCTCCCCGCGCGCGGCGTCCGCCCCCAAGTTTCGCGCGGCGGCGGCGCGGAAGCCCTTGTCCTGTTGGCGCACGACGCGGACGCCGTCGATAGCCGGAGGCACCTCGGAGCCGTCGTCGGCGACGATGATCTCCACCTCGCCCGCGTAATCCTGCACCTGCACCGCCTCCACGACGCGCGCGAGGGATTCCTCGTCATTGTAGTGCGGGATGACCACGCTCACATCAGGCCAGCGAAACGCCATGTTTCCTCCCAACGTTGTGCCACCTCGGCCCAGCCGTAGCGTGGCGGGTCGAGCTTTTCGGGCACATGCCTATCGACGGCGTCCCGCCAGCCCCCTTCTCCCACCAGCGTGACGCGCCCGGGTAGCCAGGCGTCGATCTCGCGGGCGTAGTCGGAGTCCCGCACCAGCACTTTCCGCCCGGCGCCCAGCCAGGCCATAAGCGACCCGGACGCGGAGAAGTGCCGGTGGGGGCACACGGGCACGGCGATGCGGCCCATTTCGGCGGCGAGCTCCTCGTCTGTGAGCCAGCCGGTGAGTTCGACGTGGCGCGCCGAACGAACAAGATCGGCCGCCCACTGCTCGTGGCCTGCGGAGACCGCGCCGAGGAAGCGCAGTGTCGCGTCGGGCAGCGCCGCGATGAGGTCCTCGTGGCCTTTGCCGGGGTAGAGGAACCCGAGCACGCCGACGGTGCCGTCCTCGGGGGCGAAAGGGGAGTCGACCACCGGGATGGGCAGGCGGATCACGGTCGTTGCGCCCGCTGGGAAGAAGCGCGCCTCGTGGTCGGAGTTCACCACGGCCACATCCGCGGCTGCGGCGAGGGCGCGGTAGACGCCTGCGCGCCGCTCGTAGCGGGCAGCGCCCTCCTCCGGCTGGGGGATGTCGTGCAGGCTCATGGAAAAGGGACGGTCGCCGAGGCGCGCGAGCAGCGTGTCGGCGGTGTCGCCGAACAGGTGGTCAGTGAAGGTGACGTGGATGGGCTCGTCGGGTAGGGCGGCGGACCCGAAGGTCTCCTCCCGGATCACGTCGGAGCCCGTTGCGCGGGCCAGCCCTCGCGCGTACTCGGTTACCCCGTGGCCGTCGGGGCCCACAATGAGATGCTTCATGTCAGCAACCCTAGGTTCGCGATGCGCTCGGCGTGGCGCTGCAGCCCGTGCTCGACCAGCGCGGGCCGCTGCCGGTAGAACTCCAGCTGGGCCTGCGCGATCTCGTCGGCGTCGATGACCCCCGCCACGCGGTCGCGCCACTCGTCGCGGCCGTGCACCGCCACGCCGAGCGCCTCGGCCGCGTCGGCGTCGACGGGGGCGTCCAGCCCGCCGAGCATCTCGTAGTCCGGCGGCACAGGCTCGCCGGTAAGTCCCAGCGCCTCCAACACCCGCGAGGCCATAAACGCAAGCGTCGCGTTATTGGGGTGGTTTACGGTGTGCCACACGGGGTGCGTCTCCAGGTAGTCGGACACTTCCACCGCGCCGTGGGCCTGCTCGCGCAGGCGGATCTGTTCGACGGACATGGCGGCGGCTCGTCGCAAAGCCTCAGGCGACGGGGCCGCCGACGCACTGTGGCCCGCAGCCGCGACCAGGGTGCGCAGGTCGTGGTACGGCACCACCGGCGGGTTCAGCGAGGGATCGGCGGGGTCGCGGATGATGGCCTGGTACGGCATGAGCCCGTCGAAGCGCAGCACGGGCACCACCACGTGGCGCGCGTTGCGGTGCAGCAGCTCCCGCAGCTGCCGCGTGCCCACGGGAAGACCCCGGTAGTCGTCGCGGATGGGCTGGGTGACCAGCACGTCGGCGCGGCGCACGAGGCTTACAAACCACCCCATGTCCGCCTCCTCCAGCTCGTGGACCGGGGCGATGCGCTCACCCGAAAAATGGCCGGTGGACATGAGAAGCTTGCGGGTGGACTCCGCCTGGCAGTTGCCAACTACGACGAGCAAAGACATATCCTCACCGTATTCGAGAAGGTTTATATTAGGGGAATGCGCGTTCTCTCCATCCCCGCCGAACACCCGTATACGCAGGCGATCCAGCCGGCGGGCGTGGAGTTTCTCCCGGACCCGGACATCGACGGCAACTGGTGGCCGCACCCCGCGCTCGAGGCGACGTGGTGGAACCAGCCGCGCGACGTGGACGCCGTGCACATCCACTTCGGCTTCGAACACCGCACCCCAGCCGAGATCGCCGAGCTGTGCGACGCGCTGCCGGTGCCGCTCGTGCTCACCGTCCACGACCTGGACAACCCGCACTTGGAGGACCAGGCGCCGCACCACGAGCGGTTGCAGTTGCTTATCGACGCAAGCTCCGCCCTCATCACCCTCACCGACCAAGCCGCCGAGGTCCTCGAGCGCGACTACGGGGCGCGGGACGTGCGGGTGATCCCGCACCCGCGGATCGTGGACGTGCCGGTGGATGTGGAGCCGGGTGGGCGAGCGGCGGTGTTTGTGAAGTCGCTGCGCGCGAACGTGGTGGCGGACGCGAAGTTCTACGCCGACATTGCCAGCGAGGTGCCGCTGGACGTGTATGTGCATGAGGGGGCGGAGCTGGCGTCGATAGGCAACGCGAACGTGATCGTGCACGAGCCGATGGATGACGCCGAGCTCTACGCCGCCGTGGGGCGCGCCGGGGTGTGCGTTCTGCCGTACACTCGGGGAACGCATTCAGGGTGGCTGGAAATGTGCCGCGACCTCGGTGTGCCGGTTGTCGTGCCGGATACCGGCTGCTACGCCGGGCAGGCGGACACGCCCGAAGCCGTGGCGGTGTACGCGGCGGGCGACGGGCACGCGGCAGGTCAAGCGGCGGCGCGCCTGCTCGCGCGCGGGCATGTGCCGTACGCCGGCGACCGAGAACACCAAATGCAGCAGGTGCGCCGGGCGCACAAGGCAATCTACGAGAAGGTGGTGGGCCAGTGACGGTCGCAGCGCAACCGGCCGCGCGCACCCCGCGCGCCGCGAAGCTCCGCATCGCGCTCATCGGCCCTGCACGCTACCCGGTGCGCGAGCCGTATGCCGGCGGGCTGGAGGCGTTTTGCCACACCATGGTCTCTGCGCTGCGGGAGCTCGGCCACGAGGTGGACTTCTTCGCCGCCGAAGGCTCGGACGGCAACACCAAAGACTTCGAATTGCCGGGCGTGGACTGGGGCGACCGCGCCGAGGACGCCACCGACACCACCTACCCCGAAGGCGGCCGCGAACGGGAAAACGCGGCGTTTATCGAGCTGCGGCGGCTCCTCGTTGCGCGCGGCTACGACGTGGTGCACAACAACAGTCTCAACCCGTACATCTTCCCGTCGGAGGCGTCGCCGGAGCCGCTGCCGATGCTGACCACGCTGCACACCCCGATGGTCGACGAGATCCAGGACGCGATCACCGCCGCGGGCCTGCGCGCCGGGCGCTTCGCCGCCGTCAGCCGCACCACCGCGCGGGATTGGCGCCTGCCCACGGAACCGGTGATCATCCCCAACGGCGTGAACGTCAACCTGTGGCGGCCCGGCCCGGGCGGGGAAACGGCCGTGTGGTTCGGCCGCCTCGTTCCGGAGAAGGGCGCGCACCTGGCCATCGACGCCTGCCGCGCCGCCGGCATCCCGCTCGTGCTCGCCGGCCGCAACGGGGACCACCACTACGTGCGCGACGAGATCGCACCCCGCCTCGGCGACGGGGTGGAGTGGATCGGCGAGCTCTCCCACGCCGAGCTGCGAGGCCTGGTGGCCAACTGCGGCGTCGCGGTGGTCACCCCGCGCTGGGAGGAGCCGTTCGGCCTCGTCGCGTTCGAGGCGATGGCGTGCGGCACCCCCGTGGCGGCGTTCCGCCGCGGCGGCATGGGCGAACTGCTGCGCGACGCCCCCGCATGCCTGGCACCCGCAGACGATGTCGACGCACTCGCCGCCGCGATCACACGGGCGCGTGGGTTGGATCGGGACGTGGTGCGCCGTTGGGTCGTCGATAGGCATTCGCTTTGCCAAACCGCGAAGCGCTACACAGATATCTTCCGTCAGGTGGCGGCGTTTGCGAAGGTAGGACAATGATCGGGATTTACGCCCACCACCACGGCTCCGGCCACATGCACCGCTGCCGCGCCATCCAACGCGAGCTGCGCGCGATGGGCCACGAGTGCGAAATCCTCTCCACAGCCGGCGGGGACGTCACACTTATCGACGACGCTTCCGACACCCCACGCGAACTGCGCTCCGGCCGCGCCATGACCGCCGGCGGCACGCTGCACTACGCGCCGTACGGGGCACCGCAGATCGCGCGGCGGTTCGCGCAGATCGCCAACTGGGTGGCGGACAACCAGCCGGACGCGTTCTACGTGGACGTGTCCAACGAGGTCGCCGCGTTCGTGCGGCTCATGGGCGTGCCCGTGGTGGTGCACGCGATGCCGGGCGCGCGCGGCGACGCCCCGCACCAGCTGGCCTACGCGCAAGCCGACGCGATCGTGGCCGCGTGGCCGAACTGGGTTCCGGTGCCGGATCACCTGCAGGCGCATGCCGACCGTTTGCACGCCGTCGGCGGCATCTCGCGGCTGACCCCGCGCGAGGGCGTGGAGCGCGACCCGAACCACGTGGTGGTGATGGCGGGCCTGGGCGGCTCGACCTGGTCGCCCGCGGACTGGGAGGCGGTGCAGAATGCCTGCCCCGAGTACCGTTTCACGTTCTTGGGCGGCGACAACCACGTCGACGACCCGACCGAGCTGCTGCAGTCCGCCGGCATCGCCGTCACCGCCGGCGGGCAGAACTCCGTGGCGGACCTCGCCGCGACGAACACCCCGGCCGTGATCCTGCCGCAGCCGCGCCCGTTCGCCGAGCAGAGGCTCGGCGCTTTAGCGCTCGACGGCCTAGCGACGGTACGAAACGCCTTCCCCGCACCCGACGAGTGGCCCGAGCTGCTGCGCCAGCGCGACACCGACTGGACTCGGTGGCAGACCGAGGGCGCGGCGCGCCGGGCCGCCGAGGTCATCGCGGGCGTGGCCGAGGCCCCCGGGCAGCCCGCCACCTGCGTGATCACGCTCGCGGACGCGAACCGGCGGGACCACCTGACCCACCAGGTCAACCTCATGCCCATGGGGGTGGACCACGTCACGGTCGCGTTGGCGGACGCCGGGGTGCTGACCAAGGCGGTACCGAAAACCCACGTGGTGGAAGGGCCCCGCAACCTGGCGGCGGCGCGAAACCTCGGCGCGCAGGTGGCCATCGAGCGCGGCGCTGAGGTGCTGGTGTTCTTAGACGCCGACTGCCTCGCCTCCGACGCGCTGGTGCCGCGCTACGTCTCCGCGCTGTCCCAGCGCCCCGACGCCGTGGTGGCCGGACCGGTGACGTACATGCGGCAGGGCGAGATGCGCGTGACCGATCCGGACCCGCACCCCGCGCGCCCCAACCCCGCACCCGGCGAGCTCGTCGACGCGGACAACTACAACCTGTTCTGGTCCCTGTCGTTCGCACTGACAGCAACGACGTGGGAGCGCATCGAGCGCGACTTCGGCGGCTTCGACCCCGGATACGAAGGCTACGGCGGGGAGGACACCGACTTCGCCCGCGAGTTAGAGCGCCACGGCATCCCGCTCGTGTGGGTCGGCGGGGCGCACGCGTTCCACCAGTGGCACCCCGTGTCCTCGCCGCCGTGGGAGCACATCGAGGACATCGTGGCCAACGCCAACCGGTTCCACGCCAAGTGGGGAAGCTTCCCGATGGAGGGGTGGCTCGAGGCGTTTGAGGCCGAAGGTGGCGTCGTCAAGCAGGATGCGCCGCAACGCTATATCCTGCGGAACCATGAACTTCACCATCCACGAGGGAAGTAACAACTGCCCCGTCATCGTGCACGTGCCGCACGCCTCGCGCGAGATCCCGGCGGAGGTCGCGGCGGATTTCGTCGCCACCGACGAACAGGTCGCCCAAGAGCTCGACCGCGTCACCGACGACTACACCGACACCCTCGCAGCAGCCGCCGCGGAGCAGTCCGGCTGCGCGCCGTGGATGATCGTGAACAACCTCTCGCGGCTGGTGGCGGACCCGGGGCGCTTCTCCAACGAGCGCGAATCCATGGACGCCACCGGGCGCGGCGCCATCTTTCTCAAACTCGGCGACGGCAACCCGCTGCGGCCGCTGGACATGGACGTCGCCGACCTGAAGGCGCAGTACTACTTCCCCTACGCCGACGCGGTGTCCACACTGGTGTCCGGGCGGATCCAGAACTGCGGGTGCGCCGTGATCGTCGACGTGCACTCCTACAACAACCAGCCCGAGGAGTACCGCATCCACCCGGGCAAGCTGCTTCCGGACGTCTGCATCGGCACCCACTCCGTGCACACGCCCGCCGTGCTCGCCGACGAAGCCGCCCGCGCCTTCACCGCCGCCGGCTTCAACGTCGAGCGCAACACCCCGTTCGCCGGGGCGTACGTGCCGGTGGACTACGACAAGAACACCGCCGTGCTGGCCGTCATGTTCGAGGTGCGCAAAGACCTGCTCGAATCCGACGAGTCGCGGGTGCGCGTCGAGGCCGCACTCGCCGAGGTGATCCGTAAAGCCGTGGAGATTTCGCGCACCGACATGGGCCGCCCGCTGTAGTGGTCTCGCGCCCACTCGCGCGCGCCAGGCTCCTGGCGCAGGGGCTCGTCGCGCAGCGTTGGTCAACGCCCGCCGAGGCGGTCGGTGCGTTCGGGCTCATGCAGGCCCAGGAGCAGACCGTGTTTTCCTCGGTGGCGCTGCGCACCGGCGGCGGCATCGGCGCGGTGCGCGCCAGCCTGGACGCCGGCGAGCTCGTGCGCTCGTACCCCATGCGCGGCACAGTGTTTCTTGGGCTGGCCAGCGAGATGCGGTGGATGACCGAGCTTTTGGCCAAGCCGGGGCCCGACCAGCTCGCCGCCCGCGCGGCGCTCGAGGGCGTCACGCGCGCGCAGCTCGACGCCATCGGGGAACGGGTGGTGGACGCCGAACGCGTGGACAATCAGACCTACCGGGAGATTGTGGCCAGCGTTGTGCCGGAGCCGACGAATGCGGCGGTGTACCGGTCGCGGAAGTACCTGCTCACCTCGGGCGTGCTCGCCTATGTGGGATCCTCGCAGGCGCTGGCGGCGGCTCCAGCCGCGCCGGGGCTGGAGGAGGCGTTCAACGGTGACCGGCAAGCGGCCGTCGATGAGGTGGTGCGCCGTTACGTGGACACCCACGGCCCGGTGACCGAGGCGGATGTGCGGTGGTGGTCGAAGTTGCCCGCGCGCGAGGTTCGCGCGGCCCTGTCGCACCTGCCTATCGACGACCTCCCGGCCACCCCACCACCCTCATCCTTCCGCCGCCCGTTGCTGCTGCCCGCCTTCGACGAGTACATCCTGGGGTACCGCGACCGCACCTTCGCCATGACCGAGGCGATGCACGCGCACCTCGCGCCGGGGAACATGGGCGTGTTCCGCAAGGCGGTAGTGGTTGACGGCATCGTGCGCGGGACCTGGTCCGGTGCCGGTGGGCGGCTCGCGGTCACCGACGTCGCGGGCGTGCCAAAGTACGCGCTGCCCGGCATCGAGCGCGCGTTCCGGTCGTTTCCGTTCTAGGGCATGCCGATGTGCCCGCCTGTGCGGGGCGGGTTTTTGGTGGTTGTGGGGGTTAGTCGAAGAGCAGTTCCATGGCGCCG
>ERZ1029878.202-NODE-202-length-10637-cov-30.799282_pt1 | contig 10637 bp, 27 predicted proteins | sample MGYA00519234_ERZ1029878 | MGnify/ENA primary metagenome ERZ1029878 (study PRJEB33666, sample SAMEA4610928) | skin metagenome | biome: Human-associated habitat; feature: Malodor aspect; material: skin | place: Philippines | collected 2015-08 ... | reverse complement strand
GCGAGGTGAGAGAAAATGCCTGAACAACTCACGATAAAAAAATGGCGTATCATTTTGGATATGAAACAACAAGAAGTAGCCGATAAGCTTGGTGTAACAGCTAAAACAGTCGGTCAATGGGAAAAGGAAGATGCTACTCCTAGCAATGTAGTAATTTACGCTTTAGCAAAATTATACAAAATCGAGGTAGACCAGATAAAGGTCTAAAAAATTTTAAACTTTTGTATAACTTTTTATAACTTTAGGAGGACGAAAATGAACCATATAAAAACTTTTAATTTCGAAGATTTACCGGTAAGAACAACTTCTGTTGATAACGAACCATATTTTGTCGGGAATGATGTTGCTCAAATTTTAGGATATGAAGATTATCGTGGAGCAATTAATAAAAAGGTAGATAGCGATGATAAGCTGCGTAGCCAAATTGACCACGCAGGTCAAAAACGTAACGTAACACTTATCAACGAAAGTGGTCTTTATAGCTTAATCTTCTCAAGCAAGTTAGAAAGTGCGAAACGTTTCAAACGCTGGGTAACGTCAGAAGTCTTACCTTCCATTCGAAAACATGGTATTTACGCCACAGATAATGTTATTGAACAAACACTACGTGATCCAGACTATATTATCAACGTACTCACAGAATATAAGAAAGAAAAAGATAACAACTTAATCCTAAGACAACAGATTGGTGAGTTAAAACCAAAAGCTGACTATGTAGATGAAATTTTAAAATCACCAGGAACAATGACAATCACACAGATTGCAGCTGATTATGGCTTGTCTGCGCAAAAACTAAATAAGTTACTACATCAAGCAAGACTACAACGTCGTGTCGGTAAACAGTGGGTGCTTTACACAGAACACATGAACAAAGGCTACACGAAGTCACACACTATCGAAATTGTTCGTTCAGATGGTCGACCAGACACACAACCACAAACACGCTGGACTCAAAAAGGGAGATTGAAAATTCATGAGATCATGACTGATTTTGGTTATGAAGCGGAAGTGACGGAGACATGATATGAATAATTTTCATAAAACAACCTTCCATATCAATTGGTTATGAAAGGGAAGGTTAAGAAAATTAAAAGCTATCTAGGATATCAAGAATTAAAAATAGTGTCAGATATAAGTTCATTTAGATTTGCATAGAATGCAAGTGGTATTTTTGAATTATTTCTTGATTTGGAAATCTACTTTCATAATTGCTTGTCTTATCCATTTCGGAAAGTAAAGGTGTAGATAACTGTGGTAATCCTAATTCGTTTGAAAGTTTTTCTGACTTTTTCAAAGATTTTTTAATAATCATATGTGAATGGTAATTCAAGACATCAAGTAATGCACTTTTCTTATTAATATCATTATGACATTCGTGATTAAAAACTTTTAAAGCTAAATTGTACTTTTGCCAATAAACAATAATATCTGGATCGATGTAGGAAAAGTTATCTATGACAACATTAGAGATTTTATCTTCATGATAATAACTCTTGAAAGCCTGAAAATCTAATAAGAAAGTACTGGGTAAGCTATAACATAATTTAATGATTTCAGAATAATAATTATTATAAATGTCTTTTTTAACTTGCTTATTAAATGATTTTTCAGATGCTTTCAAACCTAAACAAAAAGAAATAATAGCAGTTAAAAACGGGATTGAAGTTTTTAATATTTCAGACCACATTGATGTTTCCAAATAATATCATCTCCATAAGAAAATTATATATGAAAAGAGGGATAACAATGTTGCAAAAACTAAAAATAGCACTCCTAATTGTCATCTTGGTGGAGGAAATTAGAAGTGCTAGGAAACTTAATTCAAATGACATGAATAGAATTATTAATTCTGTTCGTCAACAACTAATTCCTTAATAATCTCTAGAATAGCAACATCTTTTGCGTGACTAATCGAGAGTTGATGAAGTGCGAATTTCTTAACCTCATCAGATTCATTAGCTAAACCTTCATTTACTGCTGCAACGTACTTAGATTTTGAATCTTCATCGTTATTAAGTTCATCGATAGCAGCAGAAACTTTTTGTTGATAATAGTCAATGAATTCTTGTTCAGTCATTATTTACACCTCCCTTCTCTAAGGGATAACTACATTATACACGAAAGGAGTATACAAAATGAGCCAAACATTGACAGTAAAGATACCAGATACACATGTACTGATACCTAAAGTAGAACTAGAAAAGTTAATTAGTAAAACATTACCAGTCACTTGGACAATGGAAGATCTCATTAAAGAATCTAAATTGAGTAGATATCTAATATTTAAAAGGATATTAGAAGTCCCTAGATTCAATAAGTACCTAAAAGAAAATGACATTTGGTTTGAAGGGCAAGGTGGAAGTTCATCACATTATTTTGATGCTGAACTAATGTGGAAGTTCTTAAAAGATTATAAGAAAGAAATTTATAACGGTTAATCAAAATGAAATCAATAAAAGGAGGTGATAGAGATGACGTATTCAGAAGCAGCATTTATCGTTGCAAGTCTAATATTCACATTAGTTTCAATCATACTAATTACTGCGCAATTCTACATTATGCATGCACTAGGTATTTCACTATTTGCAGCAGTAACAACGTTTCTCTATTTCGATAAAGAATTCGAGAAAATAAAAAAAGACTGAATGCTATCGGCAAATAGCAAACAGTCTCACAGTTAAGTTAAGTAAACAATTAATTTCATCTTACAACGGGAGGCGTAAATGTGCAAGAACCATATGTAAGTATTCCGCAAAGTGAACTACGTAATCTTTTATTAAAGGCATCTAAAGTAGAAAAGTTAACTGTTCAACTCGAACATGCAAACAATCAATTAGAAAATGCATTGGAATATATCTCAGAATTACACAAACAAAATGATGATAAATCGAAAAATATAGCAGATTTAGAAGTTAATTATAAAACGTTAGAAACAAATTACAACGAAGTTATTAGCTATAAAGCTAACTAAATTAAGGAGAGATTTATTTGATTAATAGAGCAACGTTAGTAGGAAGGCTAACAAAAGATCCTGAATATCGTGTGACACCTTCAGGGGTAGCTGTAGCCACATTTACTTTAGCAATTAATAGAACATTCACTAATGCAAATGGAGAAAGAGAAGCGGACTTTATTAACTGTGTAGTATTTAGAAGACAAGCAGAGAACGTTAATAAGTTTTTATTTAAAGGTAACTTAGCTGGCGTTGATGGACGCTTGCAATCAAGGAATTATGAAAATCAAGAAGGTCGAAGAGTGTTTGTAACTGAAGTGGTGGCAGATAATGTTCATTTCTTAGAGCCAAAAAATAGTAAGAGTGGCCAATCATCTAAAGCCAATGATCAACCAGTAGGTAATAATCCATTCCAAAACGCTAATGGACCAATCGATATTAATGATGATGACATGCCATTCTAAGGCGATAAGTGATGTCGAAAATTATAGGTTATCAAAGAAACGATAACGGGACTATAACTGCAGTTATTAATGATGTTCAACTAACACAAGATGAACTGCAGCTTATAGATAACGGAATAGCATTACCTATTGAAGTAAGAAGTATTGATACAAACAAGATTACTGATAAGCAAAGAAAGAAAATATTTGCATTATGTAACGATATAGAAATTGATATTGGCCAACCTAGAGATTACATGCGCTATATGTTCCAGGAATACATCAGAGTGTTATACGGATATGAAAAAGAGATTTCTTTATCGAATTGTACTAAAAAACAAGCATCACAAATTATTGAAGTCATTATTGACTGGATGTTTTTCAATAACATTACATTCACAGTTAAAACGAGTAGTTTGCTTAAAGGTGATAAAGCAATGCTCTACTGGGCTACAGTCAATCGTCAATGTGTGATTTGTGGTAAGCGAGCGGAACTTGCGCATTATCAAGCAGTAGGTCGTGGACGTAATAGACGGAAGATAGAACACACAAGTAATAAAGTTTTAGCTTTATGTCCAATACATCACAGAGAACAACATACTATGGGCATTCATAGTTTTAATAAAAAATATTCACTGACTGATAGTTGGGTGGATGTAGATCAAAGACTGAATCGTTTACTTAAAGGCCAGAAATTAAATCAATCATGAAAGGAGCATTGAAATGGCTACGTTTAGAGTTTTCAAAGAGAGTGGAGAGTTTGTAACTGTTCACAAAGCATTTATTCATGATGCATCACTAAGTTGGAAAGCGAAAGGTATACTTCTTTATTTACTAAGTCGGCCAGACGATTGGCAAATTTACGAAACAGAATTAATAAAACACACGAGTGATAAACTAAGCAGCTTAAAGAGTGGATTAAAACAATTAGAAGAAGCGGGTTATATCAAACGTAAAAGAAAACGTGATGATAAAGGACGTATGCAAGGATATGAATACGAAGTATATGAACAACCTACCCACATTCGAAAATCAAATGTGGATGAAAAAGAATCTATCCACATGCGAAAATCCAACGTTGGAAAATCCAACGACGGAAAAACCGACGTCGGAAAATCCAACGACGGAAAATCGCACACTACTAATAATAATAGAACTAATAATGATAGTACTAAAAATAAAGATACTAATAATAACGGCAGTAGTAGCACAAGTGCTACTCAACCACCACAGCCACTTTCAGTATTTAATTTTTATCAAGAAAACGGCTTTGGCATTTTGAGACCAGTTATTGTAGATCAAGTTAATGCATGGATAAATGACTTTGGAGCTAATGGTGAAGACATTGTAATTAGAGCATTAAAAGAAGCTGCAGAAAATAATGTTTATAAATGGAACTATGTAAATCAAATACTAAAAAACTGGTATGAAAACAATATTAAATCCATTGAAGATGTTGAGGCGCGTAAAAAAGAACGAATAAAAAATAACAATCAAGATATAGAGAAAGATTATGATAACTCTCAATATAGTGATTTGTTTTAAGGAGGTTGACCATGAAAGGTTTTAACGAATTGAACTTCAATATCAAGACTAAAAGTAAAATCATTGAACAAAAAAATGATTTACGTTGTCCTCACTGTGGCAATCTTTACGACTATGTAAAGTTCGATAATGGCCAAGAAGAAAAAATAGGATGCGATTGCAAAATTAAACAGATGGCCAAAGAACAAACTATTAGATATAAAAACAAAATTAAACGCCTCGAGATAGAAAAGGTCTTTAAAAAATCAATCATACCTGAAGACTTATTGTCCACTTCCTTTGAAAATTATGAACCTAGAAATGAAAGTCAAGAGAAACTACTAGAACATGCGAAGCGGTATGCAGATAACTTTAGTTTAGATAATAAACAGTCATTACTGCTACAAGGAACTTATGGACTAGGTAAATCACATATCGCCATGTCAGTTGTTAAAGAAGTTAAAGATAAAGGTTTTACTGCACTATTTATGGATGTGCCACAACTGATTACAGCTTATAGAGATACATTCAATAAAGATAGCCACCTTAATGAAAGACAACTTGATCAAATCATTAAGAATGTGGATTTATTAGCACTTGATGATTATGGTACGACAGTTAGCCAATTTGGAAATCAGAAACTCTTTGATGTGATGAATATGAGACAAGGCAAACATAATATTCTTACAACAAATAATAGTGCAGAAGAACTTTCGAGAAATAAGGACTTTGGTAAGAACTTTAGCCGAGCTTTAAAAAATACAACAATCATTAAAGTTTATGGTGATGACTACCGAATGAAAGGAGTTAAAACTCTATGATTACTGTCGAAGATATACAGAAGTATTTAGAAGTATCACCAACATATGCACAAAAGCTTATTGATGACGCTAATGGTGATGAAGATAAAGCATATAAAACATTTATTAGAAAGTTGAATGAAAAAAACTCAAGACCTGCAGTTATGGAGGTTATGTGATGGGTGTTATAGAAGGTGTTAAGCATAAATATATTCTCTATGCCAGTGACGGTTGGGAAATGTGCAGCGTCATTCCTTTAAATGATGATTTGTATAACCTAGGAAATTTAGCAGGTATGTATTATCGAAATATCTTTAAAGGTAACGTAAGCAAAAAAGAATTAGAAAAACTTAAAAGAAAGCACAAGTTATACAGAAAAGAAGAACTGAACACTCAACTCAAACTATTTTAGGTGGAGTGATGCAAATGATAGTTAAAGTGTTTAGCAATGATAAATCAATTGAGATTGGCAAAGATAATGTTTCGAATATCGAATTCTTAAAGCATGTGAGTGGAAATATTGATATTTATCGTCTTACTAACAAAGATGGCCAAACAATTGGATGGGAAGGTTTCTTTGTTGGCCAGTACAAAGTGATTAAGAAAATCGAAGCGGAACAATTAAATATATTCAATATACTGGAGGCTAAATAAATTTGAAGGTAGAAGATTTAAAAGTGGGTCAGAAGATTAGATTTGCTGCATCTGAATACAGTATCAGTTATCCAGGCATTGTTGAAGAAAAGTATTCCGATTGTGGCCAAGATAAAGCAGTGATTAAAGTGGCCAACTACAAAATCATTATAGATGATAGTTATTTATTATTTGATGAAGCGGACGTGATCAAGTGAAACGTGAAAATCGAGTTCGTAAACATGGCAAGAAGTATTACAAGTTAACAGTAGATGGAAAAATCTATTTAGTTCCAGAAAGATTAGGAAATTATGCTTTAGAAAATGGTGTATCTGAGCAAGCCATAAGACAAAGATTGTCTCGTGGCTACTCAGTCACTAGAGCATGCACGGAGGGAATTGTCAGATGAGTGAATTATATGAATATAATCCAGGTCGAATTAGTGAAGAAGAATTAGCAATGATTAAGCTCGAAGAAGAACGTTTTGAGCAAGCGTTAAGACGAAGACAACAGCAAGTCCGTTTAGCGCGAAAACGTAGAAGTGAAGAGAATATACGTAAATATAGTGTATGTAGTAAATGGTTCGAGCATTTAGAACAAAACAATCTTATAGCAACAGTTAAAACAGATAGATATGGCCAAGTACAGAGGGGGTAGCAATATGACTAGAATTAAAGAATTAAAAGAAAATGATGTCATTATATTTCAAAATATTACGAAAGATATGAAAAATAATTGTCAGGCAATAGTAAATAAAAAATGGTCCGAAATCGACCTATCAATTGGAGAGAAATGGTATGCGTCAGTTGAAATGATGAATGGCAATGAAACGATCATAGATGACAACTTTGACTTTATAAAAGTGAAACTTCCCTTTACAAGAAAAATCAATACAGATGATTGGCCAAGAACATCAAAAAATGTTCCACCACATTATGAAGGTAAAGGTGGCATAGATGTTATTGAGTTTATCAGACAACAATTGACTGAAGAACAGTTCGAAGGATTTATGTTAGGCAACATGATTAAATATGCTGCTCGATATGGCCTTAAAGATAATAAAGTAAACGATCTTAAAAAGATTGGAGATTATCAACAAAGAATGTTGGAGGTAATTATAAATGATTAACTTAAAAGAATGTAAAACAGCGTACCACGTTTATGAAACAAATGATTATGGACTATTTAGTTTTATAGAGTCTAATCGTAATCCAAGTAGAAACCATGTAGAAAATCTTAAAAGACAAATTAAAAATGGTTATGAATTACCTCCAATCATCGTTAGAGAAAATGGTGAGATATTAGATGGCCAACATAGATATATAGCATTAGTAGAGTTAGAAAAACCTATACAGTTTCTTATTAAAGAAGATATTAGAAAAGATGTTTTACAAAAAAGTAATTCATTCGTATCTAAATGGACAATTAACGATCATGTGAATTACCACCGTAAAGAAGGTAATCAAGACTATCAAGATTTATACGAATTTTGTCAATACAGTGGCTTAGGTGCAAACATTGCTGCAAGAATACTAGGCTCAGCTAAAGGAAACGGTATAACAACAAAAGCTATAGAAGAAGGTAAGTTCTTTGTAAAAAGTAAAACAGATGCTTATCAATTCGTAGATGATGTATTAATGAGAATCAGAATGGAACATCCAACAAGTAAAATCATTAATTCATTAAGAACACTATATAACATTGGAACAGATACAAAAACATTGGTCACTGTTGTAAATGCGTTAGAAGAAGAACTACTTATGTTAAATAGTATTAATAAAATTTCAGAACGTATTGTGAATCTATACAACAAGAAAGTTTCAAAGTCAGAAAAAATCAAGGTGACCTATAACAAAGCAGGTAAGGCGGTGTATAAATTATGATTTATATATATGAACCGTTTAACCATCAGATTATAGAAACAACTGTTAAAGACTTTGCTAATCAAATAGGCATCTCCAAAATGACTATTCATCAATATTTATATAAAGGTATGTATTATCAAAAACTAGGTTGTTACTTATTGAAAGAGAAACCAAATTTAGCAAAAAGAAAAATCTTAAATGAGCAAATTAATCCAAAAGAAGAAATATGGAGATTCAATGAAGAACATCAACTATATGTCAGTAACTTAGGCCGCTTCAAAAGTAAAGAAGGTGTATATAAATTTCCAAGTGATGTACACGGAAGAATTACTTTATTCCAGGAAAGAAAAGCTTATAAAGCAGCAAATATTGTATATGAGACTTTTAAAGGGAACATTGAAGCGGGATTCCATGCTTATCCTAAAAATGGAATTTATAACGATATCAAAGCAGATAATTTATACATTGCTACATTTAGTGAATATTGCTCTACTAAAAGAATTGCAGGCCGTTCTAAACCAGTAATGCTTATTGATAGTAATAATGACATAGTTGAAGAATTCACGAGTACGACTGAAGCTCAAAACTACTTATATCAAGATCGTAGTGTGATTGCTCGTAAATGTAATAAGCGCTTGGAAGAAAATGGATTAACTTATATATGGGCTAAAGACTATGAGGTGATGGCATGTTGCTAAGTGAGACAGTTAAACAAAATTATAAGTATCCATGTAAAGGTAAAACGCCTACACAAGTCGAAAAAGAATTAGCTGCAATGGGTGTAGAAGGTTTTGTTATTCGCATGACAAATGTACATGTAACAATGCGAGTGCCTAAAGAAAATAAAATTATAAATAGGAAGTGTTTAAAGGATGGAAGTAGTAGAAAATAAGTTTCTATCTAATAAGAACTTCATTAGACATCAAAGACTTTATGATGGAATGCAATATCTATTTAAAGAAGATGATACAGATAATTATTTCAGTGTAGTGAAACATCAATTTTCTTATGGATATACAGAAGGCTTATATGAACTTGCAAAATGTAAACAAATCAATGGAATAAATCATCTTATAAGTGAACCAATCGGATATCTTTCAGTAGAACAAGTATTGGAAATTATTAATGGAGGAGAAATAAATGACTAACACATTAGAACAATTAGTAGAACAAGTACAAGCATGGAGTGTAGATAAAAACTTACACAATGGTAATCCAGATAGACAAGCACTTAAATTCTATGAAGAAGCAGGCGAAGTTGCATCAGCATTATCTCGTGGGCAAATGGACGCATTGAAAGACGGTATAGGCGATACAGTCGTTACATTAATCATATTGGCACAACAACATGATATGACGTTACAGGAGTGTTTACAGTATGCATATGACGAAATTAAAGGTAGGAAAGGAAAGACAATCAATGGCACATTCGTCAAAGAATCAGACCTTAAAGAGTAAGGACATAGTAGCAGAGATTAAAAGAATACTACGCAAAGAGTAACGAGGAGTAGATAATATGTTAAAAAATACAGTAAAAGTTACATTCAACGATAACAAAGTTAAAACTTTCCGCAATGTCAAAAAGGTAGATACAGATATTAATTACAGTATGTATCAGTTAGTTCATAAAGATAACGGTGAAACTTATTTGTTCAAAAATGATATTCAATCTATTTACTTCGGTAAGAATGTAGAAGTGGAAGTATTTTAATGTAAAAGAGGTGCTGAGGAAGTGAAATTATTAAGTTTAATTGCAATCGGTTTTTTGACAGTGCTTCTAGGTTGGTTTATTGAATGTAAATTTAAGACCAAATTTTTAAATGCAATTAGTGAACTCGCAGGGGTGTTTTTGATTGTTGTGATATTACTAATTGGACATCATTCCGACAATTCGTTGACAGCAACTGTTATGATACTTGCATTATTCTTATCGATTATAAAAAAACATGTGATTAATAAGGAGTGATACCATACAGTGCCATTAGATAAAACAAGAGTGTTAATGATGAACGGTATTTATAAAGTTGATGGAAAAGATAATAATGAATTCATTCAATATAATGACTTTCTTAAGCACAAAACTTTCTTTCAATGTCCTAAATGTAAAAGTTTGAATGTAGATGTTGATAATTTATTTGTTGAAGGAATTGCATTTAATAATACTAAACGATGCTTAGACTGTGCTTATTTAGTTATATCTGATTTTCAAGGAGGAGAAGAATGATTAAACGTATATTAATTAACCTTTTATTTGCAGGGTTATTATACCTACTTATTAAACCACTCATTATTAAGTTAGAGAGTGAAGATGATATTGATACTGCACCTAAAGACTACGCAAGTATAGACGATCAGATTGATTTAAACAGAATTAAAGCAGAGGTGAGTGAGTAGTGGATTGGATAAAAATAATTTCTAT
>ERZ1029878.198-NODE-198-length-10840-cov-40.959203_pt1 | contig 10840 bp, 10 predicted proteins | sample MGYA00519234_ERZ1029878 | MGnify/ENA primary metagenome ERZ1029878 (study PRJEB33666, sample SAMEA4610928) | skin metagenome | biome: Human-associated habitat; feature: Malodor aspect; material: skin | place: Philippines | collected 2015-08 ... | reverse complement strand
CCTGGAGAAGGGCAACAAGGTCAAGGTCACCATCATGTTCCGCGGCCGCGAGCAGTCCCGCCCCGAGTTGGGCTACCGCTTGCTCGAGCGGCTTGCAGACGACATCGCTGAGGTCGGCGTCGTCGAGTCCCGTCCGAAGCAGGACGGCCGCAACATGACGATGGTCTTTGGGCCGGCTCGCAAGGGCAAAAAGTAAGTTTTGAAGTAACCGACACTCTGAAGGGCTTTCACCATGAAGCAGAAGACCCACAAGGGCACCGCCAAGCGCATCAAGGTCAACGGCAACGGCAAGCTGCGTCGCGAGCAGGCTGGTAAGCGCCACCTGAACGAGAAGCTCTCCTCGAAGCGTCGCCGCAAGCTCTCCGGCAGCACCGACGTCGCCAAGGCTGACGTCAAGCGCGCAAAGCGCCTCCTCGGCATGTCCTAAGCACTGCCCGTTCAATCAACCGAAGACACAGAAGTAGAAAAGGAAGTTTGACTCATGGCACGTGTGAAGCGTTCTGTCAATGCTAAGAAGAAGCGCCGCGCAATTCTGAAGTCCGCGAAGGGCTACCGTGGCCAGCGCTCCCGCCTGTACCGCAAGGCCAAGGAGCAGTGGCTGCACTCCCAGACCTACGCTTACCGCGATCGTCGTAAGCGCAAGGGCGAGTTCCGCAAGCTGTGGATCCAGCGCATCAACGCCGCTGCCCGCATGAACGGCATCACCTACAACCGCCTCATCCACGGCCTGAAGCTGGCTGAGGTCGAGGTCGACCGCAAGATCCTCGCCGAGCTCGCTGTTAGCGACTTCGCTGCCTTCTCCGCACTGTGCGAGGTTGCGAAGAACGCTCTGCCGGAGGACGTCAACGCTCCGAAGGCTGCGTAAGCACTTTCGCTTAACGACGAAGCTCCCGCCAACCCCGAGGAATCAGGGTAGGCGGGAGCTTTTCTTTGCTGATCCGCGGGTTGGGCTACCGGCGTCCGTTGAGCACGGTAACCACGAGGTCGAGCCTGGATGAGACCCCGAAGAGCGTGAGCAGGTGCGAAACCTGCTTTTTCACGGTGGACTCGGAGTAGTTGAGCCGCTTGGCGATCTCTGCGTTGCTCAGCCCTTCGCACAGTAAGTCCAGCACTGCCACCTCGTTGTCCGAAATGCCGTCCGGAAGGTTGATTCGCCGGGGCGAGGGCTGCACCGGCTCAGGGTCGATGTACTGCACCAAGTTGTTCATGGCAGCGGGGGAAACCACGGTGCCGCCTGTGATGGCCTGCCGTACGGAGAGAACGATCTCCTCCGGCGGCTGGCTTTTCAGGATGTAGCCGCGCCCACCGTGCGCGAGAACGTCGAGCATCGCCCGGTCGTTCTCCAGCGACGTAATTGCGAGGAATGCCGGAGTGTTGGTGCGCTGAGCGAGATTTTTCAGCAGCGTCGCGCCGTCCATTTGCGGCATGTGGACGTCGGAAAGCACGATGTCCACCTCGTCTGGCTCGATGAGTTCCAGGGCTTCCGCGCCGTTTGAGGCGGTGCCGACCACCGTGATGTCGTCGGTGTTATGAAAATACCGGGTGAGCACATCGCGGACGAGAGGATCGTCGTCCACGAGGAACACCCGGATCGGGGAATTGGTCATGGATGGCTAATTACTTGCACCACAGGCGGCCGAGGGAGCCTCCGCACTCAAACATGTCGCCGACAACGCCCGCCGCGTACGGGGTAACCGCGATGTCGCCAGCGGTGCGGTCGGCGGCCGAAGCAAGCGGCGCTCCAGTGGCGACAGCAACCAGGGTAAGTGCACAAGCTGCGGTGCGGGCAATCTGTTTCACGACGATCCTCCAGTTAAATCAACGTAGCTTTTCGCCCATTATCCGCTTTTGTTCCGACGGTTCCAAGTAGAAACAGAGGAAACGAAAAAACTTGGTACGAAAGTTCCTTCTTTCGCTAACGGGGAACTGCAAGTTCGTAGCGCCATGAGCCCGACTCGGCGTGCCATGTCAGTGATGCACCGTGAGCAGCTGCTAGCTGCTGAGCTTCCTCTAGCCCGATACCGGTGCTCATATGGGTATCTCGTTGCTGAGACGCGATGGTGTTTTGCACGGCGACGGTGAGTTCATCCTCGCCTTGCAGTGCCGCGATGACGACTGGGCGGGAAGCATCTCCGTATTTGAGGATGTTGGTGGCAAGCTCACGGCATACCCTTGCCGCCGGCTCGAGTTGGGCAGTGCCGAGCACGTTCTCCGTGAGTCCCGTTTCCACCACAGGGAAGCCGTGGGCCCGTAGGTCCGCTGCCAGATTGGTTAACGCGTCGAGGAGACGTACGTGCGGCGCGGAATCCTGTGGCGCGGTAGGAGAGTCGTCGCGCATGAAACGGATGAGGTCCCTGACTTCCTGCATCGAGCGCCGCGCATCGGAGGCAATAAGTTGGGCGGCCTCTGAAATCTGCGGATCTCCAGACATCGCTAGTGCCTCACTGCGCAGTACCACGGAAGTGAGCGAAGACGCCACCGAGCCGTGGAGAGCGAGTACCGCCCGCTCGCGCTCGTCCTCGATTTGCTGTTGCAGTCGGTGGGCGTCCATTTTGCGCTGTAAGGAGGACCTTTTTAGGGCCCACCCAGCTGCCCCTGCGGCAAGCAGAAGGACGCCAAGTAGCGCGGCTGTTAGGGCGTTGTTCGGGAGCCAAACCCCCTCTGCCAATTCAGTTTGGGCGAGATACCAAAGTAAGGCAGCAGCAATACCCGCCTGCCATGTCGGCAACCGATACGCCAGAACAGCCGAGAGCGCTAACAGGGCAAGGACTATGAAGGGACTGGAGAACTCGGAGTACGATGCGGCAAATTGAGTGAGCACTGCTGCAGCCAGAGTCGCCAGATACGGCGAAGCCGTCGTCGCTCCCGCGAGCAAGAACATGGCCACAGCTACCGTGAGTCGCCCGGTTTCGTCGGAGACGCCGGAGAAACAGAGTCCGATGACCGCCGCTACTGTGACGACACAAGCGACTGCCACACCGATCTTGAGCCGACGCCGGTGCAGGGCGGGGCTGAGGTGGGGGCGCGTGGCCTCGCTGAGAGTAGGCACGGCAACCAGCGTAGTGCCTGCAACGTAGTCTGTAGCTATGCCATTGGATTTCCAGCAGCCGTTCACAGAGCGCACTCCGCGTGTGGTTAACGTGGGGAAGTTGAAGAGGGCGCAAGCTCGTCGTAAAGCAAAGGCTTTCTTGGCGGAAGGCGAAAACGCTGTGGAGGCCGCAGTGGCCACTGGTGCCGCGACGGATCTGTTTGTCACAGAAGCTGCCGCCGAACGCTTCGGGGAGATCGTGCGGGCGGCCGGCTACATGGACGTGTACACGCATGCGATTACGGAAAAGGCCGCGGATTCGCTTGCGGACGCGGTGACGTCCACAGGCATTTTCGCGGTGTGCCGCCCGGTGCTGTGGACGGTGCCGAAGATCATGAAAGGCCGCCCGAAGCTAGTGGCGGTGTGCGTGGAAACCAGCGACCCCGGCAACGCCGGCACCATCATCCGCATCGCCGATGCCATGGGCGCGGACGCGGTGATTTTCGCGGGCGACACCGTGGATCCGGAGTCGCCGAAGGTGGTGCGCTCGACAGCCGGTTCGCTCTTCCACATTCCGGTGGCGCGCGACCGCGAAGTGCGCCGGGTGATCAGCCAACTCGAGCACGCCGGGCTGTCCACCTTCGCCACCACCATGAACGGCGAGGTGAACCTGGCACGGCCGGGAGAGACGCTCACGCAGCCGACTGCGTGGCTGTTCGGCAACGAGGCGCACGGGCTTAGCGACGAACTGCTCGCGACCGCCGACCACCGCGCCTCCATTCCGATCCAGGGCGGGGCGGAGTCGCTGAACCTCGCTACGGCGGCAAGTATTTGCCTGTGGGAGTCGTCGAAGACGCTTGGGATTACGGCTGCAGGGGAGGACTAGCAGGGGCGTGTCGGGGGCGCTCGGTATGCTTGGGAACGTTTTTAAGCAGACCCAAAGAAAGGCGCACCGTGGCTGACATTGAATTGACCGAGGATGCCTTAAACCAGGCGGCCGACGATGCCATTACGGCGTTCGAAGCGGCGCCGGATTTAGCCGCTCTCGAAGAGGCGCACCGCGCCCACCTGGGGGATAAGGCACCGATTCCGCAAGCGCGCCGCTCGCTCGGTTCGCTGCCGAAGGACCAGCGCAAAGATGCGGGCCGGTTTGTCAATATGGCTCGCGGTCGTGCTGAGAAGGCCTACGCCCAGCTGCGGCAAGTGCGCGAAGCCGAGCACCGCGAGCGTCAGCTCCGCGAGGAGAAGGTCGACGTCACGCTGCCGACCGCCCGCACCCAGGCGGGCGCGATGCACCCGATCACCACGCTGTCGGAACACATCGCAGACATCTTCATCGGTATGGGCTGGGAGGTCGCGGAAGGCCCCGAGGTGGAGGCGGAGTACTTCAACTTTGACGCGTTGAATTTCATCCCGGACCACCCTGCCCGCACGCTGCAGGACACCTTCTACATCGGCGAGGAAGGCTCGAAGCAGGTCATGCGCACCCACACCTCGCCCGTGCAGGTTCGCACGATGCTCGAGCGCGACGTCCCCATCTACATCGCCTGCCCAGGTCGCGTGTTCCGCACCGACGAGCTCGACGCCACCCATACCCCGGTCTTCCACCAGGTGGAGGGCCTGGCCGTGGATAAGGGCCTGACGATGGCGCACCTGCGTGGCACCCTGGACCACCTCGCCAAGGTGTTGTTCGGGCCGGAGACGAAGACGCGGATGCGCACCAACTACTTCCCGTTTACCGAGCCGTCCGCCGAGGTGGACGTGTGGTTCCCGAACAAAAAGGGCGGCGCCGGCTGGATCGAGTGGGGCGGATGCGGCATGGTCAACCCGAACGTGCTGCGCGCAGTTGGCATCGACCCGGAGGAATACACCGGCTTCGCGTTCGGCATGGGGCTTGAGCGAACCCTCCAGTTCCGCAACGGGCTGTCCGACATGCGCGACATGGTTGAAGGCGACGTCCGTTTCACCATCCCGTTCGGCGTGCAGGCGTAAAGGAGAACCAGAACATGCTTATTTCAAAAAATTGGATCACCCGCCTGCTCACCAAAGCGGGCAACGACAACTTCAACCCGTCCGATGAGGAACTCGATGCTGGCTTCGTCCGCGTCGGGTTTGAGACCGAGGGCTACGCACCACTGCCGGAGGTCACTGGTCCGCTGGTGATCGGCCGCGTCGCGGAGATTGAAGAGCTCACCGGGTTTAAAAAGCCGATCCGCTACTGCCAGGTCGATGTGGGACAGGCCAACGGCACCGGTGAGCCGCAGGGCATCATCTGCGGTGCGCGTAACTTCAAGCAGGGCGACCTCGTCGTCGTGTCGCTGCCAGGTGCGGTGCTGCCGGGTGGCTTCGAGATCTCCGCGCGCGAGACCTACGACCACATTTCCGCCGGCATGATGGCGTCTGCCGCCGAGCTTGGGCTGACCGCGAAAAGCGACGGCATCATCACTCTCGAACAGGGCGCGGCCACGCCGGGCGACGACGCTCGCGAAATCCTCGGCTCGAACGACACGGTCTTCGATGTCAACGTCACGCCTGACCGCGGCTACGCCTTGTCTGTGCGAGGTCTGACGCGCGAGATCGCCTCGGCATTTGACCTCGAGTACAAGGATGTCGCGAAGGACCCGTCCTTGGCAGGCATCGACGTTTCCGCGGTCCCTGCGCCAAACGGCGAGACGATTCCGGTGTCGGTGGAACCGTCGACGAAGGCGCAGCGTTTCGGTCTGCGCACCGTGCGTGGCATCGACCCGGCGGCCAAGGCGCCGTTCTGGCTACAGCGCGAGCTCATGCTTTCCGGTGTGCGTTCAGTCAATGCCGCGACTGACGTGACCAACTACGTCATGCTGCTGACCGGCCAGCCGATGCACGCCTTCGACGCCGACAAGATCGCTGGTGGCCTGCGGGTGCACAACGCTGCGGACGGCGAGAAGTTCGAAACCCTTGACCACGTCGAGCGCACACTTACCGCCGACGATGTGGTGATCAGCGACGACAACGGCATCCAGTCGCTCGCCGGCGTGATGGGCGGCACTACCTCCGAGATTGCCGACGACACCGTCAACGTCCACTTCGAGGCCGCCACCTGGGACCCGCTGACCGTGGCGCGCACCGCGCGCCGGTTGAAGCTGAGCTCGGAGGCGTCTCGACGATTCGAACGCGGCGTCGACCCTGCTCTGGTGGAGGTTGCCCTCGATATCGCCTGTGCGCTTCTGGTGCAGATTGCGGGCGGCACGGTTGAGGAAGGCCGGACGCTGGAAGGTGTCGTCGCTACGCGAGATGCGATTGCGATGCGCGCGTCCCGCCCGTCCGAAATCATCGGTGTGGATTACCCGCGCGAGACCGTGATTCGCCGCCTTAAGGAGGTTGGCTGCGAGGTTGCGGGCGACGGTGAGAATCTGGAGGTCACCCCGCCGACGTGGCGCACTGACATCACGGTGCCGGTGGAACTCGTCGAGGAGGTCGTGCGACTGGAAGGCCTCGACGACATCCCGTCGATCCTGCCCACCCCGCGTGGCGGTCGCGGTTTGAGCCCGCTGCAGCGCCGTCGTCGTGCGGTGACCCACGCGCTGGCGTATTCGGGCTACGCGGAGATCATCCCGACGCCGTTTATTGCCAACGACACCTTCGATGTGTGGGGCCTCGACGCGGACGACGCACGGCGCAACGCGGTAAAGGTGCAAAACCCGCTCGATGCGGATTACGGCATCTTGGGCACCACGTTGCTTCCGCCCATGCTCGAGGCCATCGGCCGGAACGTGGCACGCGGCCGCGGCGATGTCGCCCTGTATTCGGTGGCGCAGACGGCGGAAAAGCGCGCCGACGTCTCTCCCTTGCCGAGCGTGAGCGAACGACCGGCAGACGATGTCGTCGCGGAGCTAATCGATTCGCTGCCCCTGCAGCACCTGAACGCCGCGTCTGTTGCCGTGGGCAACACCGAACTTGCGGGTCCGTGGGGTCAGGGCCGCGCCTACGAGTGGTCCGATGCCATTGAAGCTGCGCAGGTAGTCGCCCGCGCGTGCGGCGTCGAGGTTGACGTGGAGGCTGTGGAATATCTGCCGTGGCACCCGGGTCGCTGCGCCGCGCTCAAGGTCGGGGAGACCGTCGTCGGCCATGCTGGCGAGTTGCACCCGCAGATTCTGGAGAAACTGGAACTGCCGGCGCGCACCTGCGCGATGGAGATCGACCTGACTGCGTTGCCGCTCGAGGAGCGTCTGCCCGCTCCGACCCTGTCGTCGTACCCGCTGTTGAACCAGGACATCGCGCTCGTTGTCGACGAAGCCGTGCCTGCGGAGACAGTGCGCCGCACGCTCGTGGAGGGCGCAGGTGAGCTGGTTGAGGACGTAAAGCTTTTCGACGTCTACCGCTCCGACGCGCTCGGCGAAGGCAAGAAGTCGCTCGCATTCGGCTTGGCCTTCCGCGCGGGGGACCGCACGTTGACGGAAGACGAAGCCTCCGAGGCGCGTGTGGCGGCCGCGGAACTTGCGAAGGAGCGCTTCGGCGCAGAAATGCGCGGCTAACAACCGCGTTGCATAGTTTGCAGTCGAACGAATAACTGTTAGGCTGTCCGCTGTGTCCTGGCGATACCGAAGGGAGAAGGCGAATGGCCCGGCATTTTCTCGCTGACGACGACCTCACGCCGGCTGAGCAAGCGGAAGTCCTACAGCTGGCGGCGGAGCTCAAACGCGCTCCGCTGTCGCACCGACCACTCGAGGGGCCGCTTTCGGTTGCGCTCCTGTTCGATAAAACATCGACCCGCACCCGTTTTTCGTTCGATGCAGGCATCGCCCAGTTGGGTGGCCAGGCGATCGTGACGGAAACCGGGCACGCGCAGATGGGGAAAGGCGAGTCCTTCCAGGACACCGGTGCGGTGCTGTCGCGCTACGTCCAGGCGATTGTGTGGCGCACCTACGAGCACCAGAACTTGGTCGACATGACCGAGACCGCAACGGTGCCCGTAGTCAACGCACTGTCCGACGACCTCCACCCGTGCCAGATCCTGGCAGACCTGCAGACCATCGTCGAAGAGATCTGCCCGGACGAGGGCCCGGCCGGTTTAAAGGGGCTCAAAGCCGTCTACCTCGGCGATGGTGACAACAACATGGCCAACTCGTACCTGATCGGCTTCGCTAACGCCGGTGTGGACATCACCGTGGTGGCACCAGTTGGCTTCCAGCCGCGCGCCAAGTTTGTCGAGCGTGCCCAGGATCGTGCCGCGCAAACCGGCGCGACGGTTGCGGTGACCGACGACATCGCAGCAGTCGAGGGCGCGCACGTCGTCATCACAGACACCTGGATTTCCATGGGGATGGAAGACGACGGCAAAGACCGCCGCACACCGTTCTTGCCGTACCAGGTGAACGAGGATGTCATGGCGCGCGCCGCCGACAACGCCATTTTCCTGCACTGCCTCCCGGCTTACCGCGGCAACGAGGTCACCGCGGAAGTCATTGACGGACCGCGTTCGCGCGTGTTCGACGAGGCGGAGAACCGCCTGCACGCCCAGAAAGCGTTGCTGGCCTGGCTTTTGGAGCACCAGTAATGTCCCAACCTGTATCCCGCACCGCCCGTCAGGCGCGCATTTTGGAACTGCTTGAGCAGACCAGGGTGTCGTCGCAAATTCAGCTGTCCGAGCTGCTGTTAGCGGAAGGCATCGACATCACGCAGGCCACGTTGTCGCGCGACCTGGACGAGCTCGGCGCGAAAAAGGTCCGCCCAGCGAGCGGTGGGCGGGCGTACTACACCGTCAACGGCGACTCGGATTCGCTCGAGTCCACCCAGACCGGTCCGCGCGAGAAGCTGCGGCGCATGATCGACGAGTTGGTGGTCAACGTGGACGCCTCCGGTCAGATCGCGGTGCTGCGCACGCCACCCGGCGCCGCGCAGTATTTGGCCAGCTACATCGACCGCGTGGGCCTCGAGCAGGTCGTCGGCTGCATCGCCGGTGACGACACCATCTTCGTGCTCGCGCGCGAACCGCTCACCGGAGCATCGCTTGCCGACGAACTCTTCGGCGGACAATCCCGGGCCAGCGACTAAGACGTTTTCGCCCGCAGGTAACCTCACACTGTTCTTTAAAATTTCGAAGGAGACTTCCAATCATGACCAACCGCGTTGTGCTTGCATATTCCGGCGGCCTGGACACTTCCGTGGCCATCCCGTACCTGGCCGAGATGACCAACGGTGAGGTCATCGCAGTCTCGCTCGACCTTGGCCAGGGTGGCGAGGACATGGAGTCGGTGCGTCAGCGCGCGCTCGACTGCGGTGCGGTCGAGTCCGTCGTCGTTGACGCGAAGGACGAGTTCGCCGAGGAGTACTGCCTGCCGACCATCAAGGCGAACGGCATGTACCAGGGTGAGTACCCGCTGGTGTCCGCTATTTCCCGCCCGCTGATTGTCAAGCACCTGGTGGAGGCCGGCCACAAGTTCGGCGGCACCCACGTCGCCCACGGCTGCACCGGCAAGGGCAACGACCAGGTCCGCTTCGAGGTCGGTTTCCTCAACCAGGACCCGGACCTGGAGATCATTGCTCCAGCCCGCGACTACGCCTGGACCCGCGACAAGGCGATCGAGTACGCCGAGGGTAAGGACCTGCCGATCGAGCAGTCCGCTGCGTCGCCCTTCTCCATCGACCAGAACGTCTGGGGCCGCGCCGTCGAGACCGGCTTCCTCGAGGACCTGTGGAACCCGCCGACAAAGGACCTGTATGCCTACACCGAGGACCCGGCGCTGGGCAACGCCCCTGACGAGGTCATCATCTCCTTCGAGTCCGGCAAGCCGGTGGCTATCGACGGTCGCAAGGTCACAGTGCTCGAGGCGATCGAGGAGATGAACCGCCGCGCCGGCGCCCAGGGCATCGGCCGCCTGGACATGGTGGAGGACCGCCTGGTGGGCATCAAGTCCCGCGAGGTCTACGAGGCGCCGGGCGCGGTTGCGCTCATCGAGGCGCACAAGGCGCTTGAGGACGTGACGGTGGAGCGCGAGTTGGCCCGCTACAAGCGTCTCATCGACGCCCGCTGGTCCGAGGAGGTCTACGACGGCCTCTGGTTCGGCCCGCTGAAGCGCTCCCTTGACGCATTCATCGAGTCCACCCAGGAGCACGTCACTGGCGATATTCGCATGGTGCTGCACGCCGGCAAGATCACCGTCAACGGCCGCCGCTCCAACCACTCGCTGTACGACTTCAACCTGGCCACCTACGACACCGGCGACACCTTCGACCAGACCCTGGCCAAGGGCTTTGTGCGCCTGCACGGCCTGTCGTCGCAAATCGCGAACAAGCGCGACCGTGAGGCCGGCAAGTAGATGGAGCAGCACAAGACCAACGAGGGCGCCCTGTGGGGCGGCCGATTCTCCGGCGGACCGTCGGAGGCAATGTTCGCCCTGTCCGTGTCCACCCATTTCGACTGGGTGCTCGCGCCCTACGACGTGCTGGCCTCGAAGGCGCACGCGAAGGTGCTGAACAAGGCGGGCTTGCTTAACGACGACGACCTCGCCACGATGCTCGACGGCCTCGACCAGTTAGGCCGCGATGTGGAGGACGGCTCCTTCGGCCCGCTACCCACCGACGAAGACGTGCACGGCGCGATGGAGCGCGGCTTGATCGACCGTGTCGGTCCCGAAGTGGGTGGCCGCCTGCGCGCGGGCCGTTCCCGCAACGACCAGGTCGCCGCCATGTTCCGCATGTGGCTGCGCGACGCCCTGCGCGGTGTGGCCCTAGACGTCAACGACCTCATCGACGCGATCGTCGAGCAGGCCGAGGCGCACCCGGACGCGATCATGCCGGGCAAGACCCACTTCCAGGCGGCCCAGCCGATCC
>ERZ1029878.192-NODE-192-length-11407-cov-97.274930_pt1 | contig 11407 bp, 10 predicted proteins | sample MGYA00519234_ERZ1029878 | MGnify/ENA primary metagenome ERZ1029878 (study PRJEB33666, sample SAMEA4610928) | skin metagenome | biome: Human-associated habitat; feature: Malodor aspect; material: skin | place: Philippines | collected 2015-08 ... | reverse complement strand
GGATCTCTGGGGGAGATTATGACGACCTATTTCGAGCCGTCCCACGGCGCTTTTGACTCTGCTTTTGACGCTGCTTTCGAGTCGGCTCACGGTGCTGTAGACACCGCTTTCGAGCCGGCGAAAGCGCCGGAACTTGAGCTCACCCCACCGTCGGTACTGGACCAGTCCAACCTGGTAGACCCGGTGAAGTCGCCGCCGAAGCAGGGGTGGCGCAAACTCGTCCACTCCGCCACGCGCGGCCGGATCAACCCGGGAGGTTCGAAACGGGAGCTGGAGGAGCAACAGCTTCACAACGCCATTCGAGCGCCCCTGCGTGGCGACTACCGCATCGCCGTCATGAGCCTGAAAGGCGGGGTGGGCAAGACCACCACCACGGTCGCACTCGGCGGCGTGTTCGCACAAACCCGCGGCGACCGGGTCATCGCCATCGATGCCAACCCGGACCTGGGCACTCTCGCCCAGCGCGCCGCCACCGCCGCGCCTGCGACCATCCGCGACCTCCTCGAGGCCCCCGGCACGGACCGCTACCCGCAGGTGCGGGCCTACACCAACCAAGCCTCCTCCCGCCTGGAGGTCATCGGCTCCGAGCGCGATCCGGCTGTCAGCGAGGCGTTTTCGGAGGACGACTACCGTCGCGCCATCGACATCCTGCAGCACCACTACAACGTCATCCTCACGGACTGCGGGACGGGGCTCATGCACTCCGCTATGGCCGGGGTGCTGGATCTGGCCAACACGCTGGTCCTAGTCACCTCTCCCGCACTCGATGGCGCGCAGTCCGCCTCCGCCACCCTGGACTGGCTCAACCTGCACGGCTACGACCAGCTGGCCGGCAACGCTGTAGTTGTGGTGTCCGCGTCCGCGCCGGGCAAGCCCACCATCGACATGGGAAAGGTCACCGACCACTTCGCCTCCCGCACCCGTGCGGTGCACGCGATCCCGTACGACCGCCACCTGGCCGAGGGCGCTGTGGTTGATCTGGAGCGCATGGCACCGGCGACGTTGAGGGCGTACCAGCACCTCGCGGCCACGGTTGCCGCGGACTTCGGCGCCTGGCACCGCCACGCCGCCCGCTGACACTGCGCGCTGACGCGGCGGTGATGCAGGATTGTTCATTTGCTGGGTCTGCGGACTTCCAGTGAATGAACTATTCTGCCTGGGTCGCCGCCCCGACACTTCCCGGTGGGATTCAGTCAGGAACCAAACCGGCGCGCTAGTCTTGCCCGCATGCGCGTCGCCATGATCTCCATGCACACCTCCCCGCTCGAACAGCCGGGGACCGGTGACGCGGGCGGCATGAACGTCTACGTCCACAACACCGCCACACAGCTGGCGCGCAAGGGCGTGCAGGTGGACGTGTTCACCCGCGCGACACGCCCCAGCCAGGGCGAGGTGGTGGAGGTGGAGCCCGGCTACCGGGTGGTCAACGTGGTGGCCGGGCCCTACGAGGGTTTGGAAAAGGAGGACCTGTCCACCCAGCTCGCCGCATTTTCCGGGGGCGTGGTGCAGTTCGTCCGCGCCAACGGGCTCGAGTACAACCTCATCCATTCCCACTACTGGCTGTCGGGGCAGGTGGGATGGTTGCTGGCGGAGCTGGCTGGCATCCCCCTGGTGCACACCGGGCACACCTGGGCGGCGGTGAAAAACGCGTACGGGACGGATTCTTCCGAGACGGAAGCACGGCGCATCTGCGAGCAGCAGCTGGTGGACAACGCCGAGATCCTCGTGGTGAACACCGAAGACGAGACGAGCGAGCTCGCCCGCTTCTACGACGTGGACCCGGCAAAGATCGCCGTGGTCAGCCCTGGCGCGGACACCGAGCTCTTCACCCCGGGGACGAACCGGAACACGGAGCTCGCGCGGCGCCATCTGGGCATTCCGTTGCACGCGAAAGTGGTGGCGTTCGTGGGGAGGCTGCAGGATTTCAAGGGCCCCCAGGTGCTCATCCGCGCGATGGGGGAGGTGGTGCGCCGCGGCCGCGTGGAGGGCCCGCTGCGCGTGATTATCTGCGGCGGCGCCAGCGGCACCGGCTCGTCTGTGGAGCGCTACCGCGAGATGGCCAGCGAGGAGGGAATTGGCGGCTGCACGCGCTTTTTGGGCCCCCGGCCGCCCGAGGAGCTGGTCAGCATCTACCAGGCCGCGGACATCGTGGCGGTGCCCAGCTACAACGAGAGCTTCGGGCTGGTTGCGGTTGAGGCGCAGGCCGCGGGCACACCAGTGATTGCCGCGCGCGTGGGCGGCCTCCCGCTTGCGGTCGAGGAGGGGCGCACTGGGCTGCTCGTCGAGGGCCATGGCACGCACGCGTGGGCGGAGGCGCTGGAGCAGCTGCTTATCGACGACGCTTCGCGCATCCACATGGGCGAAACCGCCGTGACGCACGCGAAAGCGTTCAGCTGGTCCGCCTCCGCTGAGAAGCTGCTGCAGGTCTACGGCGACACCCTGGAAGGCTACGTCCCAGGCGAGGCCACCCGGGACGCCGGCGGGGTCTAGGGCAAGCGCTTTCCGATTTCCTCGCCGAGTACTGCGCCGCCCCAGTAGCCGATCTTCTCGGAGTGGTGGGACACAGCCCGGTCAATTTCCGCAGGGTTAAATTCCCCGCGGGAAGCCTTCTGGGCCAGACCGGCAGCGTCCTGCTGGGCGCTGTCGACGGCCTTGCGGAGCTCGTCGCGAGGCACCGGCGGCTCAAAGCCCGGGTTGAGTTCGTCGAGCTGCTGGTTCATCTGCTTTTCCTCGTCCGCAGTGATCCCGAACTCGGCGCGAGGGGCCGAGGAATCAGGCAGGGTGAAGTGCTCGTTGACCTGGCCGTCGGGGATGCCGTAAGCGTCCTCGAGGATGCGGTCCGCCGGCTGGGCCTTGCCGAGCGGGCCGAGCGTCATAGAGGTCACGCCGATGATGGAGTTGTCGCGCGGGTCGAAGTTCACGCCACCGGAGTCGCCCTGCTGGTAGTTCAACCCCCAGCTCCACACGCCGTTGCGGGTGCGCCCGATCTGGGTGGCGCAGCTGCGCCCGGTGGTCGAGCCGTCCTTGCAGATGGGCTGGCCGAAGTTGTCCGCCGAGACCTCGCCGGGCTGCAGGGTGCGGTAGTCCTTGATCCCGCTGAGCGCCACCGGTTCGCCGGCGGAACCGCCGTTGTAGTCGCGGGAATTGGAGATGTTGGTGGCGGAGACGTTGTCGTCGATACGCATGATGCCCCAGTCCGCAGTGCGGATGCTCTCCATCGGATCGGACAGGTCGATCGCGCTGGGCTTGAGGTCGTTGGAGGCGGTGCGCTCGCCGATGCGCGGGTAGGTGCCGTTTACCGGCACGGAAAACTCGTTTTTGATCGGCGGCAAGCCGCTGATCGTGTTCACGCAGTGGGAGGCGGTCAGCATCACGCGCTGCGTGTCGCCGTCCAGCGTGCGCACGGTGCCGGTCGGGCCCTGGGTGCAGGTGCGCAGCCAAAACAGCGGCGGGACTTTCAGCTCGTCGCCGGTGGGCAGAGTCACCGTCTCAGGTGCTTTCTCCGGGAAGATGCGGAACGGGGCGCCGGGGGAGGCAAGCGCCGGCTCGGCCGCGGCGGCCGGAACAGTCAGGGCCGGGGTGAGCAGTAGTGCCGCGGCGGCGGCCAAGAAACGCGTCTTTTTCATGGTTATCCTCCGATTCCGAATTGTTCTGCACGGCGGGCAGCCTCGGCCGGGCTCAGTCCGCCCCGAAAGGCGTCTTCTGCGGTGTGGTCCCGAAGGCGTGTGCGCGGTCGAGCATAACCCGAGCATAACCCCTGTCGTCCGCGATTTTCGGGCGGCGAAAAAGTGGGGGTGGTCTAGCGCAAGTACTCGTCGATGGCCGCGCGCACCTCGCCTGCGCGGCCCCGCGCCGCCGCGTCCGCGCGGCCCGCCAAATCCTGGGCCGCCGCAACCGGGTTAGAAGCAGACGGCAGTTGGGCCGCTTCTGCGATCAATTGCGCTGCATCGGCCTGGGCGCCCATCACGGCGTTGTCCAGCATCTCCCGCGGCTGCGGGCCGTCCACCAGCGCCGGCGGGGTCGGGGTGTACTCAGCGATATCCTCGTACAGGGGCGCAAAGTCTGCCCGCCCGGTTGGCGGGGCGGGGGTGAACGCCTGGTTGACCTGGCCGTCGGGGATGCCGTAGGCGTCTTCAAGCGCCCTGTCCACCTGCTGCGAGTTGCCCAGCGGCCCCAGCCCGACGATGCTCAAGCCGATCGCCTCGCCCGTGCGCGGGTCGTAGTTGATGCCGCCAGAATCCCCCGACTCGTAGCGCACGCCGAAGTGCCAGACGAAATTCTGGGTGCGGAATAGCTGCACCCCGCAGGAGCGGCCGGTGCGCATACCGTCCTTGCAGATGGGCTGGCCGGCGTTGTCGATGCTGATTAATTCGCCGGGACCCAAATTCCGGTAGTCCTTCACCCCGGTAATTGCCACAGGCGCGGAGGGCCCACGGCCTTTTTGATCCAGGGAGGTGGACGTCCCGGAGGCCTCCACGCCCGGGTCCAGGCGCACCACCGCCCAGTCGGGCTCGTCGATAATGCGGTAGAAGTCCATCAACTCGCCGTTGCCCAGCGCAAACTCGGTGCGCTGCTTCTCCACCGCACCCACGCGCGGGTACTCCACGCCCCCGTTCGCCCGCACCGGCGCGTACACCACCGGCTCAACCTGTTCGCCCTTGACCTCGAAGCAGTGCGCGGCGGTGACCATGACGCGCTGCGCTTGCCCGTCCGGAGTGCGCACAACCCCGGCGGGGCCCTGACTGCAGCGGGCGGTGTGGGCGAACGACGTGGTGCCGCTGAACAGTGTGGCAATGGGCGCGCCGGGGGCGGCGAGGGCGGGCGCCGCGGCCGCCGGTGGCGTGGCGAGGGCTGCGAGGGTGATGCAGGAAGCGCCGGCGAAGGCAGCGAAGGAGAACTGTTTGCTCATGGCTTCAAACCCTAAACCACGGACCCGACACCCCATCCGTGGCATGCTGGAAGGCATGGGTAACGGAAAGCTGATTCTCGTTCGCCACGGGCAGAGCGAGTGGAATAAGTCGAACCAGTTCACCGGCTGGGTGGACGTGGATCTCACGGAGCAGGGCGAGGCCGAGGCCGTCAACGCTGGCAAGCTGCTTGTGGAAAAGGATGTCCTGCCGGACGTGCTGTTCACCTCCTTGCTACGCCGCGCCATCCGCACCGCGAACATTGCGCTCAACGCCGCGGATCGCCACTGGATCCCGGTGGAGCGCAACTGGCGCCTCAACGAGCGCCACTACGGCAAGCTGCAGGGGCTGAACAAGGCGGAGATCCGCGATAAGTTCGGTGAGGAGCAGTTCATGGAATGGCGCCGTTCCTACGACACCCCGCCGCCGGAAATCGACACGGATAACCAGTACGCGCAGACGAACGACCCGCGCTACGCGTTCCTGCCGGAGGTGCCCCGTACCGAGTGCCTGAAGGACGTGGTGGAGCGTTTCCTGCCGTACTACATCGACGTCATTGCGCCGCAGGCGATGGCCGGCAAGAACGTCATGATCGCCGCGCACGGCAACTCCCTGCGCGCCCTGGTGAAGTACCTGGACAACATCTCGGACGAGGACATCGCCGGGCTGAACATCCCCACCGGCATGCCGCTGGTCTACGAGATCGCCGCGGACGGCAAGGTGCTCAACCCGGGCGGGACCTACCTGGACCCAGAGGCTGCCGAGGCCGGCGCCGCCGCTGTGGCGAACCAGGGCCAGAAATAGGCGGATGGCGTAGCTCCGGTGTCGCCGATCCTTGCGTTTTTCATCGGTGCCGCGCTGACCGTGCCCGCTGTGCTGCTCGGACAGCGGGCGCTTCGGTGGCGCGCCCGCAACCGCGCGGACGACGGCGGTGAAGACACCACCGTCAACACCGTCAGCCAGGTCCTGCACCTGGTCACCCAGGGCTCGCCGACGGGCATCGCGGTGATCAACCGCGGCGGCAACGTCGTGCTGTCTAACGCTCGCGCCCACGACATGTCGCTGGTGCATGACGGCAGCGTCAATCCACGGGTGCTTGAGGTGGCCTCCCAAGTCTTCGAGGACCAGGAGGAGCACGTCCTCGACCTGGATTTGCCGCAGCGCACCACCGGAAACCGGATCCGCAACGTGCGTGCCCTGGTCGCACCGCTGACGCTGACGGATAACTCCTACACCATCGTCTACGGCTCCGACGAGTCTGAGAACGTGCGCATGGAAAGCGCTCGGCGTGACTTCGTGGCTAACGTCTCCCACGAGCTGAAGACGCCTGTCGGCGGGATCTCGCTGTTGGCGGAGGCCATGTTGCAGGATCCCACCGACCCGGAGATGGTGGAGTACTTCGGGACCAAGCTGCACAAAGAGGCCCACCGGATGGGGGAGATGATCACGGACCTGATCTCCCTGTCCAAGCTCCAAGGGGCCGAGGCGCTGCCCGACATGGCCCCGGTGCGGGTGGACGACATCGTGGATGACGCGGTGGCCCGCAACCTGGTCACGGCGGAAAACCACGGCATCGAGCTCACACGCGGGCAGCGCCTGGGGCTGCGTGTGATGGGGGATCGGGCAATGCTCACGGTGGCCGTGTCCAACCTCATCACCAACGCCATCAATTATTCGCCGAACGGGCAGCCGGTGAGCGTGACCCAGAAGCTGGTGCGCGACAACGTGGTGCTCATCCGTGTCACAGACCGCGGCATCGGCATCGCGCCCGAGGATCAAAAGCGGGTGTTCGAGCGGTTCTACCGGGTGGATAAGGCGCGTTCGCGTTCGACGGGCGGCACCGGGCTGGGGTTGGCCATTGTTAAACATGTGGTGGCGAACCATGGCGGTAGCATTACGTTGTGGTCTAGGCCTGGGACGGGCTCCACGTTCACCATTGAGCTGCCTGTCTACGACCCGGAGGCCTCCAGCAGAACAGAAAGGGAAGAGTGAAGTGACGACCATTCTCATCGTTGAAGACGAGGAGTCCCTGTCCGACCCCCTGGCCTACCTGCTGCGCAAGGAGGGTTTCGAGGCGATGGTGGCCGCTGACGGGCAGACGGCCCTGGACCTGTTTGCGGCCGAAGACATCGACCTCGTGCTGCTGGATCTCATGCTGCCCGGCATGAGCGGCACTGAGGTATGCAAGAAGCTGCGCGCAGAATCCTCAGTGCCGATCATCATGGTCACCGCCCGCGACAGCGAAATCGACAAGGTAGTCGGCCTGGAACTTGGTGCGGACGACTATGTGACCAAGCCGTACTCCACCCGCGAACTCGTTGCCCGCATCCGCGCGGTGCTGCGCCGCGGCCCGGAGACCGAGGTGGTAGAGGAGGTCGACGACCAGCTGCTGCAGGGCGGCCGCGTGACCATGGACGTGGAGCGGCACACGGTGCTTGTGGACGGCCAGCCGGTGCCCATGCCGCTGAAAGAGTTCGACCTGCTGGAGTACCTCATGCGAAACGCCGGCAGGGTGCTCACCCGCGGCCAGCTCATCGACCGGATCTGGGGCGCCGATTACGTCGGCGACACCAAGACGCTCGACGTGCACGTCAAACGCCTGCGCACCAAGATCGAGGCGGTGCCGTCTCGCCCCACCCAGCTGGTCACCGTGCGGGGCTTGGGCTACAAGTTCGAGGCGTAGGCGGCACAAAGCGCCATCGCGGAGGCTTCGCCCGGGCTACTCGTGGGCGGCGCGTGTGGCGGGGTGGGTGGCCCGGAGGTCGTCGTCAAGCTGCGAGCGCTTCTCGCAGTGCTTTGCGACGACACCGTACGGCTTTGCCCCAATCAGCGCGATGAGCTCGTCCTTCATGGACTGCCAGATGGGGGTGGTGCCGGTGTGGCAGGCGGGTGCGGAGGTGCACCACCAGTCGAAGTCTTCTCCGCCGCCGCCCCACTGGCGCCGGTGGTACTCGCCGATGGTGGTGCGCAGGATTTCCTGGCCGTCGGTGCGTTCCTCCCACGCGTCCTCGCGCGAGAACGGCACCTGCCAGCACACTTCCGGCTTCGTGCCCACGATGTTGCGGCCCTCCGCCATGGCGAACTGGTGGAACGCGCAGCCCGCCCCGGTGGGGTGGCCGGGGCGGTTGGCGAAGATGCAGGCGCCGTCCACGACCTTGGTCTTGATGTGGGGGCCGGCGTCCTCGTCGTCCGTGTCGACCGTGTCCGGCTCCAGCGCGTCGTCCTCTTCATCCCACTCCAACCACGGCTCGAGCCAGGTCGGGTCGTTCGCCGCGAAGAACTCGTCCGTCTCAGCGGGGCGTAGCTGCCAGTACTTCGCCGGCATCGCCTTGACCGCGTTGTAGACCGTGTCGCGGTCCTCCTCGTCCGCGATGTAAGCGCCGTGGATGCAGCAGCCTACTGCGGGATTGGATTCGTCGATGCCGTGGCACTCCGGGGTGCCGAAGCGGCACGACCAGGTGGATTCCGCCCAGGTCAGGTCGATGGAGAAGATGTGGTTTGGGTCCTCCGGGTGGACGAACTCGAACCATTCGCGGGGGAAATCGGGCCGGGTTTCACGGCCGGCCAGGATGGAGCGGCCGGCGGGCGAGTCTGCGGGGAAGCCGAGAAAAACGGGTTTCGGGGCTGGTTGATTCACACCTGGACACGGTAGACCCGTTACCCTGGTGTGGTGCGATTAGGTGTATTAGACGTCGGCAGCAACACGATCCATCTCGTGGCGGTCGATGCGTACAGTGGTGGCCGCCCGACCCCGATGAGCGACTGGAAGCAGCCGTTGCGTCTGGTGGAACTGCTGGACAAGAAGGGCAATATCGAGGACAAGGGCGTAGACAAGCTCGTTGACGCCGTCCAGGAGGCCTCCGACCTCGCGAATAACCTCAAGTGCGAGGAGCTGCTCGCCTTCGCCACCTCCGCGGTGCGCTCGGCGACGAACTCCGACGAAGTGCTCAAGCGGGTGGAGAAGAAAACCGGCGTGAAGCTGAACATCCTCTCCGGCGAAGAGGAAGCGCAGCTGACGTTCCTGGCCGCGCGCCGCTGGCACGGCTGGTCCGCCGGCCGCATCACCAACTTCGATATCGGCGGCGGATCGCTGGAGATCTCCACCGGCACCGAGGAAATGCCCGACCTGGCAGTTTCTTTGGACCTGGGCGCGGGGCGATTGACCCACGAGTGGTTCGACACCGACCCGCCGGAGCGGAAAAAAATCAACATGCTGCGCGACTACATCGACGCGGAGCTGGCGGGCCCCGCGGAGCAGTTCAAGGCGATGGGCGAGGCGGGCCTGGCAGTGGGCACGTCGAAGACGTTCCGCTCGCTGGCGCGCCTGACGGGTGCGGCCCCGTCCTCCGCCGGCCCGTACGTGCAGCGCACGCTCACCGCGCCCGGCTTGCGCCAGCTCATCGCGTTCATCTCCCGCATGACTGCAGCGGACCGTGCGGAGCTGGAAGGCATCAACGCTGACCGCTCCCACCAGATCGTCGCTGGCGCGTTGGTTGCGGAAGCTGCAATGCGTGCGCTGAATGTTGATAAGTTAGAGATCTGCCCGTGGGCATTGCGCGAGGGCGTCATTCTCAAGCGCATCGACCAGGGTGCCTTGGACGCCCACAACAACGCCGATGAAGGGGACGACAACTAATGGCCGATAAGCAGCTCACTGTTGCCGAGCTCCTCGCCCGCGCCGAGAAGGAAAACCCGGAGGCTGGCCGCCGCCCGCGCCGCCGCCGCAGCCTCGAGGACGGCGGCGTCTCCGTCGCCGAGCTGACCGACTCGTTTAAGAAGGTCGAGGTCAAGCCGGCTGAGGTCAAGCACTCCAGCGTGCCTATCGACGCACCTTCGGACGCCCCCGCACCAGCGTCAACACCGGACCCCGCGCCGTCGACTCCCGCAACGCCGCAGCCAGCGCAGTCGACCTCCGTGAAGCTGCGCCCAGCCGAGAAGCCAGCTGCCGCGAAGGCGCAGGATGAAAAACCTGCGGTTGAGAAGCTGCAGGTTGTAAAGCCTGCAGCTGAGGCGGCCAAGAAGACCGAAAAGGCTGAGACGGCTAAGCAGACGCCCGCGACGCCGACCTCCAAGCCGGCACCCGCGCCGAAGGCGAAGCCCGCCGAGGGCGAGACGACGGTGCTGCGCAAGGTTGAGGCGGAGCCCGTCGTAAAGCAAGCGCCCGCGCAGCCGGACGACACGAACGAGATCCGCGCCGTCCAGGCCCCTGAGCCGCAGCGCGCGGAGACGGACATCTTCGACGAGCCCGCCGCCGAGCCCGAGGCGGTGGAGGACTTCGAGGTCGAGGAAGCCACCGTCAACCCGGTCCTGCTGGTTCTGCTGGTGTTCTGCGGCGTGCTGCTGGGCGTGCTGGGATTCCTGGCGTTTACGTGGCTTTGGGCCAACACCATGGCGATCGTCGCGGCGCTTGTAGGTATCGGTGCTGTCGCCGCTGTGGTGGCCGCCGTTGGCGCGATGGCCGCCGGCCGCGACAAGGTGACCATGGTCATCGCGGGTCTCGCCGCTGCTGTGGTGGCGTTCGGCCCGGCTCTGCTGTAGGGGCGGGAGCGTATGGAACGTATCGCGGTCATCGGCGCGGGCAATATCGGCGAGGCGTGTATTTCCGGGTTGCTCAGCTCGGGGGTGGAACCCTCGGCCATCATCGCCACCAACAGGTCGTCCGAGCGGAGCGCCGAACTGGCGGAGCGCTACGGTGTGCACACCACCTCCAACAACCGGGAGGCCGTGCGCGACGCGGATGTCGCGCTGCTGTGCGTCAAGCCGGCGCAGATCTTGGATGTGATCGCGGAGCTCGGGGAGGAGCTCACCAACTCCGGATCTTCCACCGTGCTCGTGTCTATGGCTGCAGGCGTGACCATTGCGGCGATGGAGGAGGCTGTCTCCGCCGCAGGCACGCCGATTGTGCGGGTCATGCCGAACACCCCCATGCTGGTGGGCAAGGGGGTGCTCGCCGTGGCGTGCGGGCGATTTGTGGACGACAACCAGCGCGCTGACGTGGTGGAGCTGCTGTCTGCGGCCGGGCAGGTGGTCGAGGTGGCAGAGTCCCAGATGGATGCCGTGACGGCCATCTCCGGTTCTGGCCCGGCGTACTTTTTCCTGGTCGCAGAGGCGCTGGTCGATGCCGGCGTGTCCCTCGGGTTGCCGCGCGAGCTTGCGCAGCAGCTGGCGTGTGCCACGGCCTCCGGCGCCGGCGCCATGTTGGCAGGCGGGGACAGCCCGGTGCAGCTCCGCGCGAACGTTTCCTCACCTGGTGGCACGACGGCGCGCGCGGTCCGCGAGCTGGAGGAGTCGGGGCTGCGTGGGGCGTTCTACCGCGCCACGGAACTCTGCGCGAAACGCTCGAGCGAGCTGGGCAAGTCCTAGTCCCAACTTTCACAACCGTTTCTGTGGGTTCACTGCCTGCACTTTGAAAATTTTCCTCCACTTAAGTCGCACTCGGCGCTCATTTCACGTTAGGGTGGTTCAAGCACGTGCGTGTTCGTCCTGCGGGAGGGGAAGCC
>ERZ1029878.190-NODE-190-length-11512-cov-77.722004_pt1 | contig 11512 bp, 10 predicted proteins | sample MGYA00519234_ERZ1029878 | MGnify/ENA primary metagenome ERZ1029878 (study PRJEB33666, sample SAMEA4610928) | skin metagenome | biome: Human-associated habitat; feature: Malodor aspect; material: skin | place: Philippines | collected 2015-08 ... | reverse complement strand
ACGACGATGTCTTTGGAACGGAAGTTCTCTCGACGAAGATTCTCCCTCGATTCATTCGTGGGAGCCAAGTGGAGGGAGGCAATCTGGCCGATAATTTTGCGGTTCGCTTCCTCCGGGAACGGCGAGAAGATGTTCCCCGTCCTCAGCCCAGCTTCAAGGTGGACGATCTTGACCCCCTGGTGGAACCCCGCCAACGCGGCGACCATGGCGGTCGAAGTGTCGCCCTGGGAAATGATGACGTCTGGGCGCTCTTTTTCAATAATCGGATCGAGCCCCTGAACTGCCCGCGAGACCAGCTCGTTGAGCGTCTGGCCGGGTTTCATCAACGCCATGTCATGATCCGGGATAATGCCGAAACGCTTGTTCACCTGCTCGAGCATTTCTCGGTGCTGGCCGGTGGACACCACCACGGACTCGAATCTGTCGTCGTCTTGGAGCGCGCTCACTACCGGCGCAACTTTGATCGCTTCCGGACGAGTGCCGTAGACGGTCATGATTTTCGGCTTACCCGGCATGGTTTCCTTAGGGGGTCGATAAACACAGGGATACTCACTACAACTTAGTACAGTGTCAGCGGTCACGGGGCTCAGGCCGAGCACCTCTCGAAGTTCTTCCGCTGTACCCTGACCACCATGTACCAATACGTTGTCGGGGCCGCCGCCGGGTATGTGCTGGGCACGAAAGCCGGCCGGAAGCGCTACCACCAGATTGTCAACGCCGCGCAGGCCGTTGCTAACTCGCCGGTAACTAAGCAGGTGACCACGTCGGCGCGCCGGGCTATCGCTAACAAGATCGACCCGGAGCCGCGCATGCGCGAGGTCAAGGACCTCCGCAAGGGCAAGAAACTGCGTGGCGGTTCGACCAAGCAGATCGGGGACACGATCTACGAGCCTGATCAGGATTAAGCCAGCCCAGCGACGATGCCGTCGAGGATGTCCTTCTCGCTGATGATGAAGCTGGTGGCGCCGGCTTCGCGCTCGAAGGCGTCCATGAGCTGCTCAACCACCGTGGAGCCGGAGGCGATGACATCGGCGCGGCCGGGGTGGACCACGGGGTTCTCACGGCGCTGCTCGGCTGTCTTCGCGCGCAGGTCGGCGGTCACCTGGCGAAGCCGGTCGAAAGGGATCTCCGACATGTGGATGCGCTCGGGATCGTAGCTGTCCAGCCCCTGCGCCAGCGCGGAGAGCGTGGTGAAGGTCCCGGCGCAGCCGACGAAGGTCTTCGCAGTTACGAAGGGGACGGTGGCGGCGGCTTGGGCGAAGTTTTCGTCGATAAGCTGGCGCGCCTCGGCGGTTTCGTCTGCAGTGGACGGGTCCGTGCGCATGATGCGCTCGGTGATACGCACACACCCCATTTGGGTGGAGACGGCGTGGCCCTCCATGACGAACTCGGTGGAGCCGCCGCCGAGATCGATCACACAGAACGGGCCGCGTGCCGGGTCGATGTCTGCGGTAGCGCCTGCGAATGAGAGCGCCGCTTCTTCCTCGCCAGAGATCACTTCGGCGACGGCGCCAGGCTGAATCTGGCCGAGAAGCTCGCGCGTCATGGCGAAGAATTCCTCGCGGTTGGCGGCGTCGCGCGTGGCGGAAGTGGCCACCATGCGCACGCGGGTGACGTGCTCGCGCTGCATCTCCTCGACGTAGTCGGCAAGTGCTGCACGGGTGCGCTCGATGGCCTCTGGGGCGAATTGGCCGGTCTCATCGACCCCCTGGCCGAGGCGGACGATGGTGTTGCGGCGGGAGACCTCGCCGGTGTCCGTGTCGTGGATGAGCAGGCGGATGGAGTTTGTGCCGCAGTCCACGGCAGCCACGCGCGTCATGCCAGCCCCTCCCCTGCTTCGGCGAGGGTGATGCCGAGGCCGGCGAGCGTGGGCCAATCGGCGGGGATCGCGGTACCGCGCAGGTCGCCGTGTTTGGCGGCCAGCGCTACTGCTTCGGTGCCGAAGCGAATGCGCTCCGGTCCTTCGGCGAGCGCGTAGGCGATGAGCACGTGGAGGCACTTTACGCGCTCGGGCATGCCACCGCCGGAGAAGTCGGTGCCCAGGTCCTCGATGGCGTTGCGCTCGGCCAGATAGTGTTCGTGGGCTGCCTGGTAGCCGGCGCGCAGGGCTTCGCCCTCGTCGCTGTCGGCGTTGAGGCGATTTTCCATCCACTTCATCACCTGCGCGACCTCGAGGCGGGAGGCCTCGGCGGTCAGGCGGGGGTCTGTGAGGTAGTAGAGGGTGGGGAAAGGGGTGCCGTCGTCGAGTTTGGGCGCCGTTTTCACCACGGCCGGCTGGTTGTCCGGGGTGGTGTACGCGATGGCGAGCACGCCACGCGGGGTGCGGCCGAGCTGCTCGGCAACGATGGCGAGTTGTTCGTCTGTGGGAGGGGTGAGCATGCCGGCTATTGTCCCACATCAGTTCAAGGGGCCGGTATCTCCTTGAGGGTGCGTTGCAGACGATCAGCCTGCCCCTTTAGCGAAACGTATGTGAGCGAGCCCCCCACCACACCACCAACCACCGGAAGCGCCTTCGTAATTGCCTTGCCGGTCATTTCTTTCGTCAGTTTCACGCCGACTTGTGAGAGCACACGTTTCGCCACGGGGTACCAGGCAGTTTTTGTGAGCGTTTGTTTGGCTACGCGCCTGCCCACTTGCGGTGCAGCCTGCGCTACAAACGCACGGAGGGCGTTGTTGGCCCCTCCTATTCCCATCATTACACCTAGGAGCACGAGAAACTGCCCCAGTACCTCATCGGTTACTTCGTCTGCATCACGAATAAAATCCTTCCACCCGTATGTGTAGGCTAACTTCTGCATAATCCGAAATGCGTGCGCGTAGTACTGGGCTACATCCCCGGGGAGCGCCACTGCAAGCGTTGCCGCCCCGCCCATCCCCGCTGCGAAAGATAAAGAACTGGAGTTTCAAGTTTCAAAATGAATACTCGAGCTCGCAATCTCGTCGAGTACTTCCGGAGGAATTCTCGCCACAGTCGTGCCATCGCGCAAGGCTATTGCGATAGTTTCCGAAGAGATTCCAGCTTGCTTTAGTTGACTCCGAAGAAAGTGATCTCTGTCCACCCTTGCAAGCTTGAACCGTAATGCTTTCTTTAGAAACTCGACCGCGAAGCTTTCGTTTTCGTTGAGCAGGTCGGTAACAGACTCTGATTCGATCGCGCGCGCGTTCGTTGTAAGTTTTTTGGAATATTTCGTCATCGAAGCCTTCACTCCGTCTGTTTCTCTCGAGTCAATTACTGGGCGGGATCTTGTGGAGCCTCGGGCGCGGAGGCGGGCGGAGCCTCGTCGATTGGCGGGAGCTCCGAGGGGACCTCGCGCAGGGAGTCCCACATCACTACCGGCCAGGTGCGGGTGTCGGGGATGTCGTCCTTGCCCGTGGTGATGGCCTCGGAGGCGGTCATGCGGGGGTCGATGATCCGCCAGGCGGTTTCGCCCTCCTCCATCACGCCCAGGCGGCGGCGCGCTTCCTGTTTGAGAAAGGCATCGTCGTCGTACATGGCGATGTCGCTCTCCAGCGCCTGCTTCTGGGCCTCCAAGCGGGCGATGGATTCGTTCGCGCGGGCAATCTCGGCGCGGCCCTCGTAGAAGTTGCGCAGCGGCGCCGCGATGGCCAGTAGCACGAGGATGAGCACTGCGATGAGGATCACCACGCTAGCCATGTCCTGCTTGGGAAAGACGATGGCTCGCCCGCGCTTCCGGCGCTCCTCTGCCCGCTGTTCGTTTTCCCGATCGCGGCTTGCCACAGGCACCTTGCGTGGGCGACGGGGGCGACTCGGGCGGTTAACCATAACGACATAGTGTAGCGCCCCTGCACAGGCAATCTTGCTCACCACAGGACACAACCCAGCAATATATGAACTAAAGTTCTAAAGTTGTCGAGAGAAAATTCATCTAGCTTTTCGGAGAGGTCTCCAAATGATTAATTCGCTTGCGTTTGTTGGATTGGGCTACATCGGCCTTCCAACAGCCGTTGTTCTCGCTCAAAGCGGCGTTAACGTAATTGGCGTTGATGTCTCTGAAGACCGTGTGAACCAGATCAACTCTGGTTTGTCCCCAATCGTCGAACCGGGTTTGGAGCAAGCGCTTCGTTCCACCCTTGAGGCTGGCACGTTCAAGGCACAGACCGAAATGCCGGAGACGGACGCGTACATCGTCGCCGTTCCTACCCCTTTTGCAGACGACTATAAGGTCGACATCTCTTACATCTTCTCCGCTGCCGACGCAATTTCGCCCGCACTCCGAGAAGGCGCACTCGTTGTGCTTGAGTCAACCTCCCCTCCTGGAACAACCCGCCAGATGGCGGATCGTATCCTCCAGAACCGACCGGACCTCGCTGCCGATGGGGACGATAATCCTGAAGGCAAGCCGGTAATCTACTTCGCTCACTGCCCAGAGCGAATTCTCCCTGGTAGAGCACTCGAGGAGTTGCGGACGAACGATCGAATCATCGGAGGTATGTCCGAACGAGCCACCGAGCTGGCTACGTCGGTATACCGCTCTTTCTGCGAAGGCGAGCTGCTACCGACCAACGACATCACTGCCGAGATGGCAAAGCTGACGGAAAATTCGTTCCGCGACGTGAACATCGCCTTCGCCAACGAACTCTCCATCATCGCCGACAAACTCGGAATTGACGTCTGGGAGCTCATTGAATTGGCCAATCACCACCCGCGGGTCAACATTTTGCAGCCGGGTCCGGGCGTTGGAGGCCACTGCATCGCAGTGGATCCTTGGTTCATTGTCTCCTCCGATCCGGAAAACTCGCGCATCATTCGTATGGCCCGCGAGGTCAACGACGGTAAACCGGAGTGGGTTTTGGCGAAGGTAGATGACGCAGTTGAAAGACAACCAGAAGCTAGGATTGCGGTACTCGGTCTTGCTTTCAAGGCGAATATTGACGACCTCCGAGAATCCCCCGCACTGAAGATTGCTGGCGAGATCGCACAGCGCTTCGGAAAGAACCGTGTTCTGGCCGTTGAGCCGAACGTAAGCGAGCTTCCTGCTGGGCTTTCCAAGTACGACAATGTTGAACTCGCCGAGACCAGCACGGCCGTAAGCGAATCCGACATTGTTGTGTTGCTCGTCGACCACGACGAGTTTGCAAACCTGTGGGGACCCGAACTCGAAGAAAAGACCGTGATTGACACAAAGGGCCTGTGGCCGCGCCAGCCATAGGTTTGTGAGGAGCTTGAAGTGAAAATCGACAACAAGGTCGCCTATCAGGCCACTCTTGTGCTAGTCAGTATCTTGGCCTTCGTCGGAGCCATCTTGGCGGCCGTAGACTTCGTACGTGCCGCTTTAGTTTTCCTGGGACTTGCGTTTTCTGCTATGCCACTCTTGGGGCACCTCCGGATGAGACAGCATCTTGCCGCCGTGCGGCGGATACCACAAGCAACTGGGACTACTTTCGATGGTCAACCCCTCCTCGATCAGCTATCCAGCATCGAGCGAAAGGTTTCGGTTCTTGCCGAAGAGCAGAACACGGTCCAAAACAAGGGCAACGCTGATATTTCGCACGAAATCCAGGACGCGGTTAACCAGCTTCGCAGAGAAGCGCGCATGTCCCGCATAGCAGCAGCACAAATCACCGGAAAGCTGTAAATGTCGAGCTCCAGCATTGACTCGCTTCGCTCATCGCTCAGCGCCGATGTCTTGAGCGCTACTGAGCCTCGCATCTTGAAGGCGTACAAGACGCTGTCGGAGCTTTTGGATTTACCTGACCCCGCGGGTGAGGCTTCAGCGACCGACCATGCAGATCTCGTTGCAGCGTGCTCGCTGGTGAACCTCGTCGAACTTGAGCGATCGCAAACCAGTGATTGGAGGCTATCCCGATCCCTAAACGAGATTGCCGAGCTGGGGGTTTCTTGGCTTCCCGAGCACTTTGATACCCACCCGGAGGATCGCACACCGTACTCGGATTACATCCAGCTGCACTGCCCTTCAGGTTTTCCCTGGCACCGAGCTCAACCACGCGCTACTGCACTCGCCCTCCTCTACAACTTTTCTCCGTTCCAGGACACCGGGGCAACTGTGGCATCGAAACGCCTGCGGAATTTCTCGCGAACCTTTGACGTGGTTGCTTGCTCGTTTCTTCACAAAAAGAAACAGGATCCGACGATTGAGCGTATTGCGGAGCCCTACGTAGCATCGAAATATTTTCTGCCATTGCCGGCATCCTGGGCATCCTGGGAACCTTTTAAGGCATTCGCTGTGCGTGCGTCTGACATAGCCGACCGAATGCAACAGGTCACCGCATATGAAATGGTCTACTCTCGCGCCATGTGGGCCCCTTCAATCTATGCTGGATTCCTTTTTAAACAACGAAACCCGGCTGTTGAATGGGTAGCCGAGTTTTCCGACCCCCTATCCCTGGATGTTGAGGGACTTCCGCGCGGTACGGCTGTTCCAGAAGATGAAATAAGCACGGCTATGACTGACGCTTTGAAGGCGGCATACCCTGACCTTCGGTCGGCCGAATTTTCGGTGTTTTCGCTGGCAGAGTGCCTTGCATACGCATTTGCAGACAAGATCATATTCACAAACTCAAACCAAAAGCTCACCATGCTTGAGCACATTCCATCCCCCGCTCTGCGTGAGCGAGTAGACAGAATCGGCGAGGTAAGCAACCACCCGACTCTTCCCCGCAGTTACTACGAAATGGAGGTGGCTTCACTCGAGCCGGACTCCACGAAGTTGAACTTGGGATATTTCGGAGAGTTTTATTCTTCTCGATCAATCCGCGAAGTAACTTCAGCCATGCGGACGTTGCCTCCCCACATTGGAGAAAAGGTCCACCTGCATGTTTTCACCAACTACATTCCCGCCTCAGAGGGAAACCGTCGTCCACGGAACTTCTCCAAGCGGCAATTCGACGAACTGGTGCAGCGCGCTTACGAAGGTGTCGGTGCTAAAGGTGTCGAGGACCAGGTAACCTTCAACGCCTCACTCCCCTATCTCAAGTTTTTGGCCACCACCGAGAAACTTGACTACCTCATTGTGAACGATGCCGTATCGGGTGCTCATCATGCGGTGAATCCGTATCTTCCTTCCAAGTGGAGCGATTACGCAGGTTCAAGCGCAAAGTCCTGGGGCTTCGTAGAAGATGGATCCATTCTTTCGGACAAGCCGGTTGATGTGAAAACGCCGGTCGGAAACACGTACGAAGCCCGGGAGATGCTTTGGGATATGGTGCTGCAGAAATTTCCGGATCTAGCTGAGGAGGCATAAGGATGCGATCTCCATCAGGAAACGTTGCCGCCTTGCTCGAGCGTCTAGGCCGATCTTCTACCCCCGCTGTGAGGAAAGCACCGACCGGTATCACGCTCGCGGAGTTGCTTGGGGTGAATCGCTATGACTCTGCAGGGCAAGTATTGTTCATCGGAAGTCCAAAGTTGTACGACTACCTGACTGCTCGGGGTTTTGAGGTGGCCTGGGCAGTTCCGGGGGCGTCTGTAGACCAGGCAACTTCCCGCGATGTCGAGAACTTGATCATTGAAAACGCTGCCTTCGACATAGGACCTTGGCTCAAGGCCGATTCGGGGGCGAGGCAGTACCTTGCCCAAGAGGTTTTTGACACCGGACGTCAGATCCGTGCACGTGGCGGGATTGTTTTCTATCTGCCCAAGCCGGGACGACCCATGGGCGTTGAGGAGCCCTTCATTCGTTCAACTGCGACTGTTGACCTTTCACGAGTTCCTGAAGAAGACCGCGAGGAGAACGCACCTCAATCAGACCTGTGGACCGAACTCGAAGGATTTCTCAATGGCTTGAACGGGAGGAACTTGAAGTGAATGCCAGACTGAAAATGCTGTTTTGCCCGGATTTCGGTGCTTTGCGCAGCGAACTGGCTCACCAATGGGTAGTCGCATTTTCAAACCACCTGCTTGGTTCCAATTTCGACGTCACCGTCCTGCTGAATTGTGAAGCCCCGGAACTCGAGAATGAGCTTGTTTCCCGCGGTGTACGAGTGATCCTCCCCTCGAACGAATCAACAGTTGAAGCGGAATCAGGTTGTGTTCCCGCGCGTTACCACGCGCGCTCAGTGCTTCGAGAAGCGCTCTACGGTCGCCAGATCCAATACGACGTGGTGCTGACGCAGGGTGTCGCCCTCAGCCGTTATGTCGCTGGCGGAAAGTCGATCCAACCCGCGCATTGGGCACTTATCGCCGATAACCCGATGAACCCTGGGAACCCCAAAGATTTGAATCTGGAGTCTGTCCGGATTATCGCTGCAGGCGCTCGTTTGCTGCTTTTTGCAAGCCCGGAGACACGTGCGTTCGTCGAGAGCCGCGTTCCTTCCGCAACTTCCAAAACGCGACTGCTAGATGCGATTCCATTGGAACGTGTGGCCGCAGAAGCAACTGCCACGCCTACTTTTGTTTTCGATTACAACCGTTATCGCGCAAAATGGGCCCCGCACACATTCGATGCGCTACTCGAAGAGGCCAAGCTTATTCGGCGTCCACCGCAAATTATTGTGGTTGATGATCAATCCAACGGTTCCGAGTGGAATCATGCGCTGAAGGACTATCCGGGCGTTACTTTCGTGTGCGAAGGACAATCGGCGATTCCACAAACTGGGGTCGTCTACGTTGTGCCCGCAGCATCTACTGAGGATGATGAGCGCCTGCTTGCCAGCCTGTTGCGGGAAAATGATTCAGTTAAGAAGTTGTCCGCGAGTAGTGTCACTCTCGAGTCCCTCAGCGCTACAGCTTCTAAGCCCCAGAAACGATTCCCGGAGGCGTTCCGCACCGCGTTTGAATCAGATTTGCCGGATTACGACCGCACGCCTCTCGCCCGAGATCACGCGGTGCGCGTCCTTCTTGCTGGCGCTGATTTCAAGTTTGCGGGTGATCTCGTCGATTCCCTTATCCAACGCGGCGATATCGCTCTAAGCGTCGACCTGTTTGAGGCAAATGCCAAGCCTCAGCCGCAAAAGAGCCAGCCGCTCTTGCAAAGCGCGGAAGTCATTATCGCCGAATTCGCATCAAAAAATGCAATTTGGTACTCGCAAAATGTGCGACCGGATCAGCATCTGATCGTGCACTTGCATGGCTATGAGCTGCTCCAAGACTGGATCACCGAGCTCAACATCGACAACTGCGATGCAATCGTCTTTGCTTCCGAGTTCTACCGCCAGAAGGCGATCGAAATGCGCGGGTGGCCTGCAGAAAAGCTGGTTGTCATCCCAAACAGCGTCAACTTCGGGGATCTCGCACGCCGGAAGTCCTCCGATGCCAGATTCAACATTGGCCTTGTAGGCATTGTCCCAATTCTCAAGCGCCCAGATCGCGCGCTCGATCTCTTAGAGTCCCTGCTGGCCAACGACGAGCGTTACACACTACACATTCGGGGGCATTCGCCGTGGAACTACGGGTGGGAGTGGAAGAAGTCCGCCCACCAGGACTCGTACCGCAAGTTCTATCACCGCATTGGGTCTGATCCGGTGCTGCGACAAAGTGTTGTATTTGAACCCTTTTCTCCGGATATCGCCAACTGGCTGCAGGATATTGGATGGTTGCTCTCCCCTTCCACGCGTGAAACGTTTCACCTTTCTGCCATTGAGGGCGCTGCAAGCGGAGCCGTACCAATCGCATGGCGCCGCGAAGGCTCCGATGAGATTATCGGTGAACAGTTCAACTTCGATTCGACAGAAGCTGCTGCCCGCTACATTGCAAATGTGGACTCAGCTGAAGAGTTCAAGCGACTGTCTGATTCCGCCCAGAACTACGCACGCAGGTACAGCACGTCCGAGGTCAGAACCAAATGGTTGGATCTCATTTTCTCGCTGGGGACAGCTGACGATGCGGCGCAGCCGCGGACTTCAGAGGCAGATCGTGTGCTCCAGACAGTCTCGGGCGCGTGGAACGACGGCGATCCTGAAACGGCTATCTCTGTGCTGGACGAGCATATTCCGCTCACTAGTAATCACCGTGGCCCGTTAAAGGACGCCGAAATGTTCTTCCGGGGCATCGCTTCGGCGGATGAAAAGCGATTTACCCAGTTTCTACCCCTGCAGCGCCAAGCTATAGGCGGCAGCCGCCAGATAGCAATGGTGAGGCCGGACGGTGCGACATTTGATGCCGCGGAATTGTCTCCAGATATTCGCACCCATATAGGTGTCATGCCTCCAGCGTTTGTACGGCACGATGGATATCAACCCGTTTCCGAGTCTTGTGTTTCTCTGCCAGCGCCCAATGACGCCCGAATTCAAGTCGACGGCTTTACCCGGGTGGATCGTTGGTTTGAAATGGTTAAGGCGCATCTGATGCCGGTAGCCCTTTCGCATACCGAATTGGCTGTCCAAGGTCCTTGGTGGGTGGCATTACCCGTCATTCAGGCGGCTGATCAGACTGGTATTCCCTGCACCTGGTTTATTGACGACGAACAGACTCTGAAATGGATCTCTGCCGCGTCGCACGGGGAACTACGCACGCACTTCGCGGCCCAAATCGCGTGGAACTGTTTTCAAGCAACCGGCGCTCGAGGTATGATGGGGAGCTGCAAGATTCCTAGTGATTTCGATATCAGCTCGCTCAACTGCTGCATCGGCGATAACGAATTCGGAATCCCGCAATGGGACCCGGAAAAGGCGGGCGCTGCTCACTACAGCAGCGGACCACTAAACCGGACAAATGCTCCGGCTGTGCTCGTTCGGACGCTTGAAAACACCCGCATTGGGCTGGTTGCTGATCGCGCTTTTAGCCGCGAATGGTCGCAGTACACCAACGTGGTCGACCTCGGTCCCGCGACGTTTGAGGAACAACTCGACGCATCGTTCGACGTTGCCGTTATCCACCCCAATGCAAATGCCTCTGGGCCGTGGAAGAAGAAGCTCGAGCAAACAAACGAGGCTGCTCAGTGTGAAGCGACCAAGCTGTATGACCGCGCTCGTCTGCTCGGCGCTACGACGTGCTTCGTTTGGGACTCGCAGGATCCTTTACCAATGCGTTTTTGGGCGGTCGCGCGCAAGGCCGATGCCGTCTTTGTCACCTACCCGTCTACTCTCGACCGATTCCTCCAGATCAACCCATCTGCCGTCCGAGCGATCAGCTGGTGGGACACCAACCTTCCTCTTCAAAACCGGCTTCAGCTCGCGCTCCGCGGTGTCTATCAGCCAGTCACCATTGATCGCCTAAACCTTGAAATAAGAGAACACAGCGTTGCTGACACGCCAAATACGCTCTCATCGGAAGAGCTTGTCTACGAGGAACTTCCCGAGCTTGAGAGGATCGCTGTGTTCACCGACGTTCCTGCACATCTGTGGACAACACAAACATTGCCGGCCCGGCTGTTTGACATAGTTCCCCTCGCTGAACTTCCGAACAGAGACAGCATCGATGCCGACCACTTCGTAGTGTTTAATTCCGAGGAAGCACCGGACGATAATTATTTATTGTCACTGTGGCTCGAAGCTGACGATGATGTGATCGTGGTGCCAAGCTCCATCGAGGACAGCCAGCTCCCCTCGGGGATACACGAGGTTGCGTACAACTGTCTCTACCCAATGCACGGCG
>ERZ1029878.188-NODE-188-length-11565-cov-18.025891_pt1 | contig 11565 bp, 17 predicted proteins | sample MGYA00519234_ERZ1029878 | MGnify/ENA primary metagenome ERZ1029878 (study PRJEB33666, sample SAMEA4610928) | skin metagenome | biome: Human-associated habitat; feature: Malodor aspect; material: skin | place: Philippines | collected 2015-08 ... | reverse complement strand
TACCTCGACACGGTAGGGGTCACTGGTTCGATCCCAGTATCGCGCACAGAGGGTTTGTCCCTCAATAACTGAATAGCAATGCGGATGTAGCTCAGTTGGTAGAGCACCACCTTCCCAAGGTGGATGTCGCGAGTTCGAGCCTCGTCATCCGCTCCAAAAACCCACACCCAAAGCCCTAAACGGTGATATACTAGCCCGCCTAGAAACAACACCCAAGGAGCACACAATGGCGAACAAAATCGTCTCAAAGGCAACAATAGCCTCCCTCATGTTCTCCGCACTCCTCACACCCCAAACACTCGCCGCAGAACCTACCCCAACCAGACAAACAAAACCATACACCGAAACACTCGCAACCACCCAACTCAACACAACAGAAAACTACACCGCCCACGGAAAAATCTTCACAGACACCTACGGTCAAACAAACCTCTACACCCACATACAAAACACAACCCCAACGAAAAACCTCACCATCATCCTCGGGGAAGAAAGCCTCACCGACAACATCACCGGAGACATCCTCTACACCACCCCAACAAGAACACACTCCCACCAACAATCCTGGACAGACTACACAGAACTCAACCAACACTGGATCCACGAACTCCTCGAAACACCACCCTTCGACAACTACACCAACATCACATGGGTCGGAAAAGAAAAAGCAGCAGACTTCATCGCCGACACAATCGCCCAAAACCCTAAACACATCACCCACGCCATCCTCATCAACGGAGGCGAATACACTTCCTCTGGTCTGACCCAAGCAACCTATGATCAGCTCCTCAATCTCAACATCACCATTAAGAACACTGCCAGTGAGGACGCGGAGAACATTGCCCACGCATACAAGTCACACGGATTCCAAAACGTCACTACAGTGGAGTAACATTCTAACGAAACATCGATACAATAGACACGCAACACTTCCCCCTACACGCACTATAGCTCCTAGAGTTCCAAGCACGGGACTCTAGGAGCTATCCATTCTCCCCATCAAAAACAGACACTACCCCGACACAAGTCGTAATTAAAAACAACCGTACTTCTTTACCAATGGTTCCAAATCAGGAGCCGCCTGCACCGCATCATCCACAGCAACTGTACAAGACCGCATCGAGTACATTCCTCCAAAAGTCTCAACACGATACTCGTAGATCCGTGCCGTGCCGTTTGCAGATGTGGCTATCACATAAAACAAATCAGGTTTTGCTTCTGTGATAAAATGTACCTCATATCCCTCGGCAAAAGAATCCTCAATAGCCTCACGAACATCCCCGTATTCGTTCTTCTCAACTTGATATGCGCTCATAATTTCTCTTCCTTAATCAGACTAACATTGTCACAATTCAGTCTAGTGTAACCCACACCAGACCCGCTACCAATACAAAAAATTTAATCTCACACAAGGTTATAGAAGCACACCACCCACACAGAACATAGATCCCAAAACACCGCAACCCACACACTCATGTACAATCAAAACTCACAACACACGAAAGGAATACACATGGGACAATACGACCACATCATCAAAGAATACAGCGAACCGAACAGAATCCCAGACGCATACGACTACGACGACTTGTACAAAGTGTCATCCTACATCGGATTTGAAAACATAATGTTCGACATTGACGAAACCATCAAGGAACACACGGGCTTGCCACTCAAACAATTTCGCGAACTTAGCCCCCTAAGCCTAACAAACACAGTAGAAAGAGCCCTCCTGAACTTCATCCGTGCAGAGCAATCACCAGGTGGAACAGAAGTTCTGGAAAGAATGGCGGAGTTCAGCTCCCTTGTGCGATACAGAGGCGGCGAATACTACCTTTTCGGTAGCAATGATATGGAAGCATTCGATGCAGAGGTCGAATGGACGGACAAGACAAAAACCAGAATCAAAACAAACTTCTATCTCAGTGGCATCGATGACCTGGCTCTTATTCGCCTTCCCCTAGACGAAAAAATCCACCCAGATCCTCTTCCCTTAAACTCTGCTCTAACCCCATTAGGCAGTGAACTTGATGGCGATTTTGAGGTAGATGAGGTGTATATCTAGTCGTGCACCTGTACCGTGCATGCGATACCGTGTATACTGCCATATGGTGCTGGTCTATACGAAAAATCACGGCCAGTTGAAGAACCAATCAAAAGAGGATGTACACAATGGAACTAAGTTTTGAAGACAAGGTCATGTTAAATATCATTAATAATGATGACTTGATCATTTCAGACGAACTTTTCTATGCTTTGCGAAGAGAAATCGACTTAAACAGCGGGTCACAGGAATATCGAAAAGCACAACTACAAGATTTCTTGCACTTGCTAGGAAACCAACTTCTCTCAATCAACGTTTCAGACCTTGAACAATGCGAATAGCACCGATTCACAACACAATCAACAAGAAAAACCCTCCCTCGATGCAACAACACTGAGGGAGGACTTCCTATCTATTCTAGTTCTCTCTACGGAAAATGACCAAACCAGCGCCAAGAAGAAGTGCTGCGCCCACACCAATAAGACCAGCAACATTCACACCAGTCGATGCAAGCTCAGGACGTGCACCAGAATCCTCTGAGGCATCCTCCTTCTTGTTAGATTCAACAATCTCAATGTCACACGCGTCAGCAAACGCGGCACCAATAGCCTCAAACGCTTCCTCGGAATTGGATACGCGAACAAGACCCGCCGCATCTGGACGTGCCGTATCAGCCACATCATTACTTACAGCCTCACTGTTTTCAACCACACCATCATCCACCAGATCAGTTCCCTGCTCCTCAGCAACAGTATCCGCGGCCGCAAGAAGAACAATATCCTTCAACCCCTCATCACCCTTGTCACTATTGACAACAGACGCAACATCAGTCGAGGCAAGCGCCTGCGGGAGCACCGCAATACCATCCTCTTCCACAACACCAGGAACAGCAACAGAAGCACTCACTAAGTTAAGGGAAGATGTCTCACCCGCTCCAAGAAGAATCGAAAGGTCTCGGGTGGAGAAGAAAGAAGCAAGACCAGCCGCGTCGAATGAACCGTCCTCTGCCACGATCTGAGGCGCATCAAGAGCATTAGCAACAGCAGACGGGTTCACAATACCAGTCTCATCAACAAGACCTTTTTCGACAAGCTGCGTGTTAATCGCGTCAGCATCCCAATTACCTTCCGCATCTACAAGACCCGTGTCCTTAGCGTACTCCAGAACAATTTCTTGGTCAGCGGTTCCCGCAAGTGCGGAAGTGGTTGCTGAGATAGGAAGCATTGACAACCCTGCATCAATTATCCCCTTCGCACCACTGCCCCCTCCACTGAGGAGACCGCCGACGATTTCACTTCCTTTGTTGATGATGTCACCAGCTCCGCCTCCGCCGAGGAGACCTCCGACAATGTCTTTACCAGCATCAATTATGGATCCTCCGCCACCGCTGCCAATAAGACCACCAACAATGTCCTTACCTGCATCTATAACACTTCCGATGATTCCACCTCCTGTGGAAGGTGCTGGGGCGGATGTAGCTGGGGCACTTGTTGCGGGCAGAGGTGCGGACGTGGCTGGGGCTGCACTTGTTGCAGGTGAAGTGTTTTTAGGGGCACTGGTTGTTGGGTTTTGAGAGCTTGATGGTTTGTTAGTAGATGAAGTTGCGGATTCATTCGCAGTTGTAGATGGGTTTGAGGAGGCTTTAGAAGGTTTAGCCTTAGAGGTGGTGGGCTTTGTGGTTTCCTCCTGTGCAGAAGTAGTTGAGGTAGCCGGGGAGCTAGAGGTCGAGCTATTGGTGCTTTCTTTTTTGCTCTCGGTTGCTTGTGTTGTGTTTTCCACGACAGGCTTCTCCTTTTCCACAACATCGTCACCAGCAGCTACCCCAATGCTCACAGGAACTACAGCCACACCCTTGTTCTTAAGAACAGATGCCGGGGCATCAAACGCATTATCAATGTGCTTATCGGAGAATACTGCTACCGCGTCAAGACTCTCAATACCATGTGCGGCGGTGAGTATATTGTCCCAGTTGGACTCCTCCGTCGCATCAATTGGTTCCAACGCACGCACAAAATCAAGTGCTTTTTCCTTATCCGCAGGCAAATCAAACGTATTCTTCTCAACACTTTGACCAACAGAGCCTATAAGGGTAAGTGTTGCGGCGTTGCCCTTCGCGAGTGATTCGATGAGATCCACTATAGCTGTTTTCTGGATCTCCAAGTTTGCAGGAGTTGCTCCTAGATCTAGGGCTACAGCAACATTAGTGCTGTCTGCACAAACTTTCAACTGTTCGAAGACAGTAGGTTCAGTTGTTTCTTGCGCGAGAGCATACGGCGCTACACCTGCTCCTAGCAAGGCAGTTGTGGCGAGCGTGGTTGTGGCTACGACATTTCGTCCGTGTTTGCGAATAGTCATGTAGTTTTCTCCTGATATAGTCGATTGGCTTGTCGGAGCTTCACAACTCACTCCAACATAACACTCCATAATAATGCAGGCTATAGACCATTATGCACGGAATTTCTAAGGATTTTCCCAGTGTTAAGGTTATTCAAACAAAAAGCGACCACCCATCGCCTACAACCCGACGCATCAACTATACTCGCAAACAAAGAAAGGAAAACATATGGCAGTACACGAAATCGTCCCCTTCGTAGACGTTGGTGCACAAATCGAATTAATCCTCGACAACAGCAAAGGAAACGACATTGTTGCAATGACCGACGAAATCGACTTCCAAACAGCTATGGCTGACGTAGCAGAAGGTATCTACGATACAATCGAAGACGCAATCCACGAGAAATTCTTCAACACAGGGTCACCATACGGCTCCTATTTCGAATTTGTAGAAGTCACATCACCAACAACACTTAAGATAAGATATCTCACAGGAATACAAGGACTCCGTCCCTAAGAAAGGAAAAACATGGAACGCTACATACAAGAAGCATTACCGCTCATTGACGGAATTAAACGCGGACTCAACCCGCACGACCTTTGCGACGAGTTCGGGATCCTATCGACAAACCCACATGATGAAGACGAAAATGGTGACGGATCAATCGTTCTCACGCTCGGTGGGCCAACCGTGTACCTCACAGCCGGTGACACAGTAGATTTTCACTACCATTATGGAGAGGAATCATACGATGAAACTCTTTCGTCTGATCCTGACACAGTCAGCCGCGTGAAACAGTTCATCGAGGAAACCGCAGAATAGCAACAACACCCCTTCTTGTTTTTCAAAGGGGCGTTTTCTTGCAAAAACTAGTTCAAAATCCAGTCGTCGTTCAAAATGTCACGACCGAACTTATCATCAAACCAGTATCGCAAACACCGCTCAGGAGCCGATGCGATCTCAGACGCAATAGAACGCCGCACTGCCTCTACGGGAGTCACATCTTTCATCTCAAGCCACTCAATATTCTCATTTTCGGCATTATCCGACAGTGTGCTGTACCCAAGCGCCTCAGCATAATCAAAGGCAGGTGCACCATACCCATCGTTATAACGCTCGGCATTAAGAGTCGATTCACCTTTCTCAAAAATATCTTCAAGAGCATTAATCATTTCCTGCTTGTACCCAGCAACATCGTCGATGTTGGCCCAAAGACTCTCTTCAAAAGTTTCCTCCATCGCCTTTTTTGCTTCTGCGATGAAACCCTCGTATGTATCAATATCGTTAGCCATTATTTTCCCTTTCAATTAATCTGTATCTCATTATAACGAACCATGCTGTACTCAGTCGGAAGAAAAACACTGAGTCGGACTAGTTTCAGGCAAACCACAATTCGCTTTCCTAGCAACAATTCACAAGAAGGAGGTATGACGGATTTTCAACTGCACAAACGCGCCTTAGTCCAAAATCCAATCATCATTAAAAAGATCACGACCAAACTTCTCATCAAACCAATCACGCAAACACCGCTCCGGTGCCATCGCAATTTCAGACGCAATGGACTGACGTGCCGCCTCCACAGGGGTCACATCTTTCAACTCGAACCACTCAATGTCTTCATTCTCAGCGTTGTCGGACAACGTGCTATACCCAAGTGCTTCAGCATAGTCAAAGGCAGGGGCTCCGACCCCATCGTTATAATACTCAACACGTAGCGTCGATTCGCCCTTATCGAACACGTCCTCAAGGGCATCGATCATTTCTTGCTTATAACCAGCAACATCGTCAATTTCAGACAGAAGATGTTGCTCGAAAGTTTCCTCCATCGCCGTTTTTGCTTCCGCGATGAAACCCTCATATGTATCAATATCGTTTACCATGTGTTTTCCTTTCTATCGATCTGCATCTCACTATACCGAAACACATCTCACATTTCCAAGACAAACGACACTAAGAAATACCGTACAGACGGGAGAAGATATCAAAAGGCCTAATTCTAAACAACCCACCCGGTTGGGTGAGAAAATAGCCCAAGCCGCGATAGATGACGGTATCATTTAGGCAAAATCGAAACCTCCCTGCACCAATTTGCGCACAGGGAGGTTTAGTTTCAGGAGCCATGGACTCTTGCTACACAATCAGCCCGAACTCGCCGCCAAGAATATAACCCATCATTGCAACACACGCAATAACGCTCAGGATAAATAGTGCGGTGTTCGCCCACCCCGTTGCGGATACTGTCATGCCCTTCGGAAGTAGATGTACGTCGTTCCATCGCTTTCCACCTACCTTAATGAACGGGGCAAAGAAAGGAACACCACTGTGCGTCGGGGCGTCACCAGCAATATGTGCTAGACAACCAACAGCCACTGCAAATGCAAGCAGCGTCGGGTGCAGGGTTTCAGGGGTTGCTTCTGCCAGTCCGTACGTAATACCGATGGCAAGAATATTCGCCAGGATAGGTCCAAGGCTGCGAATGTAGTCGCGGAACAGTCCCTGTAGGGCGAGGGTGATGAAGAAGTAGACTACTGCCATTTGTGCCCAGAACCCGCCAAAGGAGATAAGTGCGAGAACAATGGCGGGGGCGATGATAAGGGAGAACAGGGCGGTGTGGGTGAGTTTGCGGTGACCGTTGGATACATGCCTGTCCTTGGGTCCTGCGGTTATATTAGCGAACCCTGCTGAGATGGAGTTTGTGATTTTCGCCATGATTTTAGAGACTGGGCCCCAGGTTCGTGCGAGGGTTGCCTGTGGGTGGTCGAGGTCTGGTAGTAGCCCTGCGCCTGCGGTGATTGATGCGAAGATGAGGGCGGTTGCCGGGGTGAAGTTGTAGATTCCGGTGTTGTTGAGTGCGATTGTGGTTGCGAGTCCTGCTGCGAGGGCGGATACGCTGTGGGTTGGTCCCATCATGATTTGTGTGCTCCTTCGTGAACGAAACTACAACCATCATAGCACAACATCAAAATATGTCAACTAAAACAGGGATGCCCTCTACAACAGAGATGACCTCAAAAATGGATTCGACTGTTCAAGCCTCGTACGATATCTTCACTACCAGACCACAGGAAAAGACATAGGTAGAACCACCAACGACCAGCTCGCCCAAGGATTCCCAACCATCAAAGAAGGCAACCAACAAATAGGTGACCTCGGTTACAGAGGGACAGACCACGTTGTCATGTACGTCGGTGGCAACAAAATTGTCGAAGCTCCCACATCAGGAGGTACCGTATCCTACAGAACACTTACAGAAGATGACACTTTCGTTTGGAAACGACCATAACAAAAGCTCCTGAGCTAAAAATTCAGGAGCCTTAAGCGGGAGCAGTATATAGCTTAGAAGCCAAGACCACCCACAACAGAAGAACCAGCAGCAGGAATCACATCACGCACAACGTAAATCGCTACCCATGCAATAACTGCAATCACCACAAACTTAACAATATCCTTGAAATAAGAACCAACAGTCACATCACCATCCCCTCCACGTCCCTTACCGCCCCCGCCTCCACCAAGTGAACCACTATCCGGTTTCACATTCTCAAAATACTGATGTACAAGAGTAAAAGTAAGGGAGACTGGAATACCAACCCACAAAATCATTGTGAGTATCCAATCAATCAAACCAAGAAAACTATCCATTAGAAACCAAGACCCCTAACAACAGAAGAACCAGCAGCTGGAATCACATCACGCACAACATAAATCGCTACCCATGCAATAATTGCGATCATAATAAACTTAATAACCTCTTTGCCGTACTCATTGACCTTCTTCCCGACCTGTCCGCTATCAGGTTTTACAGTTTCAAAGTACTGATGCACCAACGTAAAAGTAAGAGACACAGGAATACCAATCCACAAGATCATGGTCAGGATCCAGTCAACAAGACCGAGAAACGAATCCATAGCAAACTCCTTAATAAGAAAAATAAGAACTAAAATCAATACGATTCAAACACCCATATTAAACCAAATAACCCCCTAAAAAGGAGGTTACAGAAAAGAAAAATCCCCCTAGACCCCACACCCCGCTACAACTCAACCTCATCCCGCAAATCAAACTCACCCTCAACACCCTCCTGAACCCCCTCAAACACAGCCAACCCAATCACACCAGCATCAACATCCTCCCCAAAACTCGCCACATACCCCACCTGCTCCTCAGCAAACACCACATGCAACCTCTCCAACAACACCCCCACACTCAACACATACCCAGCAGGATACTCCGTATACAACTCATCAACCCACTGATCAACCTGAGCCACAGCCCACCCCACAACAGCCCCAGTCACACGCTCATCATCAACAGACTCCACACCCGAAACAACAACATCCTGAAAATCATCAATCGTCAAATCAGCCATAACAAACACTCCTTAAAACATTACTTTTCAAACGCAACAATACACACCAAACACAAAAAATCAACACCACAAACCACAAAACCTAACGAATCCCCAAAGACGCAGTACACGCAGGCCACGCACCCCACCCCTGAGCAGCCTGCACCTTCTCCGCAACAGCAATCTGTTGCTCACGCGTCGCCTGGTCCGCAGTTGGAGCATACTGCTGACCGCCATGTGCATTCCACGTGCCCGCACTAAACTGCAACCCACCATAATACCCGTTACCAGTATTAATAGCCCAATTACCACCCGCTTCACACTGTGCCAACGAATCCCACACAGAACCAGAAGCAACCACAGGCGCAGGATCAGCTGCTGGAGGCTGTGTATAAGCAGGCCCACTTACAACAGGAGACTGCTGCACAGGTGCCTGCTCAACAAGTGGCTCCTCAGAAGCCACCGCAGAAGATGTCTCATTCACAACTGGTTCCTTATGAGTCTCTTCCTTCACAGGAACCTCATGGCGAGAAACAACAACCTCCACCCCCTCAGCAATAGGCTCCCCCACACCCGGCACAACCTCAACATCTTCGCCCAACTCAACCCCCTGCTCCTTCAAAAACTCACCCACAGTCTTCGCAAACGTAGACACCTGACGAGCCTCCCCCTCAATAGGGACATAACGAACCTCAACGCTGTGACGAATATCCACAACAGCACCAGGTGTTAAAACCTCATCCCCAGGCATCGAAACCTCATCACCCTCCTTAACAACAATGCCGAGCTCCTCCAGCAACTCGTTAACAGTCAGAGAATGTGTTTTAACTTCACGCGAAGAATCATCCTCCACCACAGTCACATCCTTCTGCTTCCGCACAATAATCGACTCATCAACATCACTCAACGGCGTATCAAGACCAGGCTCAACACGATCCTCAGGTGCCACTTCGACCCCAGCCGCATCTAACGCGTCAGAAACATTCTTCGTGACCGACGACACTGCACGAACCTGACCATCAACATCAATCTGCACCGTAGATGCGTTCGCCACAAAAATTCCAGACAACCCCACCCCCGCAGCCAAAGCGGAAGCAGCAACAGAAAGACTCACGGCCTGCTTAATATTTTTCATGTGCCCATTTCTCCTAAAATTAAATATCTGAACCAGAATAGCACGTCACAGACTAGTTAGCATATCTTCCAGGGAAAATACGCAAAAGCAACACATTCTCCCAAGGAGCTAAAACATGATACAATCAAAACCATGATTCGGCCGGACGGTAGTAGCAGAGGTTCGGTGAGAACCTCAGCCCAGAAGGACTGGGATTCTGACCCGACTTCTGCTACTTACTGAAAGGCAAGTCGACCCAAATTTAATACGACCGTTGTTTGACACCGACCCCAATGCGTGCTTATAAGCGGAGGCAGTCACCCTTGCGGTGCTTAAAAGCGCACCACAGCCTAAACCAGCAAGGGGATAAACGAACTGAGGAACCGGGCACAAGCTGACACGTAGGCTTACCCCGTACCCCATAAGCCATTTGGAGCCGGTGTGATAGAGCGGCCGGGGGAGGCACCCTCATATCTAAGCGGCACTAGCCGTGAAAGGAAACAAGCGTCATACGGGTTCTTGTTGCCACTGGACAAAATGTTCCATGCTGAGCACTGGGATCATATTTCGTTACAGCTCCTCAATACTTCGGAGCTTTTGTTTTCTCGAACGGGCCGTGTAACTCAATACAAAGTTTCAATTCTAGAAGCTATATAAGGCAGTGGCTCTGCCCAATGTGATAGTGGAAAGCTTGAGCTTCATGGGATGAGATTTCCTCGTGCTGTGCCTAACTCGATGGATATAGGGATAACTTCATTATTTTACTGTTGCTTTGTTCGAGTACTTCAAGTCCTCTAATAGACGTGCACATGTGCCAGTGTACGAACCTGAGGCATTTCTTTGCAGTTCAAGGTGGCGGTGCTAGTTCCGCTGTAGGGAATTTGCTTGTTTTAGCGAGTTATGGAACGTGAAATACAGTTTTATCTGTTTTTCGAAAGTGAATTTCCTACAGTGTTTTCCCCTGCTCTTTTCCACCTCCCTATGTTTCTTGTTTTTGCAGGTAGGGAGGTTATTTTTGTTTTTGTAGTTCTTTGTTTGAATTGACCTATATGTTTATTAAGTTTTTGCTTTATATTTTGAAATTCAGGGCCCTCTATTATAGTCGTTTAAAAAGCTTCAGGTCTGAAATAAGCCGTATTTGTGATAATTTTCACATTCTCAAAAATAGTTACTGAAAAGAACCTATAAATCCCACCTACATCTTTTTCTAGCTACTTAAATGCAGGACAGATCTTGGAAGCTCCGCAGAGACCAATTTAAGGAGTCGGCACACTCCCGTAAGGGGATTCATCGTTTTCTGCATCAAAACGTCTCAGACGGGATTCTAGACCACTTCTCGAACGTGTTACGACGCAATCGGGTGTAGAAAACACCGCTGGACGAAAATTCGAACAGATTTTCGAGCGAGCGGTGCGAGGATGTAACAATTGTTACTATGTAACCTTGAACATGAAACAATATCCATTTGAATCTGAATGATGTTCGTTTAACAAGTCGACCGTAAGGGAGACGAAGTTAAACAACTCATTTATTAGATTCTCTTGATCATTTTTCATTTTCCCTTGTTACATGTTACATCCCGAACTCTACCACCCTTGTCAAATCCATGTCAACAAAAAATGAAAAAATTTTTAATTTGAAAAAGACCTATAAATAAAAAACATGCATCTAACGCTTTTCATGTTGTCCCTCAAGACTACGCCTCCCTTACGGTCGGCTTGTCT
>ERZ1029878.186-NODE-186-length-11809-cov-44.678492_pt1 | contig 11809 bp, 11 predicted proteins | sample MGYA00519234_ERZ1029878 | MGnify/ENA primary metagenome ERZ1029878 (study PRJEB33666, sample SAMEA4610928) | skin metagenome | biome: Human-associated habitat; feature: Malodor aspect; material: skin | place: Philippines | collected 2015-08 ... | reverse complement strand
GCAACCACCCGAAAGCATCACCCGCCACCGCAAACCCCGCTACCGGATACCCACTGCACCGCTACCCGAAAGTCACCACACCGCTACCAACTAGCCGGTCGCAACAAATACCCGCCTTTTTCATCTGACGCAGTTTCTTTCCTCCCAATACATCTGCACTCTCATCGACAAATTGGTTCCAGGTCTCCAGTTCCGCCTCTAGATCGTGTCGGAGGATTGCACACCGATCACCGACGTACTCACCCGAGCCCCACTGATACGACGCAATTTGTGAATCCCCGGTCATCTTCGCTGCTTGGGAGACAAAATTTTCGACGTCACTCTTCCACGACTTGAGAATTTGGTCTCGCGCGTTATCGAACTCCTCTTCGCTATGCCCGGCTTTGAGTTTTCTTAGTGCTTTCTCATTAGCAATTTCAGAATCGCTATCGCCGTCACGTACCAAATAGGTCGGAACACCATAAGAATTCAGAATCGAGAAAATCGTAAACAGCGATTTCGAACCTTCAACATCAATCACCGAAATCCCCGACTCTGGAAGAGTTCTACCTGTTTTGGGATCCGCCAAGAGTTCCAAAACGGCCTTATCAGTATCCCCTTCAACCAATACGCAGGCCCGTGAGAATAGCCCCTCAATTAGGGCCTTGGAGAAGTACTTGGACAGCTCGCCGTCCTTATTTTTCTTCGAGTAGTAATTATCCCCCTCTGCGCGAAGCACCGAGGAACCAGTGCTTGAAGGCAAAACGCGGTAAGTAAACGGCAAGAATGCGGGGTCAACAAAGTAGGGGCTGTGTGTCGCAAACACGAACTGAATCCCCGTCGCCGACGCTGCTCGACGAAAAGCAGATGCCATCATTCGCGCCTGCACGGGGTGCTGATAGACCTCGGGTTCCTCGACGAAAACGATCAAGTTGGGCGCGTAGCCTCCTGGTTCTGTCGAAAGTTCAGCAAGTGCTTGCAGGACAGCGAGGAGCGTTGCCCTCTGAACCCCATGACCGTGATGCGGCAAGGGCCACTCTGCCCCAAAACGGGACAGCGTAGTTGTCGCTATCGGGTTCGCCTTCGGGGTCCAATCGTCTAATCCAATGTTGATGGACAGTTTTGCGCCTGGAAGGTAATCGCTTAGGTGGTCATTAATCTTTTCGCTTCGCGCCGAAAGTTCACTATCCGTTGAATCTTTCAACCGAGCTTGCAAATCATCAAGAACGTTCTTATGCTCCTCAGACCATTCCGCAATCGCCCCATCAGTAGCGTTCTTCACCACAGCACCAACGAGGAGCTCCATCGCAGACTTTCTATTTGACAGATCAAATTCGCTCGTCAGATCAGGTGCAGCAGGCACAAATACAAAACCTGCATCTTTCGCTAACTTCCCCGTACCGACTGCACCAAAGAAATCGGTCGCGTCCACTTCCTCCCTCGATTGAAGGAGATGCCTGTTAGCCGGATCCATCTCCCATTTATCCATTGCATTCTGGAGTTCTTTTTTATTTACACCTTGAACGTTTCCGCCTAGGAAGTTCGAAAAGTTCGGGTCCGATTCGATGAGCTCGGTTAACCCACTTCGAATTGTCCCGACGTTTGCATCGCGGAACTTCTCAAATCGAGGGAAAACTGTAGGGGAACCCCATAGCTTAGTCTTTTCCGAATCTGATCGCTGTGTACGCTGTAGGGTCATTTCCTCCCCCAGCGCGTATTTCCCAAACGCCTGTCGGTCTCCTGCAGTCAGAGAATCAAAAGTGACTTTCACGGAGATTTCGGTGGAACGATCACCATTCGGTTTGCGGAAGAAATCGTCCGCAGACTTTAGATCACCACTAAATAGCCACGCAATTGCGTGAAGAATCGAGGATTTCCCACCACCATTCGGCCCGATGAATGTGGTGAGCTGTCCAAACTCGCCCTTGAACTCACGAATCGCTTTGAAGTTTCTAATTTCAACACTCTTGATTTTCACAGGCGCTATTTAACCATTGTTAGACAATCTCCGGCTCGACGAATTGAACTACCGCCCCTAGAAGGCCCGGACTTAAGGCTCGCGTGCTCCTGCTCGAGGGCATTTTTCGAACGCTGGCGAGAACCTCACATCTGGCGCGAGACCAAGTCAGGGTCGGAAATCCCCTCACCCCGATCCACACCGACGTCAGGAGCCCATCATCCACCCTTGCCGTTTAGCGACCTACACTTGATATTGTCCACCGAGCTAAACTACCCTCGTGACAAAACGCAAGGACATCCTCAAAGCGATTTCCCACTACGCAAAGACAACCAAGCAGGAACTCACCATCAAAGAAGGCGGAAACCACACACGTGTCTGGGTCGGTGACCGCTACACGACTGTGCCCAGGCATCGAGAAATTCCCGATCTCGCCGCCCAAAAGATTTACAAGCAGATTGGACTGAAGTGACGATGAACTGTTTTACCGCGACTGTCGAACGTGACTCAGGCTGGTGGGTCGGCCAACTCGATCAAGACCCTGGTGTCATCGTCCAAGCGCGTCGCCTTGATCAGATTGAAGACGAATTCAAAGATGCTCTTTGCCTTTTCCCCGAGCTGACCGACAATGCAGAGTCCGCCCTGATCGAACTTGTTATCAGTGGCGAAGCAGAAAAGGCGGCGCTTTCAGCGCGAGACGAGCTCAAAGAGCTGCGTCGGCGAGAACACGATCAACTGGGGAAAATCGCCCAGCACGCGAAAGAACTCTCTGAGCGTGGTTACAACTACCGTGATATCGCCTACCTTTTGGGCATCAGCTACGGCCGAGTCGGGCAAATTCTCAAGCAGTACTCCGCAGCGTAAGGCCAGCGATTGGCTCTGCCCAGTTGTGAGGGGCAGGGTGTGAGGGGGTCGAGTAACCAGCCTGACCCGTTTTCGACTGATGGCGAAGCCCTCACATCTAGCTCCTCACATCCAGGGCGGGGCCGCAGCCTGCCCCTCACATTTGGTGGGGAACTAAGTGTGAGCCCTGGTGGTTATGACAGATCGTTCATTGGCACGAACGGCGACCTGGGGTAAGTGACAAATGTTGCCCCGTCTGGAGGCATGATTTGTCACAGAAGCGCGGCGAAGCGAATTCGGGTTTTCTCCTACTCTGGTCGCGCGCGACATTGGTTCGGAGAGAGCAACTCCGGCGCCGGCCTGGGAGCAAAGGCGAACTACCGGCCGCGGAAAGCGCGGTCGTTGAGGTCCCGGCGCGCCTGCTCGAGGGCGACCAAATCGGAGAAAAGGGCGTTGTAGGCCTCCTCGTCGTCGGAGGGACGCATGCGCTGGAGTTGTGACTTCAACTGCGCGATCTGGTCGCCGACGCGGGTTTCTTGGAGGCGGGACAGGACGGAGTCGGCGTATTCGTCGAGGTCGTCGGCGTGGATGGGCTCCACGGCGAGTTCGGAAACGAAGTTGCGGCCGGACAAATCGCGCATCTCACCGGCGACGGCGGCGAGCCAACCGGCGCCACCGTCGCCAGCACCGGCAGAACCAGCGCGCGAACATCCACCGGCGGCGGTGACGGCCTCGCGGACTTGCCGGTAGGCGTCGTTGGTAAAGGCATCCGGGTTGATGCCGTCGAAGTAGTTGCCGGCTTTCGACGGGTGCTGCAGGGCGATCTTTAGGGCTTCGCGCTGGGGCCAGAGCATGGGGTCGTCGGCACGCGGCGGGATGAGTAGTTCCACCTGGCGGCCGGAGGAGTCGGGGCCGGCGGCGGCCTGCCGGGCGGCGAGCGAGACGCGTTTGCGGTTTTCCTTCTTCGGCTTCTTCGCCTCGGCACGGACCTGCTCCAACACCTCGTCGGGGTTCGGCCAACCGACCCAGCCGGCGAGGCGGCGGGCGTATTCCTGCTGGAGGACTTTGTCGTCGATGGATGCGACGACGGGAACGGTTCGTCGTAAAGCTTGGACGCGCCCCTCGGCCGAATCGAGGGAGAAATTTTTCAGCAGGGACTCGATGACGAACTCGTAGACGGGAACGCGGGAGGCGACGAGGTCGCGAAGCGCAGAGTCGCCCTTCTCCAGGCGCAGGTCGCAGGGGTCCATGCCGTCCGGGGCGACGGCGACAAACGACTGGCCGCCGAACTCCGCGTCGGTGTTATAGGCGCGCATCGCGGCCTTTTGGCCGGCCTCGTCGCCGTCGAAGGTGTAGATGAGCTCGCCGCGGAAGAAGTTGTCGTCCAACATGAGGCGGCGGATCAGGCTCATGTGTTCGGAGCCGAACGCGGTGCCGCAGGTAGCCACGGCCGTGGTCACACCCGCGGCGTGCATGGCCATCACGTCGGTGTAGCCCTCCACCACCACCGTCTGGTGCTGCGTGGCGATGTTCTTCTTCGCCTTATCGATGCCAAAGAGCACCTTCGACTTGTGATACAGCAGCGTGTCGGAGGTGTTCATGTACTTGCCCATGGGGTCGTCGTCGAAAAGCTTGCGCGCGCCGAAACCGATCGTGTTCGAGGCGGCGTCCTTGATCGGCCAGATCAGGCGGCGGCGGAACTTGTCGATCGGGCCGCGCTTGCCTTGCGACGACAGGCCGGCGTCGATAAGTTCCTGCACCTCGAACCCCTTACGCAGCAGGTGCTTCGTCAGCGTGTCCCAGCCGTCGGGGGCGTAGCCGCACTCGAAATCGTGGATCAACTCGCGCGAAAACCCGCGGTTGAGCAAGAATTCGCGGCCGACCTGCGCCTCGGGTTTCTCGAGCTGCTCCATGTAGAACTCGTGCGCCGCCTTATTCGCCGCGAGCAGGCGCTGACGCGTACCGGGCTTCACATCGCGCGCGCCCGTCGAACCGCCCTGGTAGTTGATGCGGTAGCCGATCTGATCCGCGACCGCCTCCACCGCCTCCGGGAAGGTGAGCTGCTCCATCTCCATCATGAAGGAGAACACGTCGCCGCCCTTGCCCGTGGAAAAGCAGTGGTAGTAGCCGTGCGCGGGACGCACGTGGAAACTCGGCGTCTTCTCGTCCTTGAACGGACTTAGCCCCTTCAGCGAATCGTGGCCGGCAGGTTTCAACTGCACGTACTCGCCGACGATCTCGTCGAGCGGCGCGCGCTGACGGATAGCCTCAATATCGCTATCCGGAATTCTGCCCCTTGCCATGGCGCTCATCGTAGCGCGTGCGAAGATATAGACCTATGAAGCGCCTCATTGTCCCGCTGACCTGCTTGCTTTTGAGCAGTTGCGTATCGACGACCCCCTCCGGGCTGCCCGCGTGCGGTGCGCTTCCCGACGAGGCCTGGGACACCGTCGAACGCATCGAAACCGGTGGGCCGTTTCCCTACCCCGCCAACGACGACCAGCGTTTCGGCAACTACGAGCGCAACCTGCCGGAAGCATCGCGCAACTACTACCGCGAATACACCGTGGACACCCCGGGCGTGAACCACCGCGGGGCGCGGCGCATCGTCACCGGCGGCGACGCTTCCGGTGTCGAGGCCTGGTTCTACACCGACGACCACTACGAATCCTTCTGCGAAATGGAGGTCAACTGATGAACCCGATCTTTGTCACCCGCACCGTGCGCTCACTCGAAGACCTTGGCCGCGCCGTGCTGGCCGCCGCATACGGGCCTTCCGACGACCGCCCCGTGCCGACGAACCTGGACGCCCTGGCAGATTTGCTTCGCGAGGCGCGCGTGTCTCGCGTGGTGGTTGTGGACTGGCGGGTGGAGGGGTCGTCGTCAAGCAAACTGCGCGCGGTGTTCGAGGGGGAAGGCGTCGATTTGGTGGGATAGATGTGTCGCGTTCGGCAGCGTAAGCAAAAACCTGAATTCGGTGGGCGTTGCGTGGAGTGACTGCACAATATATTGCGCATTTCGCCCCGAATTCAGGTTTTGCCGGACGCCGGCGACCAAGTTGTGATATCACCAGGTCATGGGTGATAAATGGGTGTGGGAAGAATTCGTGGCCCCGGAGGCGCAAGAAGTGCGGCGGGAATTCCTCCAGCACCGAATTCAGGTTTTAGCTGACGATCTCGGACGCGACAGTGACCACCTGTCTCAAGTGGGGCGGACCAGCCACATTGACCGAGCGTGGTTCCGCGGACTCGGGCTCAAACAGATGATGATCGTGCGCGGTGCGGCGGCCTCGCTGGATTCCCGTAAAGCAGTGCTCATCGGCGATTGGGCGGCCGCGCAGTGGGGCATGTGGTTTCTGCGCCCCTCCGACATGCTCGTGCGGTTCGCACTCCCGTCCGGCCATGAACCGCCGAAGGCAGCCCGACCGCCTAAGACGGTGTTCAAAAGCACGCCGATTCCGGAAGGCGACATCGTCACCCTCGACGGCATCCGCGTCACCCACCCGCTTCGTACCTACATGGACCTGTGCCGAATGGGACAGCGTACGAGTGCGCGACTCGTCGTCGCCTGGCTGATGCAGCGCGGGGTCACAGCGGACGAGATCTCTCGTTACGCGGCAAACTTTGAAGGGAAAATCCATGCGAAGCGGAAACGTGTTGCGCAATGGCTTCCCTACCGAGTCGTTTCGCTGCCCCAGTTTGAATACAGCATGGCGCACGCGCTTCTCGACGACGCCCGCGTCCCCTTGCGCACCAACTGCACACTCGATGATAAAGGTCGCGCAACCCTGTTGGCCGGCGACGACCTCATCATCCGGGTCGGCACGGATCCGCTGAGACAATCCCTCGAGTCGAGCGGCGAGGCCAAATATGCGGCGGCCCTCCGACACAAGGACCGCTGGTCTGTCGCCCGCGGTTTCCGTTCGCTGTATTTCACGCCCGAGGAGATCGAGGCGGACCCAGAAGGATTCGTTCACGAGGTCCTGTCGCTGCGATACATCCGAGACAACAACCTTCGGTTTTAATGGAAAATTCAAACCCCTCAGTAGTACCCTTCGAACGCGGCGGCTTTCTTCGCGGTGCGCTCGAGGCGCGACTCGGTCATGGAGGCGATCTGGTCGACGATGACCCGCTCGCGCTCGGCGTCGGTCTCCGCGGCGTTGAACCAGGCGCGAAATATCGTGTCCAGTGTTCCCGGGGCGCCGGCGCGCAGGTACTCGTGGACGCGGTAGATGCGGTCGCGCTGGCGGTCCTGGCGCGCCTGGTGGGCCGGCTGGTCCATGACGTAGAGCACCGCGACGGTTTTCAGCAGGCGGACCTCAGCCTCAACGTCGGGCGGGACCACCAACCGGCCGTGCTGGCGGCCCAAACCCGGCGCAGCCAACCCTGGCGCGCCCGGCGCGAGCAGCGCGGCGTTGCCGTCGCGGGTGGCCTGGGTGACGGCGCCGACGTAGCGGCCCACCAACTGCGACGTCAGCCCCTTCAGGCCGGCCCAGGCGGAGAGGGTGAAGTCGAAGTCGGCCGCGGCGGCGAGGGCGGGGATGGCGCGGAGGCGGTCGGCGGCGTCGATAAGCGAGTCCGCAGAGCCGCCGAAGGCAGCCGCACCCTTGTCGGCAAGGGCGGCCAGTTCGACGAAGTCCCACAACACCTGCAGGGACACGCGCCCTGAAACGATGCCGTCTTCGACGTCGTGGACGGAGTAGGCGATGTCGTCGGAGAAGTCCATCACCTGCGCCTCCATCGGCGGGGTGTCGTCGGTGTGTCCGTCGCGCGCCCACGCCAGGATCGCGGCGTCCTCGTCGTAAGCCGAGTACTTGCGGTTTACCGACCCGTCGGCGTTGGTGCGCGTGAGAGGGTATTTCACCGCGGCGTCGAGGGAGGCGCGGGTGAGGTTGAGGCCGAAGGAGTGGTCGTCGATAAGCACTTTGGGCTCGAGGCGCGACAGGATCCGCAGGGTTTGGGCGTTGCCCTCGAAGCCGTGGGGCGCGACCTCGTTGAGGGCGACTTCGCCGTTGTGGCCGTAGGGCGGGTGGCCGATGTCGTGGGTGAGGCCCGCCATCTCGCACAGGTCGGGGTTGAGGCCCAGCCCCTCGCCGATGCCGCGCGAGATCTGGGCGACCTCGAGCGAGTGCGTCAGGCGTGTGCGCGGGGTGTCGCCGTCGCGCGGGCCGACCACCTGGGTCTTGTCCGCCAACCTGCGCAGCGCCGCCGAGTGCAGCACACGCGCCCGGTCGCGCCCGAACGCGTCACGGGAATCCGGCGCGAGTTGCGCGCCCTTCGCCCCTTCCGGGGCGCGGCGTTTCGTATCGTCGGCGTTGTAGGCGTACACGAAGCGCTACCCTAGTCGCATGACTAGCCGATACCTCCGCGTCCTCGCCGTCAGCGGCCTGCTTTTCGCCGCCGGCCCCGCCTTCGGCCTTGCCGACACACCTGCTGTTGCACAAGGCGTCGCAACCGCACCCACCGTCGAACCGGGGTTGCTCACCCAACCCGTCACCGACGACGCCAACGTGCTGTCCCCCGCCGAGCGCAGCGAGATCGAAGATGCGATCAAACAGGTCAGCCAGTCGCAGGGCAAGTCGGTGCGCGTGGTGTTTTTGCGCTCGTTTGGCGATATGACCCCGTCTGATTGGATTGACCAGGCCGTGGCAGCCAACGGCTCGAACACCGCCGTGTTGGCCATCTCACCGGACGAGCGCGCATACAACGTCGGCGGCGGCGAGGAGTGGTCGCAGACCGACATCGACCGCATGAACGACGCCGCATACGCCCAACTCAGCGAGCTCAATTGGTCTCAGGCGGCGTTGAATGCGGTTAGGTCGGTGGGTGGGTCGTCGTCAAGCGATGGCGCAGGCTGGCTCGCAGGCGGGCTCGGCGCCGTGGCCCTGGCCGGTGGTGGCGTGTACGCGGCGACGCGCAGGAACTCCAAGAAGACCAAGGCGAAGCAGATCGAATCGGCCAAGGCACTCGACCCGGCCGACACCGACTCGCTGGGGCGTTTGCCCACGCCCACGTTGGAGGAGGTCGCCCGCGACGCGCTCGTCTCGGCCGACGAGTCCATCACCCAGGGCAAGGAAGAGCTGCAACTCGCCACCTCCGAGTTCGGCGCGGAGCGCGTACGCCCGTTCACCTCCGCGATGAACGAGGCGACCACCACCTTGCAGCGCGCGTTTTCCACGCACCAGAAGCTTTACGACGCCATCCCCGAAACCGAACCCGAAAAACGCGCCATGCTGGTCGACATCATCTCATCGTCAGGCCAGGCGGAGCAGGCGCTGCGCGACAAAACGGCCCAGTTCAACGACATGCGCGGCGTGCTCATGCGCGCGCCCGACGAGGTGGACAAGGTGCTTGCCCGCACGGTGGATATCCGCGCGCGCCTCGAGCCTGCGCGCGGGCAACTCGAGCGTCTGCGCGACGAATACCCGGCGGAGATGCTCGAATCCATCGTGGACAACGTCGACCTTGCCGCCGCCTCCCTCGACGAGGCGGAGAAGGCGCTTGCCGACGCCCGCGAGATCGCCTCCCAACCCGCCGGCCGCCAAGGCGCGCTGCTGGACACGCTCGCCGCCGCCAACCACGCCGTCGGGGTCTCCGACACCAACCTCAACGCCATCGAGCACGCCGAAGACAACATCCGCGCGGCTCGAACGAACTTGCCTTCGCTTATCGACGAAATCCGCACCGAACTCCGCGAAATCGACCAAGTCAAGGCGGCGCGCTCCCAGGGCGCGCGCATCGACGTCGACGCGTTGGATGCGGTCGCCACGAAGGCGCAGCGCATGTTGGATACGATGGGCGACCGCTCCGAGACCGACCCGCTGGCGCTCTACGCCGACCTGACCGGCATGGACACCGAGATCGACGAAGCACTCGACCGCGCGAAGGGCGCCGCCGGCAACCAGGCGCGTGCGCTGCAACTGTTCGACCAGCAAATGCAGGTCGCCACCGCGCAGATCCAGCGCGCCGAGGACATGATCCGCTCCCGCGGGCGCATCATCGGCTCGCACGCGCGCTCCCTGCTCGCGGAGGCGAAGCGCCTCTACGCCCAGGCGCACCAGTTGCGGGTGCGCGACACGCGCGCGGCGATCGACAACGCACGCGCCGCCACCGACACTGCGCGCCGCGCCGAGCAGGCCGCCAACGACGACATCCGCCGCTACCAGGCCGCGCGTAACCGGCAAACCGCCGACTCCATGGCGCGTGCGGTGCTGTGGGGCACGCTGCTGTCCGGAGGCGGCGGCTTCGGCGGCGGTGGCGGCTTCGGCGGCGGTGGCGGCGGAGGCTTCTCCGGCGGCCGCCCCTCCAACCGCGGGGGAACGTTCTAGTACAACGTGCGGCGCGCTGGCGTATCGATAAACGTCAGCGCCCACGTCATAAACACCACGTCCACAAGCGGCGCCTCGGAGCACATGTCCACCTGGAGGTTGCCGTTCGCGCGACCGCGGGTGGTGGCCACGAGCGCGCCGGCGCCGTCGCGGATCTCGCGGGTCAGCCCGCGGCGGCGCAGCGTGTAGTAGCGCCCCGCGCACTCAGCCGCATAGCGCGACACCGTGAGACCGGCTTTGCGGAGTGTGAACTGCTCGCGGGTGTCGTCGGCAAGCGCAATGAAGCGCGCCGGATTGTCGGAGGTGATGCGCAAGGTGCGCTCCCCGACGGTGATGGTGGTGGGGGTGGCTTCGGCAAGCGACGTGGTGTCGTCGTAAAGCAAAGCCCCTTGCCAGATCACAGCAACGCCACCAGCACAATAAACACCGACAGGAACACCAGCGTGCCGATCAGCGCGGTCGAATTGACCATCTTGCGCGACTCGAGCACCGCGCGCGACAGCCACGCCAGGCCCGCGATCTGGGTCACCGGCAGGTCGGTCTCGCCCTCGAACTCGAGAATCGCCTTACGCACACCGTTGTGGTCCTGGGTGAATTGCGCGACCTTCTCGCCGCGCGCGTTTTCCACCACCCAGTTTTTCGACGTCTCCGGAACGAACGCGTAGGCGCTGCCCTCGATGGTGAGATCGATGCGCTTGGCGCGCTTCAGGCTGTCGCGGGTGCGCACGATCTCCTCGCCGCCGCGGGTGGCCACCGCGCCCGACTCGGGGTGGGCAACTAACTGCCACTTTTCGCCGTCGACGATGGCGCTGTCGTGCGAGAACACGCCGAGGACCTCAGGGCCCGCCTCGGCGAGCAGCTTCGGCGCGTCGCGGTCGGTGCGATCCCAGCTGACGTAGTGCATTAGCAGCCGATCAGGCGGGCGGCCAGGTACGCCTCGAGCTCGTCGAGCGGGACGCGCTCCTGCTCCATCGTGTCGCGCTCACGCACGGTCACGGCGTTGTCCTCAAGGGTGTCAAAGTCGTAGGTGACGCAGAACGGGGTGCCGGTTTCATCCTGGCGGCGGTAGCGGCGGCCGATCGCGCCGGAGGTGTCGAAGTCGACGTTCCAGTGCTTGCGCAACTTCTGCGCCAGCTCATCGGCCGGGCCGGACAGTTCCGACTTCTTCGACAGCGGCAGCACCGCAACCTTCACCGGCGCGAGGCGGCGGTCCAGACGCAGCACAACGCGGGTGTCGGTGCCGCCCTTGGCGTTGGGGGCCTCCTCCTCGTCGTAGGCGTCGATGAGGAAGGCCATCATGGCGCGTCCCAGGCCTGCGGCCGGCTCGATGCAGTACGGGATCCAGCGCTCGCCGGCCTCCTGGTCGAAGTAGGACAGGTCCTCACCGGAGGCCTCGGCGTGGGTCTTCAGGTCGTAGTCGGTGCGGTTGGCCACACCCTCAAGCTCTCCCCACTTGGAGCCGGTGAAACCGAAGGCGTACTCGATGTCGACGGTGCGCTTGGAGTAGTGGGAGAGCTTTTCTTCCGGATGCTCGTACAGGCGCAGGTTGTCCGGGTTAATACCCAGGTCCACGTACCAGTTGAAGCGGTTGTCAATCCAGTACTCGTGCCACTTCTCGTCCTCGCCGGGCTTGACGAAGAACTCCATTTCCATCTGCTCGAACTCGCGGGTGCGGAAGATGAAGTTGCCCGGGGTGATCTCGT
>ERZ1029878.183-NODE-183-length-12030-cov-63.703048_pt1 | contig 12030 bp, 10 predicted proteins | sample MGYA00519234_ERZ1029878 | MGnify/ENA primary metagenome ERZ1029878 (study PRJEB33666, sample SAMEA4610928) | skin metagenome | biome: Human-associated habitat; feature: Malodor aspect; material: skin | place: Philippines | collected 2015-08 ... | reverse complement strand
AACTACAAAAAACAACATCATCTTTTTGAACGCCACTTTCAATTAAAGCTAAATGAATTGCTGACGTCCCACTACCGACAGCAACTGCTGCATCTATGCCAGTATAGTCTTTCATACTATTCTCAAACTCTGTTACATTTTCACCTAATGGTGCAATCCAGTTCTTATCGAATGCATCATTAATATAATTCAATTCTGTTCCGCCCATATGTGGTCTAGATAAGAAAATTCTTTCCTCTTCCACTTTTATTCACTCCTTAGTTTTAGCTGGTGTTCCAACAACTGTTGATTCTGATTTTACATGATTGATTACTGTAGCGCCTGCCCCTACTATGCAATGACTACCTATTTCGACTAATGGTAATACACCAGCATTAATTGCAATATGTGAAGCTTCTCCTACAGTGACGCCACCCGCTAAAGTGGCGTTGGGTGATACATGAACATAATCCGCAATGTTATTATCATGTTCAATAATTGCGCCTGTGTTAATAATGACATGTTTACCTATTGTAGTATCAGCATTAATCACTGCATGTGGCATAACAACTGTACCACATTCAATTTTAGCGCTAGAACTTACAATAGCCGATGGATGAACTAATGTCGCATATTGATTAACTGGAATATCTAGTGAGTTAAATAATTTTTGGCGCACATAATTGTTACCGATAGCAATGACAAAGAAACATTCATCTTTATACTTCTCTACATTATCTAAATTATCATAAAATTTGTCGTCATCCATGTAATATTCATTAATTGCATGATCAAGATATCCAGCTACATAGTACTGTTTATCCGCTTCTATAATATCTTTAATCACTTTTGAATGTCCACCTTTTCCGATTAGAACAATGGGGTGGCTCATACTTTATTCCCCTTGAATTTCTCAGCTGTGACATGGTTAGGCGCATTAATATCTTTACGTTGTAAGATATTAATAATTGTTTTATAGATAATATACATATCTAATTTAAATGATTGATTCTCTGCATACCAAACATCTAATTTAAATTTTTCATCCCAACTAATCGCATTACGTCCATTCACTTGAGCCCATCCAGTTATACCTGGTTTAACGTTATGTCTTTTTTTCTGTTCATCGTTATACAAAGGTAAATACTCCATTAATAATGGTCTAGGCCCTACTAAACTGATATCACCTTTTAATACATTGATTAATTGCGGTAATTCATCAATGCTAGACTTTCTAATAAATGTCCCTACTGGTGTCATACGTTGATCATCTGGCAATAACTCTCCATTTTCATCTCTTTTATCAGACATTGTCCGAAATTTATAGATTTCAAATGGTTTACCATCTTGACCAGGTCGTACTTGTCTAAAAAGTACAGGTTTACCTAATTTTTTAGCAATAACAGCGGCTGCAGTTAAGGTGATCGGCGCTGAAATAATTAATCCTGTCGCGCTCACTGCAATATCAAATAAGCGTTTTAACATTATACACCCCTCCTTTTTATTTTTAAATAGGAAGATTATTTTTATATATTGTTTCTAGATGTTTCCAAACAATTTCATTTCTAAATTTTTCTTCCACATTTTTTCTTCCATTAATACCTAGTTTTTCTTTTTCTTTTGGATGTGTAATTAAATATTCAATTTTTTGAGCAATTTGTTTAGAATCACCTTTTTCAACTAAATAACCAGTAACTTTATCAATAAGCGTATCTTTTGCTCCAGTAACATTATTAACTATAACTGGAACTTCAACAGCTTGTGCTTCAATGCTTACATTACCAAACCCTTCTCGATAGGTAGGAAATACTAAAACATCCATATGATTATAATAACTAACTGTATCATTAACATGGCCTGTCATTATGATGTCAGGATTATTTTGTAGATATTGATAATCTTTACTACTAATTGAATCATTTTTTTCTATTGGACCAACAATTAATAATTTTACTTTATTATGCTTTTTCTGAACCAATTTAAATGCTTCAATCATTTCGTGAATACCTTTATCTCTAACAATTCGTCCTACATAGCCAATTACAAAATGATTAGCTAATTTTTCTTTTATTTGTTGCGGAATAGCGTTGTTATTTTTAGAAAAATTATCGATATTTATACCATTTGAACTTCCATGACCAAGAACTTTAATATGTTCTTTCTTTTCTAAACCTAGTTCAACAATTTTATCCTTCAAGCTCTCTGATATAGCAACAATATCTGTAGCACAAAACATTGCTAATTTTTCCATTGCGTATAGAATTTTATATTTAAGACCAGTAACAGTTTCTAATCTAAGACCTCTTACTGTATAAATTCGTACTGGTCTTCTTGTAATAAAAGCGGCTAATGTGCCGATTAGACCAGCTTTAGGAGTTCCAGAGTTCACAATGTAGGGCTTTTCTTTTTTAAATAGCTTAATCATATTCATTAATGATTTTAAATCATTCTTTAAAGAAATCTCTCTTTCCATGTTAACTACATGTGTAATATTAAAAGAATACGTATTTTGTTCTGGACCCTCCGAAGATACGACATGGACGTCAAGTCCCTTACTTCTTAAATATTCAATTTGGCCTTTCATTAATTGAATACTTTTAGATACAGTAACTAATTGAAAAATTTTTTTATTTGTCAAATTACTCATCCTCATTTTTATGAAAATTATATTTTATAATCTCCACAATCTTTTATCATCAATTTCATCATCTTCAATAATACCTTTAATATCAAGTACTACACCATTATCTTTCACAAGATTTAAATAATCTTTTTTATTTTCTACGTAATCTTTATGTGCTACAGCAAAAATAATTGCATCTGCTTTAGGTAAATCTTTTTTATCTTCTAATTCAATATTATAGAATTTTTTCGCTTCTTCTTTGTCTGCTTCAACATCATTGACATGTACATCTAGACCGTAATCTTTTAATTCTTCAATAATATGAATCACTTTTGTATTTCTTAAATCTGGACAATTTTCTTTAAATGTTAAGCCTAATATATTTATTGTTGCCCCTTGAACTTCTAAACCTTGTTTTAGTAAACCTTTAATGACATTAGAAGCAATAAATTTAGACATATTATCATTAATACGACGACCTGCTAAAATCACTTCTGGATGATGACCAACTTCTTGAGCTTTATGTGTTAAGTAGTAAGGATCTACACCTATACAATGTCCTCCAACTAAACCTGGTTTGAAGTTTAAGAAATTCCATTTCGTACCTGACGCACGTAAGACTTCGTTTGTATCAATATCTAATTTATCAAAGATTAATGCTAATTCATTCATTAACGCAATGTTCACATCACGTTGTGTATTCTCAATTACTTTAGCAGCTTCGGCTACTTTAATTGATGAAGCTTTATGAACTCCAGCAGTTACAACTGAACCATATACATCAGCAACGATATCTAACACCTCTGGTGTTTGACCTGAAACAACTTTAGTAATTGTCTCAAATGTATGAACTTTATCGCCTGGGTTAATTCTTTCTGGTGAATAACCAACAAAGAAATCTTTACCACAAGTTAAGCCGGATTCTCTTTCCAATACTGGAACACAATCTTCTTCTGTTGCACCAGGATAAACTGTTGATTCATATACTACAATCGTATTAGGTGTTAACACTTTACCAACGGTTTCACTCGCTTTAATAAGTGGCGTTAAATCTGGCTTATTATTTTTATCAATCGGTGTTGGAACCGCCACAATAATAAAATCAGCCTTTTTCAAATCTTCTGAATTAGAAGTAAAATTAATATGTGTTGATTTTAAATCTTCTGATGTCACTTCATTTGTTCTATCATGATGTTCCTTTAACTCTTTAATTCTATTTTCATTAATATCAAAACCAATCACTTCATGCTTCTTACCAAAAGTCACTGCTACGGGTAAACCTACATATCCTAAACCTACAACTGCTATTTTTCTATTCATTTTAAATTGCTCCTTTATATATAAAAATAATTTTAATAATAATTAATGTTTATAGTAATCTAAATACCAATCTATAAATTTATTCACACCATCTTGTATAGATGTTTGTGGTTTAAAATCAATATTTTTAAATAAGTCATCTACATTTGCATATGTTTCTGGTACATCTCCAGGTTGTAAATCCATATAATTTTTCTTCGCTGTTTTACCAAGTTTATTCTCAATTGCTTCAACGAATTCCATTAATCGAACTGGACTGTTATTACCAATATTATAAATTTTATAAGGTGCATATGAAGAACTTGGGTCTGGATTAGCACCAGACCATTCAGGATTTGGTTGAGCTGGTTTTTGAATTAAGCGACTAATTGCTTCTACGATATCATCAACATAAGTAAAGTCACGCATCATGTTACCGTGATTATATACATCAATTGTTTCATCATTTACTACTGCTTTAGTGAATTTAAATAATGCCATGTCAGGTCTACCCCATGGCCCATAAACTGTGAAGAAGCGTAACCCTGTTGTTGGCAAGTTATAAAGGTGGCTATAAGTATGCGCCATAAGTTCGTTTGATTTTTTAGTGGCAGCATATAAGCTTAATGGGTGGTCAATATTATCTGAAGTTTTAAATGGCTTATTTGTATTTGCTCCATATACTGAACTTGAAGAAGCATAAATTAAATGTTTTACTTCGTGGTGACGGCAACCTTCTAAGATATTCATGAATCCCACAATATTAGAATCAATATATGCTCTTGGATTTTCTAAACTATATCTTACGCCTGCTTGTGCAGCTAAATTAACTACTACTTCTGGTTTTTCATCTTCAAAAATTTCATTTACCTTCTCATAATTTTCTAAGTCAGTTTTATAAAAAGTAAAATGATCTTTACCAATTGATTTCAATCTATCTTCTTTTAATTCTACTGAATAATAATCATTGATGTTATCAATACCAATAACATCATAACCTTGACTAATTAATTTCTTTGCTAAAGTTGAACCAATAAAACCTGCAGCACCTGTAATTAATACTTTCATTTACTATTTGCCTCCTTAATTTTTTTAATGGGAATTCCAACATATAAACTATTTGGTTCAGTGTCTTTATTAACTACGGAACCAGCTCCTATAATACAGCGTTTCCTAATTTTAATTCCTCCAAGAATCCTTACTCCAGCAGCTATCCAAACATCATCATCTATAATAATTTTTTTAGCTTTTATCTTATTATATTTAATTGGTTTACATCTATCTTCCCAAGTATGATCTGAAGAAATTAGCGTACTATGATTTGCTATCGATACATTATTACCGATATCAATTTCACCATAAGCATCAACATAGCTAAACGAATGAATACTTACATTATTTCCAATTCTTAGATTGTGAATATTTTTTATAACAACATATTTACCAATGTAAATATTTGCCCCTACTTTTTTCGCATATTTTTGCATGTAAAGTCTTCTATAAATAATAGCTATCAAAGAATCACTTACTGAAGAAACTTCCCATATAAAATTGCAAATTGATTTAGGCAAAAATTTATATGGAATTTGCACAATTTCAAGAAAATTATTTAACGCTATATTACTCAATTAATCCCCTCCTTTTAAATTTCAATTTATAATATATATATAATATTGAAGCCACAGGAATTAGTAGTACAGAAGCTAAAAATTTTTCAATATTTTTAAATTTAAATTGAGAATTTAGACCTGTATCAATCCAAGATATATCATATAAAAGATAATTAATTAACTTATCTTTTGCAGTCGGTAATTGTTTATGCGCTAATTTTCTATACTCACAATAATTCTCAGCAGATTTAAAGTAATTGGTTTTAACTTTACTACTAATTCCATCCTCTTGGTATTCTACGTACTTAGTATTAATATTAGCTAAATAGCAATCATAAAATTCACTAAATTCAAACCACTGATATGAAGGAGGCATATGCTTTGATGTACCATATTGTGGAAAAGTCATATTTCTAATTATACTTGTTGAAAATACATAACACTTATCGTGTCTAACCTTATATTTATATCTTAAATCTACCCAATTTACTTTTTCAATTTCTGGTAATTTTTCTCCTATTACTTCACCATTTTCATATGTATCTAAAGTAATTAAAGCTTTCATATCCTTATGATTTCTAAATTTTGTGTTAAAAACTTCGACAGCATTCGGGTAGAACCAATCATCACTATCTAATACAACAAATATGTCACCTTTAGCTACTTTCAATCCAACATTCGACGCTATATGTTTACCACCATTTTTTTGTTTAATGTAGCGAATATTAAATTTTTTAGTGTCGAAAGATTCTACAACTTGAGTTGTATTATCAGTTGAACCGTCGTCCACAATAAGCCATTCAAAGTTATAATCAGTTTGTTTAACAAGTGAATCATATAATCTTGGTAATGTGTGAGCTCTATTAAAAGTGGGAGTAAAAATAGTTAACATCTCATTAACCTCCAATATTTAGTATAGTATCTATAAACTCTTTTCCTTTATCATTATTTTCTGTTTGATTATATTTTAAGTTACTTTTTATTTTTTGATAAATATTGGGATTTTCATATAAATACTCAATCTTAAATGCTATATCGCCACCAGTCATATTAACAATATATCCATTTTTATTATCAGTTATTTGTTCATATACAGTTTCAAAATTAGTTGCTACTACTGGAATTTGATAATATAAAGCTTCATCTATAGTATTAGATTTACCCTCAAACCTAGATGGATGTACTAATAAATCCATATTTTTCACTATACTACCTGTATTAAATTTAAATCCTAAGGGTATGATTATATCTTGAAGCTTATTCTTCGAAATTTCGTCTTGTAACCATTCGCCTAATCTACCTTTACCAACTAAATACCATTTAATATTTAAGTTTTTAGATTTTAGAATTTTAGCCGCTTCAATCATTAAATCTAAGCCTTTACCATTATCCAATCGACAAATAGTGCATAAGTTAAAGTGATTAGTATCTAAATTAATTTCTTCTCTTGGAATATTTTCATACAGCTTTATTGGCAAACTATTGTAATAAGTAACTGGCTTTATATCAAATATATCTTCAAAAATATCAGAACACATTTTAGAAACAGATAACATACCATTCATCTTTTTAAAATAAAAGCGATCTATTGAAAGATCTCGTTTCAGAACTCTATAGTCTGTACGAATCCAACCAATTTTTTTATCTGCTTTAATGAAATCTTCAATGAAATAAACTGAATGACCACCTGAAACACCTATAGCATAGTCATAATTTTTATGAATAACAGTTTCACTCCACTTATTATCATTCCAAAATTTTTGTTTGGCTTTAGTAGTATCATGTAATTTGAATTTACTTTTAACTATAAAAATCAATGCCTTAAAAATTAATCTAGGATAATTTAAATTCTTAAGCATGCTTGAAATTAGATTACTTTTATTTAGCATAAGAATAGAAAATTTAGAGCTAATTGATTTTACATTAACATATTCAGGTAAATATTTTGTTAATGTGTCTTCTTGATTCAATATTGCTAAGTCAATTTCAGTATCAGTATTTTTTAGTTCATAAAATAAATTTAATAAACTTTTTTGAGGGCCACCAAAATTGAAATTATTAACTACAAATAATATTTTCATAATTAAACTCCTTATTTTACTTTTAAGATGATTGGGCTAAACATTTATCCTTTTTAATATCTTTTACGACATACCATATCCAGTACCAATTATTGTACAATAGTTGAACTAGGATAAGAGGCAACAGTAAGTAAATCAATTTATTATCTACGAATTCTAATAAGATTAATTGTAATAATACTGTTATAATTGCCGACACTAAAAATGACTTGTGGTGTGGAATTAAATTCTTAGTCGCTAAGAAATTAGTGAAAAGCATCTGAATATTATATAAAAATCGATAAAGAATAATGATTAATAACGGTAATAAACTTAATAACTTATAATCTGCACCAATAATACTTAGAATGGGGTTGCCTAATAATACAAATAGTGTAAACGCTACAATATTAAATATAGAACTTGTTACTAGCGCTTTTTTAAATAATTGAATTAATTCATCGTATTTATTCTTCACTCTTAAATAATTTAGTTTAGCTAAATACGTATTATAATAAGAATTGGATAACATGATGATTAAGGTAACAATTTGATTGATAAAACCAAATTGACCAGACACCTTTAAAGATAAAAAGTATGAGCTTAAAATGATTGGAAAATTAATGATTAAATAATTTGAAATCGATAAAGATCCAGTTCTTAGTGTATTAGGCAATAAATTTTTTAATATTACTTTATCAAATGTAACTTTCAATTTTCTTTTAGTTTGTTTCGTTTCATTAGAATAATTATAGTACGCTATTGATTGTAAAATACGGTTTACTATTACTGAAGCAAAGTAGGCAACTGAAACCCCTATTAGTCCTAATCCAAATATCAATAAAACTACCGACAGTATTAATTGTGTACTTTTAGTTACTATTAATATTTGATTATACGTTTTAATAGCACCTATTCCTTTTAATACTGAATTCCAATAAGAAAAACTAATATTTAAAACAATGGATAACATGTAAAAAAACCAAGAAACAAGCATAGTTTTCATGCTTATTTCTCCATTATTAATACTAATCATATACCAAGTGCCAACAGTTATAAATAACGTAAATATAATTGTACCCATTGAAGTATAAATAAATCTTACGGCTGAAAGCACTTTAATAAAATATGGAATATTTACTTCAACATTTTTGTCTCCTACTACTTCAAAACCTGTACTTTTAATACTCTGTACCCCCGACCATAAATAACTTATATTTCTAGTTATAATCGTTTGAAAACCAAAATCTATCAACATTGCTAAACCGTACAAAGAAGTAAATGTGTACCAAACTCCTAACTCTGCAGAATTTAAATATCTTAAAATGACTGGTAATAAAATAACATTTATCCCTTGTACCAATAATAAACTTATATAACTCCAGATAACGTCTTTTTTACCTATATTCATTACTTTCTCCTTTTAATTATAATTTTTTGGTTTAAGAGCTTAATTACTAATAGCACAAGGAAGAAGTTTGTAAAGAATGAAAGTAAAATAGTTGCATTAGACATAAAGAATAATGAAAATTTAACACATAAATATGTATACACATATAGGCTAAACACAGATGTACTCTTATAAATATTTTTATCCAGTAACATCACTATAAATAGGGTTATAACTGAAAATATTGGCGCCAATATTGGACCAAAATATAGATACCCTTGACCTAAAAGAGGCAAAATTTGATCGCTCACTCCTACTCTTTTATAAAACATATTATTGAAACTTTTGATAGCACTCTGAAAATTTATGAAATATTGATTAATAAACACTACAGAATGAGTTAAATCTCCTAATATTGCGTAATAATTAAAAGGTTCATAGATATACGAAGTTTCAACAGAATGAGCAATATTTGAAAGACCTGAAAAATAAATTTGTATATCCGTATTAAAGTTTTCAAGTGCTCCAGCAGAATGATATAAACTCCGTCCTGTTACAATATTTGTATTTTGCTTTAATAATGTTGACACTATAACAATTAATAAAACTAATATTGAAGATAAAGTAATGATTATCTTTCTATAATTTTTATATAATATGTAAACAGTGAACAATCCCGTTATTAAAGGAATAATAATACTGGAGCGGCTTGTACCCACAATAAATGAAGCTGACATTATAATTATAATTAAAGATACAAATAAATATATAACGTTCGGTCGTTTTTCATAAAGTTTATAAACAATATTTAATATTCCAATAGTTAAAACAATTTGTGCTAACTGTACTAATAAAGCTACTAGACTGACATCTGCCAATTCATCATTATTTAATTGTGAAGCAGACCAAATGAATGAATATCTTCCAATAGAAGATGGATTACTTAATGCTAATGCTAATACTAAAATTATAAATAACCATCCAAATAGGTTAGATTTTGATTTTACATTGTTAAATACTACCTTTTTAGAATAAAAGTATTTATGAAATATACCGAATACTATAAATAAAATAATCATTTCATATATCATTAAATATACTGCGTGTCTTTGTGTTGATAATCCTACTTGCGTGCCGATTTGAATATTAGAACCATATATTGACATGAGCAATGGCGACACAATATATCTTAACAACATTGTAAAATTTAGTATTGTTATACCTAAGTTATTAAACATATATCTGCTAAAAGACGGAAAAATTAAAAATAAACAAAGAAAAATTAAAGGCAGAAGTATTAAGTTATTAGGAATATACGTTGTAGTCCTTAATATTGAAATTATACTTATAAGAGATAAAACTATTATTACAATTCTATAAAACTTTATCATAACTAATACTTCCTATTCGCTAAATTAATTAAAGTATTTTTAATTTTCTTTTGATGTAAACATAAATAGTTAATAGTTTTTTCAAGTTCTTTTTTAGGAGGAGTCATTGTTTTTCCTCTATAAATTTTTTCATATACTTGTTCCGAATGAATCTCATCTTCATTCAACAATTCTTCATATAATTTTTCTCCTGGACGAATTCCCGAAAATTCAATTTTTATTTCGTCTTCAGACTTACCACTTAATCTAATTAAATTACGAGCTAAATCCACAATTTTAACTGGCTCTCCCATATCAAGTACAAATACTTCTCCGCCTTGTGCTAAAGCACCTGCTTGTAATACAAGTCTTGAGGCTTCAGGAATAGTCATGAAATAACGTGTCATATCAGGATGCGTAACAGTTACTGGTCCACCTGCCGCAATTTGCTTTTTAAATAATGGAATCACGGATCCCCTTGAACCCAATACGTTTCCAAATCGAACTGCTACAAAATCTGTCTTACTATTCTCATCATTTAAACTTTGAACTACCATTTCTGCTACACGCTTAGAAGCCCCCATAACATTAGGAGGATTTACTGCCTTGTCAGTTGAAATCATGACAAACTTTCTAACTCCAGCTTTTTTAGCGGCTGTTGCCACATTTCTTGTGCCTAACACATTATTTTTAAATGCTTCGGTTGGATTATATTCCATGAGTGGCACATGTTTATGTGCAGCAGCATGATAAATCGCATACGGTTGATATTTGTCAACTATTTCTTGAATACGTTGACCGTCTTGAACATCCGCGATAACCGGAATAATTTCAATTTTATCTTTATACAGTTTTATTAGCTCTTGGTTAATTAAGTAGATACTATTCTCTCCATGTCCAAGTAATATTATCTTTTCAGGTTCAAATTTACATACTTGTCTACAAATTTCAGAGCCAATTGATCCACCTGCTCCAGTAACCAGAATCGTTTTATGTGTCAATTCTTTTGAAATCATTGCCATATCTAATTCAACGGGTTCTCTACCAAGTAAATCTTCTACTTCTACACGTTTTAATTGATTCACTTCTAATTCACCAGACAACACCGATTCAATACTAGGCATTTTAAATAATTCTGCTCCAGTACTATTACATAAATCTGTAATCTCTTTTAATCTATGTGGTGAAAGAGTAGGAATAGCAATAATAATTCTTTTAATTCTATATTTCTCCACTAAATTAGGAATATCTTTAATTGTCCCTTGAACCTTTACACCACTTGTAATCGTTAAATTACGTTTTTGTGAGTCATCATCTACAGCGAGCACTGGTTCGAGCCCCATATCTGGACTTCTTAACATTTGCCTAATTAATAATGATCCACCACGGCCTGCGCCTACAATTAATGTTGGTTTTTTCTTTTTTGATTTTCCAACTACGAAGCTACGTGCAATTCTCCATGAAATTCTTGATCCACCTATAAGAATTAAGTGCATCATCCAAGTAATCAAATATAGTCTAAAGAATGGCGGATGCCCTGTGAAAATGGGAACAATAATCATTGTTGAAATAATAGAACATGTTACTGCTTCAACTATAATTAATAATTCATTCACACTCGCATATTCCCAAGCGCGATGATACAGGTTAAATATGTATGCAAATACATGATGTGAAATCAGTAATATAATTGAAGTGA
>ERZ1029878.179-NODE-179-length-12257-cov-57.897394_pt1 | contig 12257 bp, 10 predicted proteins | sample MGYA00519234_ERZ1029878 | MGnify/ENA primary metagenome ERZ1029878 (study PRJEB33666, sample SAMEA4610928) | skin metagenome | biome: Human-associated habitat; feature: Malodor aspect; material: skin | place: Philippines | collected 2015-08 ... | reverse complement strand
TCTGGCCGTAGCCGGGCGCCTCGGAGACCTTCACGGAGCGCGGGATGACGTTGTTTAGCACGACCTGGCCGAATTGGCCGCGCACTTCCTCGGCCACGTCGGCGGCAAGGCGGGTACGGGCGTCGTACATGGTCAGAAGGATCGCCGAGATGTGCAGATTGTGATTCAGGTGCTCGCGGATCATGCCAATGTTGCCCAGCAGCTGACCCACGCCCTCGAGCGCGTAGTACTCGCACTGGATGGGGATAAGCACTTCGTCCACAGCGGTCATCGCGTTAATTGTGAGCAGGCCGAGCGACGGCGGGCAGTCGATGAACACGTAGTCGAAGCCGTGCTCGTCCAAAAAGCCCTTGCGGATCGCGTCGTGCAGCCGGTATTCGCGCCGCACCATAGACACCAGCTCGATTTCCGCGCCGGCCAGGTCGATCGTGGCAGGGATGCAGAAAATGTTGGGGTTGTCCTTATGCGCCTGCACAGCCTCGTCGGCGTCGGCCTCGCCGAGCAGCACCTCGTAGCTGGAGGTGGTGCCGGAGGTGTGCTCCGCACCCAGCGCGGTCGAGGCGTTGCCCTGCGGGTCGAGGTCGATCACCAGCACTTTCATGCCCTGGCGGCTCAGGCTCGCCGCGAGGTTCACACTGGTCGTGGTCTTACCCACGCCGCCCTTCTGGTTGGCGACGGTGACCACGCGCGGCTGGTCCGGACGCGGGAGCTTCTCGCTTGACGACGACACCCGCGCCGCCCGCCTCGCCTCCTCCATCAAAGGAGTGTCATCGAAGTTCTCCACCTATTCCCCCTTCTTCTTGCGCAGGATGCGGATGAGCGTGGTCGGCTGATCAAGCGTAGCCGTCCCGACGGTGAGAATCTCCGGATCCTTGCCGCCGGCCTTGGCGATGAGCTTTGCGTCGCGTTCCAGCTCCTCGGCGACGGATTCACCCTTCAGCGCGATCATTGCGCCGCCACCCTGCAGCAGCGGCAGCGACCAGCCGGCCAGTTTGCCCAGCGGAGCCACGGCACGCGAGGTCACGGCGTCGAAGGAGGCCTTCGGCTGCTCCTCGGCGCGGCCGCGGACAACAATGACGTTGTCAAGGCCCAGCTCCGCGACGATCTCGTTGAGGTAGGTCGAACGCTTCAGCAGCGGCTCGATCAGGGTGATCTTGAGATCCGGCCGAGCGATCGCCAATGGGATGCCGGGCAAGCCCGCCCCGGAGCCGATGTCCGCCACCTTCAGGTTGTCGTCAAAGGCCTCGGAGATCACCGCGCAGTTGAGGATGTGGCGCTCCCACAGGCGGCTGACTTCCTTGGGCCCGATGAACCCGCGCTCGGCGGCCGTGGTGGCCAACGAGTGGTGGTACGCCTCGGCTAAGGCAAGGCGGTCGCCAAAGACCTGGCTCGCTGCTTGGGGGGTGGTATCCGACATGCCAGCAACTCTAGTCGCCGCCCCGACACGACCCCACACAACGTAAAAACCCCGGCCGGGGCCGGGGTTTCGTCGTCAAGCAAATGCTTAGTTGCCCTGCTTGCGCTGCTTCTTGGTGCGGCGGTCGACCTTGCGGGCGCCCGGGGCCGGGGCGGTGGTGCGCTTCATCTCCACCTTGCGGGCCTCTTCTTCAGCCTCCTCGGCGTCCATCTTGTTGTTCAGGATGCGGGTCTGGAAGAAGGTCCACACGTTGTTGGTCAGCATGTAGAACAGCAGGCCGATGTGCCAGATGACACCGGTGGCCAGAATCATGATGGGGAAGAACCAGAGCATCATCTTGTTCATCATGCCCATCTGGGATTCCATCATCGCGGCCATCTCGCCCTGCGGCTGGGAGGTCTTGCCGGCGGCCTTGCGGGCCTGCTGGCGGTTGACCATCATGCGGGCGTTGAAGTGGGTGAACGCGGCACACAGGATAACCAGCGGGAGGCAGACGGCGACGATCTTCGCGCGGGTGAGGTCCTCCATGCCGAAGCCGGAGTACATCTCCTTCGGCATGGACATGTAGGCCGACAGCGGCACGCCGAAGAAGTCCGCGTCCAGGAAGGACTGCACGTCCTCCACGGGGAAGGCGTAGTTGGGAGTGTTGCGGTTCTGCTCGACGGAAAAGCCGAGGCCCGTGCCGCCGTCACCGGTGCGGTTAAACGAACGCAACACGTGTAGCAGGCCGATGAAGATCGGCATCTGCACCAGCGGGACGATGCAGGACGCCAGCGGGTTGGTTCCCATTTCGCGGTAGAGCTTCTGGGTCTCTTCCGCCATCTTCTGCTGATCGTTCTTGTACTTCTCGCGGATTTCCTGCATCCGCGGCTGCATCTCCTGCATCTTGCGGGTGGAGCGCATCTGGTTCACCATCGGCTTGAGTAGCAGAATGCGGACCGTACAGGTCAGCAGCACGATCGCGAGAATCCAGGAGACACCAGAGTCCTCGGGGATGATGAAGCCGATTGCTTCGTGCCAAAACTTCAGCACCCAAGAAATCGGCCAGTAAATGAAATTCAGCACGCTTTCGTGTTACTCCTCACTTGAATTTTCGATGCTGCCCGGCACCGGGTCGTAACCCCCGGGGTGCCACGGTCCGCATTTGCAGATCCGGGCGGCGGCCAGCAATCCGCCGCGCACGGCACCGTGCCTGGACACGGCTTCGAGCCCATACGCGCTGCATACCGGCAGAAAACGACAGGTCCCGCCCATCTTAAGGGGTGAGACGTACTTTTGGTAACCGCGAATCACGCCGACCAGCGCTTTTGCGGCCGGTCCTGTGGCCTCCGGGATTTCGGCGCCGGCGAAATTGTAGTACGGCATCAGCGCTTTTTCGCGGCTTTGTCCAGTGCCTTGTGCAGGTCGTGCGCTAGCTCGTCGCTGCTGGCCTCCGCGGATTTGGGTAGCGCGCGGATCACAACATCGCAGTTGCGCTCTAGCTTGTCGACGACCCCACGTTGCAGCACCACATGCCTCAACTTTCGCGACACGGCGTGGCGGGTCACGGCGTTGCCGATCTGTTTGGACACGACGAGGCCGAAGCGGGGCCCGCCGGTGATGGTGTCGTCGTCACGCACACGCACATGGACCATTAACGTACGAGACCCCGCGCGCACTCCCTGCTTCATCGCCGCTTTGAAGTCGGCGGATGAGGTCAGTTTGTGCGGGCGGGGTAGCACGTTGGTTGCGCGAAATTACGCGGAAAGCTTCGCGCGGCCCTTCTTGCGGCGCGCGGACACGATGGCGCGACCTGCGCGGGTCTGCATACGAGCGCGGAAGCCGTGCTTGCGTGCGCGACGGCGGTTGTTCGGCTGGAAAGTCCGCTTAGACACGGTGGACTCCTTGTGCGGTCACGAACGGCCGGCGGCTCGTCAAAGCCTCCCGGGGTTTGGCCGTTCCAAGTTTGAAACGAGTGCGTCGAGATTGCGGTTCGGCTCCTGGGGGAGGAGCGCAGTCGCGTGCAGCGCCTTCGCCGACTCGCCTTTTAGGGCGGCCCGGTGCCCGGCGGGGGCGGTGCTCTCGGTGAAGCACGCCAGGGGAACTGGCGTGAAGACGGGCTCAAGACTACGCGAGATTTGCGGCGCCGGCCAAATCAACACTCCGGCGATGTTCGAACGGCGCGACGGGTGCCCCCGTAATTACAAGCTTGTGTTTTTTCGCAGGTGGGACGGCGAATCGCCGGAGTTGCCTGCGGATCGACTGTGAGAACGTGGACAGATGTTCGACGTCGCGAGTTGTCCACAGCTTCGCGAACGACAAAACGTTAGACAGTCCAAGGTCGCTGCGGGTAACAATAAACCGACACCACAATCACACAGGCTGATCATGCACAGCCCTGTGGATAACTGTGAAGTAATGGTTGAGAGTTTTGTAGTTTCAGCATTGAAAGTGCAGGCCAGCGACGTCATTCCAACTTCACACAGTTATACACAGGCGGGTTGCTACTTGTGGATAACTACCCAGTGCGGAGCTATCCACACCTGTGGATAACATTGTGGACCGGCAGGTGAGAGCCAGCCCGGACATCCTCAACACTTGTGGATCAGGTGTTGATTTTGGAATTACAGGTTTCTGACAGAACTGGAGCGGACGTTGGCTGACCAACACCTCGAAGACCTCTGGCGCGGCATCGTCGACGAGCTGCTCCGCCTCTCCGAGCAAGCATCCTCGTCCGTTCCCACACTCACCCCACAGCAGCGCGCCTACCTGCGGCTCATGAAGCCCGTAGTGCTTGTCGACGGCTACGCGCTCCTGTCCGCACCCCACCAAGCCGCCAAAAACGTGGTGGAGGAGTCCCTCGCGCCGCACATCACCGCGCTGTTGTCCTCACACACCGGCCAGCCCTACAACCTGGCAGTTTCCGTCTCCGCGCCGGAACCGGAACCAGAACCGGCCCCGGAGCCGCCACAGCAGCAGGCGCCGTCCTGGGCGCCGACCCAATCGGTGGCGGGGGAGTACGACGTGGACCGGCCCGCCGCCGGCGAGCAGATTCCCATGGGCCTCGACGAGCTCGCGCGGATGCATGCCGCGCAGGTGGAGGGGCGCCGCAGAGAAGCAAACGCCCACCCGACCGTGGATCGCAGGATCCCGCGTGAAAAGCCTGCTCACGACCCGGATCGCGAAGCCAGCCTGAACCCGAAGTACACGTTTGAAAACTTCGTCATCGGCTCGTCAAACCGCTTCGCCAACGGCGCCGCCGTGGCCGTGGCCGAAAACCCGGCCCGCGCCTACAACCCGCTGTTCATCTGGGGCGGATCCGGCCTGGGCAAAACACACTTGCTGCACGCCGCCGGCAACTACGCGCGCGTGCTGCAGCCGGGGCTGCGCATTAAATACGTCTCGTCGGAGGAATTCACCAACGACTACATCAACTCCGTGCGTGACGACCGCCAGGAATCCTTCAAGCGGCGCTACCGCAACCTAGACATCTTGATGGTCGACGACATCCAGTTCCTTGAGGGCAAGGAAGGCACCCAGGAGGAGTTCTTCCACACCTTTAACGCGCTGCACCAGGCGAACAAGCAAATCATCCTGTCGTCTGACCGGCCGCCGAAGCAGCTGACCACGCTGGAGGACCGGCTGCGGACCCGCTTCGAGGGCGGTCTGATCACCGACGTGCAGCCGCCGGACCTTGAAACCCGCATCGCCATTTTGATGAAGAAGGCCGCCGCCGACGGCACCCAGGTGGACCACGCGGTGCTGGAACTCATCGCGTCGCAATTCGAGTCGTCGATTCGCGAGCTCGAAGGCGCGCTGATCCGCGTGTCGGCGTACTCGTCGCTGATCAACGAGCCGATCACGATGGAGGTCGCCCAGGTTGCACTGCGCGACATTCTTCCCGACGAAGGCGACGTGAACATCAACGCCGCCACCATCAAAGAGGCCGCGGCGGAGTACTTCGAGGTTTCCCTCGACCAACTCGTTGGCGCAGGTAAGACGCGTCAGGTGGCGCACGCCCGCCAGATCGCGATGTACCTGTGCCGCGAACTGACCGAGTTGTCGCTGCCGAAGATCGGCGACGAGTTCGGCGGCAAGGACCACACGACCGTCATGTACGCCGACCGGAAGATCCGCAAGGAGATGACCGAAAACCGCGGCACCTACGACGAGATCCAGGAACTGACGCAGATAGTGAAGAACAGGGCCCGCGCGCGGTAGTTCTTCAGCGGTGAGGGGAGCCCACCTGTTGGGTGGGCTCCCTTTTTGTGCCCTGTTCGCCCCCGCGGTGAAAAAGTTCCCCGGCCGGGAACTTTCTTCGATTCCAAATGCCTAATCGTCCTAAACCCCCAGGACGGCCTCTATCAGCCTCAAAATAGTTCCTGAAAACCGCCGCAACCTGGGAACTTTTTCCGCCGTACGACCTATCCACAGCTCTATCCACACCTGTGTAATTACGTCCGCGTAATTCAGAGATATCCATCACAAAACGCGTGTGACCGGCTGGGGAGCATGGTGTGAACAAAGCGTGGATAGCTCGGGACAGAATGTGTAATTTCAAGAACCGCAAAAATCTATCCACAGACACCCCGAGTTATCCACAAGTTATCCACACCCCGAATCACAACAATGATCCGCGCGATGACCGGCGCAGACGGGCCGTGATCCACAGATTCCCCAGGACCTACTGTTGTTCCCCTTCTTTTACTTGTAATTCTTCAAAGAGAAACGGAGGGTGTGCAGAACTCGCCGCCGAGGCCTGACCCCGCAATGGCGCGTGTCGGGGTGCCCGCCTAGAGTGGTTTCGTAATTACACGCTTCGGCGCGCAGTTTTCGTGCGCCCGCGAAGTCCTGGCCCCTACCCACGTGCAAGGAGTCCGAGCCGCCATGGTCGACATCAACGGTGACAACAACGTGTCGTTCCGCGTTGAACGCGACGATCTCTCGGATGCTGCCGCCTGGGTGGCGCGTAGCTTGCCGACAAAGAACACCCAGCCGGTCCTCCGCGCCGTGGTGATCACCGCGGACGACAACGGTTTGGAGTTCGCGGGCTTCGACTACGAAGTCTCCACACGTGTGCGCATCGGCGCCGAGGTTGCTAACCCAGGCCGCGTCGCTGTGGCCGGCAAGCTGCTTGCGGACATCGTGGCGAACATGCCGAACAAGCCGGTCGAAGTCACTACCGATGGTCAGAAGATGGTGTTGCAGGGGGCGTCGGCACGCTTCGAGCTGCCGCTGATGTCGCTCGACGACTACCCGCAGCTGCCGAGCCTGCCGGAGGTCACCGGCAGCATCTCGCCGGCAGCGCTGACGGGCGCAGTCACCCAGGTCGCTGCCGCCGCCGGCCGCGACGACACCCTGCCAATGCTCACCGGCATCCACGTGGAAATCGACGGCGAGAACGTGAAACTCACCGCGACAGACCGCTTCCGTCTCGCGCAGCGCCACCTGCAGTGGGATCCGGCCAGCCCGAACGTCAACGCTGATCTGCTGATCCCGGCGAAGACGCTGCTGGACAACGCGCGCACGCTGGACACCAGCATCGACGAGCCGGTGGAGATCGCCGTCGGCGCCGAGGACAACATTGGCGGCGAGGGCCTGTTCGGTCTGCACATGGGCAACCGCGAGACCACCACCCGCATGCTGGACGCGGACTTCCCGAACGTCGCTCCGCTGTTGCCGAAGGCCCACACCTCCATCGCATCCGTCGAGGTTGCCCCGCTGATGGAGTCGATTCGTCGCGTGAGCCTGGTCGCGGACCGCAACGCGCAGCTGCGCCTGCACTTCAGGGACGGCGAGCTCACCCTGTTTTCCTCCGGCGCGGATTCCGGCGCGGCCGAGGAAACGATCCCGGCTGCGTTCACGGGTGCCGATGAACTCCTCATCGCCTTCAACGCCGGCTACCTGCGCGAGGGCCTGTCGGTGATTGGCACCAACCGCGTGGTCTTCGGATTTACCGAGCCGTCGCGACCGGCGATCATGATCCCGGAGCCGGACGAGCTGCCGGAGGCCGATGAGTCCGGTTCCTTCCCGACGCCGGACACACACTTCACGTACCTGCTCATGCCGGTTCGCCTGCCGGGCTAATCGCAAAGCATGCACGTCCGCGAGCTCGATCTGCGCGATTTCCGCTCGTGGCCTGAGCTCAACCTCAAGCTCGAGCCCGGCGTCACCGTCGTCGCAGGCCGCAACGGCTACGGCAAGACGAACATCGTGGAGGCCGTGCATTACACCTCCACGCTGTCGAGCCACCGCGTAGCTACCGACGCCCCGCTCGTCGCCGCGGGTAAGCCGAACGCGCGGGTGTCGGTGACCACGGTCAACGAGGGCCGGGAGCTGACCACCCACCTGCTGATTAAGCCGCAGGGCGCGAACCAGGCGCAGATCAACCGCACAAAGTTGAAATCCGCCCGCGAGATCCTGGGTGTGCTGCGCACCGTGATGTTCTCGCCGGAGGATTTACGCCTGATCAACGGTGAGCCGGCCGAGCGCCGCCGCTTCCTCGACGACCTCGCCGCCCTTCGCACGCCGCGTCTCGGCGGCGCCCGCGCGGATTACGAGCGCGTGCTGCGGCAACGAAACGCCCTGCTCAAACACTCCAACATGGCGCTGCGCCGCGGCTACTCCGACGACGACGGCGCCACCGCGTTGAGCACCCTCGACGTCTGGGACGGTCAGCTCGCTCACTTCGGCGCCCAGGTGGTCGCGGGCAGGCTTTCGCTTATCGACGACCTCTCGCCCCACATCACCAGCGCCTACCACTCCGTCGCGCCTGAGTCCCGCCCCGCGGCCGTGGCCTACAACTCCACCCTGGACAGGGCCGTCACCGAGTTGGTCGGTGGCCCAACCAGGGATCCGGCGGTGTTCGAGGCGGCGATGCTCACGGAACTCGGCCGGCGCCGCAAGGACGAGATCGACAGGGGTATCACACTTGTAGGCCCGCACCGCGACGATGTGTCGCTCATGCTCGGCGACAATCCGGCGAAGGGTTACGCCTCCCACGGCGAGACCTGGTCGTACGCGCTGGCGCTGCACCTGGCCGAGTACCAGCTGCTCACCAGCGACGGCTCCGACCCGGTGCTGATCCTCGACGACGTTTTCGCCGAACTCGACGCCAAGCGCCGCGAGCGCCTCGTCCACGTCGCAGAGGGGGCCGAACAGGTGCTCATCACCGCGGCCGTCGGCGACGATCTGCCCGGCAACCTCGACGACGCCGTCACCGCGCGCTACACCGTGAACATGGAGGACGGGGTGAGTTCCATTGAGCGATCTGATTAGCGTCACCTTTGACAACCTCCGCGCCACCGCCCGCAAACGCGGCGGCCGCCTGCCGGACCTTAGCCGTCAGGGCACGAGTGTGATTCCGCGGCGCAACAGGCCCTCGCTTGCCGACGACTCCCGCCCCGACATCACCGTTCCCGGTCTCGACCTGCCGGAGGGGGGTCGTCGCAAAGCGGATGTGCGCGGGATCCCGACTGGGCTGGACGGGAGGGCGCTGCCGAGGAGTTACAAGGTGTCGTCGTTAAGCAATCTGCTCGGCACGGAGATCCGGAAGCGCGATTGGACCGAAAAGATGGCGCACGGCTGGGTCATGGGGCACTGGGATGAACTGGTGGGGGAGAAGATCGCGCAGCACACGAGCGTTGAGATGATCAAGAGTGGGGAAGTGCACGTCAGTTGCGATTCCACCGCCTGGGCCACGCAGATGAAGTACATGCAACGTGAGGTGCTGCGTGCTATTGCGGAGAAGGTTGGGCCGGACGTGGTGACCAAACTGCACATCTACGGACCGAAGACGAAAAGTTGGCGCTACGGGCCACTGCACGTCAAGGGCCGCGGGCCGCGGGATACGTACGGGTAGGGCTTGCGCAGGAAACGACCTTCGCTTAATCTCGTTTGCGTAAGCCCCGCAGATTGAGCCGGTTCCGGCGAAGGTTCTGTTTTTCAGGACGCTCGGGGCATTTGAAGTTTCCAGGGGGTGGAGATGCAGTTTAGCGATTTGGATTTGGGGCTTATCGCTTCCCCGCCGAGAATGCAGACGTTTCGTGAATACGCCGTAACTCCGGGACGAAACGGGCAGAAAGCTCCCGTTGATTTGCTCCCTGATTCTGAAATGCATCTGGATCTTCCGGAGCGAGTAACTCGAGCAGCAAGCCGTCTATATTTTTGGGATTCGCAGATTGCGGGGTCATTGTGGCCTGCGGTTGCTCTGGTTGAGGTTCTTGTCCGCAATGCAATGAACGACGAACTGTGCGATTACTTCGACGTATGACACGAAGATGGATGGCACACACTCGTCAGAAACGGTGAAGAATCTATCTCATCCGCTGAGGAAGGCAATCGGCTTAAGGAAAAGTACATTCTCCTGACGAACAAGGACTATCTAGCGTTCGAACTCAAGCTGAATGAGATAGGGCGGAAAGCACGAAGTTCTCCTATTTCAGGAGATTTCTTTGTTGGCAAGGTTTCTTTGGGAATGTGGTTGAGCCTGTTGAATAACGGGGACTCGGGGCCAGGACGGGGACACCTAAATTACGAACAGACGTTGTGGAAGCCATGCCTAATTGATGCCTTTCCAAATTATGAAGGTAAACGATCCCAGTTGAGAGACGAACTGAATCGGTTCGCAAAGCTTCGTAACCGCATAGCACATCACGAGCATCTTCTCGGTCGCCGCAATCTAATGAAGGACGCGGAAAACATAATTCGAATAGCGGGTTACATCGACGAACAGGTTGCAGGCATTATCGATGACAACAACCGCTTTCGTTCTGTGATGGGCCAGCAGCGAGATTTCCTTAACGGGTTGACCATCCTTTGAGAGCCGTCACGGCCGAAATTCGCGCGTGAAACGCCCTCTCGCGGGCCGGACAGGTGCCCGTTATATCCCCCTCGGCGTGTAAGATGAGACAGGTTCAACGGGCCTAGAGCCCCTATTTACGCATGGAGGAGCGTCCCGCAGTGGCTGAACAGCAACCCCATTACGACGCGTCGTCGATTACCATCCTCGAAGGTCTCGAGGCGGTGCGTAAGCGCCCGGGCATGTACATCGGTTCGACCGGTGTGCGCGGCCTGCACCACCTGGTGTGGGAGGTCGTGGACAACTCGGTCGACGAAGCGATGGCCGGCTACGCAGACCGCGTGGATGTCACGTTGCTTGCCGACGGCGGCGTTGAGGTCGTCGATAACGGCCGCGGTATCCCGGTGGAGATGCACCCGTCCGGCGCCCCGACGGTACAGGTTGTGATGACGCAGCTGCACGCCGGCGGCAAGTTCAACTCCGACTCCTACGCCGTGTCCGGCGGTCTGCACGGTGTCGGTATTTCCGTGGTCAACGCGCTGTCCACCCGTGTCGAAGCAGACGTCAAGCGCGACGGCAAGCACTGGTACCAGAAGTTCGCGATGGCCATCCCGGAGGAACTGGAGGAGGGCGGCAACGCCCGCGGCACCGGCACCACGATCCGGTTCTGGCCGGACCCGGAAATCTTCGAGACCGTCGACTTCAACTACGACACCATCGCGCGCCGCCTGCAGGAGATGGCCTTCCTGAACAAGGGCCTGACCATCACCCTGAAGGACGAGCGCGTTTCCGACGAGGAGCTCGAGCTCGAAGCCATCGCCGAGGAGGGCGACACCGCCGCGGCGATCGAGGGCAACTCCTTCGACGACACCACCGAGACCGTCGACGCCTCCGAGGTGGACCAGGACGGCGACGGCAACCCGGCCGAGGTCGGCGACGAGGTCGCCCCGGACGTAAAGAAGAAGCGGGAAAAGAAGGTCACCTTCTACTACCCGGACGGCCTGATCGACTACGTCAAGTACTTGAACAAGTCCAAGACCGCGATCCACCCGACAATCATCGGTTTCGACCAGAAGGGCGACGGCCTCGAGGCTGAGGTGGCGATGCAGTGGAACGGCTCCTTCAAGGAGTCCGTCCATACGTTCGCCAACACGATCAACACCCACGAGGGCGGCACACACGAGGAAGGCTTCCGCGCGGCGCTGACCACGCTGATGAACCGCTACGCGCGCGACCACAAGCTGCTCAAGGACAAGGAGCCGAACCTTACTGGCGACGACTGCCGAGAGGGCCTCGCCGCCGTCGTGTCCGTGCGCGTGGCCGACCCGCAGTTCGAGGGCCAGACCAAGACCAAGCTGGGCAACACCGAGGTCAAGGGCTTCGTGCAGCGCGCGATCAACGAGAACCTGTCCGATTGGTTCGACGCCAACCCGGCCGAGGCGAAGGTCATCGTGAACAAGGCGGTGTCGTCTTCCCAGGCCCGCCAGGCTGCCCGCAAGGCCCGCGACCTGGTGCGGCGCAAGTCCGCCACAGATCTCGGCGGCCTGCCGGGCAAGCTCGCAGACTGCCGCTCCAAGGACCCGATGAAGTCTGAACTGTTCATCGTGGAGGGTGACTCCGCAGGCGGCTCCGCCAAGGGCGGTCGCGACTCCATGTACCAGGCGATTCTTCCGCTGCGCGGCAAGATCCTGAACGTGGAGAAGGCCCGCATGGACCGCGTGCTCAAAAACGCCGAGGTCCAGGCCATCATCACCGCGCTGGGCACGGGCATCAACGACGAGTTCGACATTGAGAAGCTGCGCTACCACAAGATCGTGCTCATGGCAGACGCTGACGTCGACGGCCAGCACATCGCGACGCTGCTGCTCACCCTGCTGTTCCGCTTCATGCCGGAGCTGGTGGAAAACGGCCACGTGTACCTGGCTAACCCGCCGCTGTACAAGCTGAAGTGGGGCAAGGGCGAGCCGGGTTATGCATTTTCCGACCGCGAGCGCGACGCGCTGCTGGCGGAGGGCCTGGAGGCCGGCCGCAAGATCAACACCGACGACGGCATCCAGCGCT
>ERZ1029878.174-NODE-174-length-12899-cov-65.799284_pt1 | contig 12899 bp, 11 predicted proteins | sample MGYA00519234_ERZ1029878 | MGnify/ENA primary metagenome ERZ1029878 (study PRJEB33666, sample SAMEA4610928) | skin metagenome | biome: Human-associated habitat; feature: Malodor aspect; material: skin | place: Philippines | collected 2015-08 ... | reverse complement strand
ACAACGAATAAAGTTAAGTAACCAATTAACACTACAGTTAAAACTAAACTTGCAATGCCATAAATTGTATAACTAATCGCATAATTTAAATAATTTTTTCCTTGTCGATTTAAATATTCAGATTCATCTTTCTTCATAATCCAGATGACAAGTGCTGCAATAAACCCAGTAACTAAAGACAGTAACCACATTAACATGCCCATCGTTTTTTCATTTTGCGATACATTTGTAAATGCATGAGGATGTTTAGATTGATTTTGTAAATTCATAATTGTTTGTCCCAACTTTCTTAGAAATTTAAAATACTTAAGCATAGTATATCGAGACATTACGACAATTTTTGTCGCATCATTTAATTGCAACTTACATTTTTAATTAAAATAGTGTTTAATGAAAGAAACGACTATGTAAAAGAGGGGTATCAATGACTAAAGCAACAGATGTACTTGACCTATATTTAAAGTTCATGGCAGGTCAACGTCTAACGAAACTAGAAATCAAGGATATACTTGAAAATAAATCAGAACGCACCGTTCAACGCTATATTGCTGATCTTAATACATTTTTTAAAGATAAAAATAAAAATAAAAAAATTGTTATGAATCAAGCAGACAAAAAATATGAATTGATACGAAATGATCATGTATCCTTTGATAAAGAGCAGCTTCTTGCCATCTTAAAAATTCTTATTGCTTCTCGTGGTTTATCTAAAAAAGAAATTCAGTATGTTATTACTAGACTCAAACAACAGGTTTCTGATGAAAATTATAAAATTATTGAAAAGGCGATTAAGTCTGAAATGATACATTATGTGCCTATGAATCATGGAGAACCATTGTTTCACAAGTTATGGAAATTAAATGAATTGATTCAACAAGAGAAAATCATTGAATTTGAATATTTTAATGCGATGAATCGCGGTAGAATACATAAAATTAAACCTATGTATATTACTTATTCAGAACTCTATTTTTACCTTGTAGGTATCAATAAGAAAGAGCAAGTTATTATTTTTAGAGTAGATCGAATACAAGAATTTAAAGTTACGGATGACAAATTTAAGGTTACGGATGATAAATTTAAGGTGCCGCATTCTCCATATATAAGAGAAGGAGAGTTGAAAAAACGGATTTATTTTATGTATGGCGGTGAATGGAAGAAAGTTGTATTCGAATTTAATGGAGGCATTATTGAATCGGTATTAGATCGTTTTCCGACTGCAAAGTTGATTAAAAAAGATTATATTAATAATCGTTTTACTGTAGAAATAGAAGTGATAGGAGATGGGATATTAATGTGGTTCTTATCTCAGGGTGCACGTGTTAAAGTATTGTCTCCTACAGATTTAAAACAAAAACATATCAATGAAGTTGAGAAGATAATAGAGAATTATAGGTAGACAAAAATTGACCAACTCTAAATGTACAATAAGATAAAACATACAAAGAGGTGGCTACATTATGATTAAATTAGATCGAGTAGCAAGAAAAAAAGCGGTGAAAGCATTATTGAAACCGAGTATATTTAGAACGCTAGAAGAACAAGTAAATATTTATTTGTATCAAAATGAAAGATACATTGAAAATAAAAAACGAAAATATTTAAAAAAGTGAATAAATAACTGTATAAATAACTATATTTTCAAATTAAAAGGTATAGCAAAATATTTATAAAAATTTTATAATAAAAATGTATCAATCATATGAAAGAAGGAAATGAATTTGATACCAAAATATACGCAAATAGAAATCAGTAAACGTATTCAATCTACAATTGATGCGAGCTATTTAAATATAGATGAATATGCTAAACAATATTGTTATGACATCACAAGACTCCAACGACTTTTACATCCGACACTGATTTGGATTGCAAAAGATTATCAACTCGCAGCTAAGATACTTCACACTACTCCTAAGCAGCTCTTAGCATCATTACCTCAAGAGGAATTAGATAGCATTTCATTTCGCGCCTTAGAGAATACGGAAGAAATCAACAATAAAGTACAACAACTAGATCAAATTTTTCAGCTACTTACATATCAATTGAAGATTGGAAGTGATACTCATGACTGAGGCATATAAAGAAACGATTGAACGTATTCTTCCAATTGCAAAGCAATTTATCTCAAACTATAACATTCAATATCCGATTAAAGATAGCGTAGAATTACTGTCTAACATGGGTTATTACATTGTTAAAGCACAAGCGCCAAATAATTTATCAGGTTTTTATATGAAGAAAGATAAATATCCATTTATCTTTGTGAATACAAGACATAGTAAAGGACGTCAGAATTTTTCTTTGTGGCATGAAGTCTATCATCATTATATGGGGCATCAAAATGGAATTAGCGAGTTTAATCCCGAGTCATTAGTAGAACGTGAAGCGGAAATATTTGCAGGTATTGTGCTTCTACCTAATTCAGAAATTGAAAAATGGATGGATAAAGAAAAAGACATTATGAGACCTGAAGTACTTGCACGAATGAGTGTCTACTATCAGATGAGTTTTAATGCAGTGATGATTCGTGCTATGCAATTGAATCCGATACCTTACGAAAAATATCAACAACTCAAAGCATTATCTCGAAAGGATCATTCTAAACAGTTATATGCAATTTACACAGAAAATAATTTAGAAACTGACATTTTAGAGCCGACAAATGATATACAAATTTCACAAAATATTATGACAATTCTAGAAAAGAATTATAATAATGGGTTAACAACTGGCGCTAAAATTAATGAAATGATTCAGAGAATTGAGGTGCTTAATAATGAAACATAATGTTATTACGCCACCAATTGTAGATACAGATATATGGGTGTATCTAATCTTATCAGGATACTATAAACGGATTATTGAGTATTATGGATATTTGCAATTTTCAGATGTAGTAGAAAGAGAAATTATGAATTGGCAGAAAAACAAGCAAGAATTTTCAGAGATTGCAAACAAGTTCTCGGAGTTAAAAGCAAAAGGAAATGTGAAAATCATTCAATTTGATAGCTTTGATAGCTTAGACCAAGCGAGTATTAATCATACTTTGAGTGAATTTGGACTAAAAGAAGTTGGTATTTTAGAAAAAAACAAAGGCGAATTTACAAGCTTACTTTACGCCTTACACAAAGATATACATAGATTTAAAACAAATGATCGCAAGTTTAAGGTTGAAGTAGAAGATTTCATTGACGAAGACTTTACCTTTGTTAATTGGACAAACATTCTAGATAACTACAGTAAAAGCTTTAATGAAAAAATCCAATCAAAAAAATTAGTTGATAGCAAACAACTAAAAATGAAACAGCAAAACGAAACATACAAAAAAGAAAAACAAGACCCACGATGGGATAAATTAAAAGAATTAATGGGGTAATGCCTTTTGCAAACTAAAAGAAATAGAAAAGAAATATTAAATGAATTAAATCAATTAGAAACTAAATATCAAAACAACATTTTTTTTAGCAATAAAATTAATCAGCTAAAAAATGAAATTAATAATTTAGAACCTTACATTGTCATTGTTGGACAATTTAGTGTTGGTAAATCAGAATTCATTAATGCGTTGCTTAAAGAAAGGTTATTGAGTGCACATAGTAAGGAAACTACTAAGATTATTACGAAAATTAAGCAATCGGAAACAGAAAATTTAGAAGTTGAATTCACAGATGGTAGGAAAGAATTAGTTGATTTAAATGAAGAAACTATTAAGCAGTACACAACGTTTGATGGAGAAAAGTCTAAGGATGTAAAAGAAATAATTATATATAAAAACCTACAATTTTTAGATGAAGATGTAAGTATTGTGGACTCACCTGGACTAAATTCAATGAATGAAGGAGCATTTGAAACCACTAATAATTTATTAAAGTATGCTTCAGCAGTGGTTTATTTATTCAACATTCAAAAAGGTCTAGATGCTATTGATGATGAAATGTTAGATAAATTAACTAAAATGAACACTAACATTATTTTAGTAGGTAATAAAAAGGATGTAATTTCTACTGATTCATTGCAAGAAGTCTTAGTAGATACAAAAGAAAAAATATATAAATATAATTTGAAAGATATTTATACAGTTTCTGCTAGACAAGCTATGGAGGGATATCAAGACAACGCTATAGACAAAGTAAATATTTCTCAAATTAAAATAGCCAAACAAGCAATTAATGATTATGTATTAAGCGGTAAAGCAATGGAAGATCAAGAAAACCATATTACATCTTTATTTAATGAGTTAGTAAATAATATTAGTGAATTTGAAGAAGCTTCTGGTGCTAAAAAAAATAATTTAAATCAAAAATTACAGAGATTAATTAAATTAACAGAAATACAATATGATGAGTTGCTAGAAATGGGAAAGCAACGAATTAATGAGAGAAAAACGTTATTGAAAGATATCAATAGTAAATTTCAACAGGATATAAATCGATTACTTCTTGACTACAACAAGAATGTGAAAAAAGAAGTAGCAAATAAAAGAGAATCTATGTATAAAAGTTCAATAGTAGAAATTAATTTTGAGGTAGCTACAAAAGAATTAAATGAACTGATAACAAATCTCGCTAATGATGAAAATAGAATTATGGAAAAGTTAGAATTACTTTATAAAAAATATATAAATATTATTAGTGAATTAGTAAATGAAGATAGAGAAGAAGTAGTTATAACATTGAAAAATGAAAATGATAATATTTCATTAGAATGGAACGAATTAAAATTTAAAAACTTTAAAGTGAATCAAAACGTTGAAATAAATATAGAAGAGTTAATTAGTAATTTTGATGAAGAGGAAAAAGAAATAGATATTAGATTTAAAAGACGAAATCAAATTATAGATAAGGAAATAGTAGAAAATCGTAAAAAAATAAATTATGAAAATGATAAATATTATTTAATACAAAATAAAATAAAAAATAATAAACAAAAAGTTAAAAATATACCAAAATATGAAGAAAAAGAAATAAAAGAAAAAGTGTTTTTCTTTTTTAATAAAACTACAACTATAGACAATAGGGCAGAAATCGAAGAAAAAGTTAGAAATCTTAAAGATGAGAGTGCAATATTAGAAAAAGAGAATAAAGAAATTAAAAAAAATATTTCGATGTTAAATAAGCAAGAAAACGAACTAAATTATCTTAAAAAAGATAATTTTGAAAGATTAAATATGCAAAAAGATGAATTAAAAAATAAGATAGTAGATGAATTTTCAAAGGTGTTCTTTGATAAAAACAGTGTAATTGATAAAAAGAACAGATTATTTATAACAGAAATTAAAAATTACTGGCAAGAAATTGAATATAATACGCAAGAACAATATGACAACTATTTAAAATACTATCGTCAAGAATTTGAAAGCTTTGTTACACAGAATTTAGAAAAAGAAATAAAAAAAATTAAGGGGTTAACAAATGAATAATTATAGAGAAAACTTTGAAAAAGAACGAGAACAATTACTAACAAATTATAAAGAAACAATAAATTTAATTGAAAATATGAATAAAGAGTTTAATGGATTAATTAATCTTGAAGAACAGATTGATCAATTGCAAAATTCTAAACAAAATTTAGAAAATAAAGATTTTGAGATTGTTGTGGTTGGAGAATTTTCAACAGGAAAATCAACTTTTATTAACGCATTAATGGGAAAAAATATTCTTCCATCAAAAGTTACGTCTACTACTGCAACTATTAACTTTCTAAAACATTCTGAAAGAAATAATGATATTGAAGAAGCAGTTGTTTATATGAAGAATGGAGAAACTCATAGAATTACTCATGATGAAGTTTTTGATTATACTACAGAAATGAGTAAAACTATGAATGTATCTGAAGAAGTTAAACATATTGATATATTTATAGCATCAAACTATTTAAAAAATGGAGTAGTCATCGTTGATACTCCTGGATTAGCGGCTCTAAATGAAGAACATATAAAAATTACCTATGATAAAATTACCAACTCTCAAGCTAGTATTATGCTGTTTAGTAGTGAACAAGCTGGACGTGATACAGAATTTCAATTTTTACAAAGACTTAAAGGATATATCGATAGAATATTTTTTGTAGTAAATAGAATAGATGTCACACCATCTAGCGAATTACCAGCAGTGTTAGACGGACTTAAACAAAATTTAGCACATAATAAGTATGTGGAAATTCCAAAAGAAAAAATTGAATTATTCCCTGTCAGTGCAATGCAAGCACTAAAAGTAAATGAGCCTACACTAGATGTAAGTCATACATGGTGGAAGGATTTGGATAATGATGAATTAAAAAAAGAATCTAAATTTTTTGAATTTGAAAATCGTCTAGAAGAATATTTATTTAATGGTGAACAAAGTGAAGATAGTATATCATCGCCAAAGTATGCATTATTGAATTTATATACACTTTTAATTGATAAATTAAATATTTTAGGTGATGATATTGAAAATGATAATATCGAAGAATTAAAAGAAGAGTATGAAAATCTAAAACAATTAGTAGAGTTAAAGAAAAAAGAATTAGAGAAAAATGTGATTAAATTTTCAAATGAAATCGATGAGTTAAAAGAAGAAATAATAGAGGAAACTAAAAAGAACATTGAAGAAAGTTCTAGTTCATTCCTTGAAAGACTTGAAGAAGCAGAATCCACATATGAATTACAAGAAACTATAAGTGACGATTTAGAATTTTATACAAATGATATAAATAAGATATATAGTGATCAAATTAAAAATCTACAAAGAAAAGTAGATAAAAAATTAAGAAATAACTATCAAAAAATTAAATTTAAATTACAAGAACAGAATATCGATGATAATTTAACTGCAGAGCAAATTAATATTCAGATTAAGCAGAGAGAAAGAAATTTAAATAATTATAATTTATTTGACGAAGAAGAATATAATCGACAAAAAGAAGCGCTAAGCAGTGCTAGAGAGCAATTAAAGTTGATTCGTCAATTAGAACAAGATTATCAAGAAGCAAGAGATGAGTTAGAAAACATAGAAAGTGCTCATGAAAGAGAAAATAAATATTTTGAAAGTTTATATAGTAATATTAGCTCGACAAAAACTGAAAGAAAAAAAAGAATTATACTTAAATTTTTAAGAGAACGAGAATATGAAGTAGAAAATCCAGAGTATAAAAAAATACTTGAAGAACAAAGAGAAAGGATATTTGAACAAAATCAAGAAAAAGATGAGTCCTCATTAAAAGCGAGACGTGCAAAAAGAGAACTTAATGCTGCAAAATCTGGAATGGAATATGACTTTGAAAGTATGCAAGAAATTACTGAGCGTGAAAAAGCATTGAATGAAGAACGACGTCAAGAACACTTAAAAGCTATGAATCTAGCAAAAGAAGAAGATCAAAAGTTTTTAAAGAAAGAAAAAAGAAAAATTAAACAAACAATTAATAAACAAGCTAGAGAATATATCAAAAATTTTGTGGAAAATATTGATGATTTAGATTCAATTGATCTTGTAAAACAAGAAATTGAAAAGCATATTCAAGATGAAAATGAAGAACTTCAAAAAAGTAATGAAGAACTTATTGAAAAAGAAAAATTCTTAAAAGAGTCTCAACAAGAAAAAGCGCGTGTGAAAGGATTAATCTTCAATTATCAAAATACAATTCAAGAGAAAAGAGTTGAAATGATGTAATGATATCTTTAGATAATATAAATTTAGATAATTTAAAACTAGATGCAGAATCAAAAGAACTAATTAAGAAATTGATTTTAGAAAAAAAAGATACAAATTTTAAAATAGCTGTTTTAGGAGAATTTAGTGTAGGTAAGTCAGCAATTATCAATAAGTTAATTAATAAAGATCTATTACCAACTCACTCTATAGAAACAACAGCAATTCCTACAAATATTAAATATTCAAATGTAGAAAAGATGATTATCAATAAATTTAACGGAGATATAGTAGAAGCTGATGTAAGTCAGCTTCAATCTCTAAAAGCTAATGATGATAATGTGTATGAAATAGAGAATATAGATGTATTTTTAAATAGTCCAGAATGGTTAGAAGACTTAGAAATTATTGATACGCCAGGAAGGAATACTAAATTTGAACAACATAAAATTGCTTCTCAAAAGGCGTTTATAGAATCTGACATTGGTATATATATAATGAATTGGAAAGGTTTATCAAGAGATGACTTATTATATATCCAAGAAATATTAGAATATCAAAAGAATCTTTTATTCGTAGTAAACAAAGTGGATTTAATTAATGAAAGTGAAGACACATCTAGAGAAGAAATTATTGAGAATATCAAAGACAACTTACAACAATCTTTAGGTTTAGAATTTCCAGTAATCGCAACATCTATTAAAGAGGAAAATACAATTAATCAATTAAAAAATGATTATATACTAAATAGTAAAAAAAATATGGAAGTTTTAAAAAATGAAAGATATGAGTATGTGCTTCAACAATTATTAAACAACCATATTCAAAAACTAAATTTAGAACTAGAAAAACTAAATCTATTAACAACAACAGATAATAAAAAACTAGAATATGAAAAGAATCGAATTAATAATTTAATTGAAGATGAAAAAATAGAAATTCAAAGATTTATTAAAGACATTTCGAAAAAAATAAATTATAAAAAAAATGAATTAATTATTCAATATGATAAAGAATTCGAAAAAGAAATTTCAACTTTTAAGAGAGAAATACAAGATTTAACTACAATTAATATTAGTGATTTACAAGATGAATTAACGAATAGAATGTTAAAAATCCAAGAAAAATTAAAATCTCTATCAGAAAACCAATTGAATAATATCTTAGATGACACTATTAAATATCAACCAAAACCAATTAATAATGATGAATTTAATAAAATGGAGATTCAAGAATTTGATTTTACATATCTTCAGGATAAATATATTAAACAGAAGGAAAATACATTAAAAAAATATAATGATATAAATGAAAGATTGAATAATAAAAATAAAAACTTCTCTAGCAATGAAAATGATATTAAATTATTACAAGATGAATTACGCAATATTGAAGAAGAAATAGAAGAAAAGTATGTACCTCAATATATTCAACAAACCCATAACAACGTTAATAAAAACGAGAAATTAATGAATGTAATAGGAATAATTGGTGATATAGGTGTATCAGTAGCACTAGGAGCATTGACAGGCGGAGCAAGTGTAGCTGGACAATTATCTGCCGAAGCTGCTAAACAAGGAACTAAAGCAGCAGGAAAAGAAGCTGCTAAAACTACGATTAAAGTAACGGCAAAAGAAACAGCAAAAGAAACAGGTAAAAGAATTTCTAAAGATACTTTAAAAAATACTTCGAAAAAAATAATTCAAAAAGTAGCATTATCTGAAAAGGGTAAAAAAATTGCTGCAGGTGCAGTAAAAGGTGCAAGTGAAAATTTCAAAAACAAAGTTAAAAAAGAAAATGAATTGAGAAACGATCAGATGTCTTCTCAAATAGAAAATAATGGAGAAAACAATAAGTTCGTTGATGTATTAGATTTTGTTACGAGCCCTATTCAGTCTATTTCAAGAAATATTGGGAAAAATATGGATGCTCAAGCTTTAAATAATTTAAGTGAAAAAGAAGATATGGACTATAAACGAGAATTTTTTGAAAATAGACGTTATAAATTAGAAAAATTTAATAAAATGGAACGAGAACTTAAAGAGTTAAAATCAGAGCAGGCGAATAATGAAAGATTAAAACAAAAAATAGAAAGTAAATTAATAGAAAATGAAAAAAATCTAAAATTAGAACAACAAAGAATTGAAGAAGAATATGAAAAAGAATTAAAAGAAAAACAGCAGCAATATCTTTACAATAATCTTTTTGAACAATTAGATACTGTTTCAGAACAAGTGAAAAGTAATATGGTTCAATGGTTAAATATTGAAATTAGTGAATTACTAAATATAGTCAAACAAACAGTACCATCAATTCAACTTAATAAACTTGAAGAATTACAATCAATTTTGAATAATGTGAATACAGATAATCAAAATAATTTTGAAGAAAATCAAAATAAAATACAAGAAATAAATAGAGCTATAGAAGAATGTAAATTGATTATTGGTGAAAATAATGAATGATGTGCATGAAAATTGGCTATTTAAATTAATTAATGAGAATCAACATGAAGATAATGTATTATCAATTTGGAATGAGTTATCACACTATCGACACAAAACGAAGTTTCAAATGTCTAGGAATAAAAAACAAATAAATGTATTAGGAAATAAGTATTTAATAGAGAAGAGTCTTAATTTAAAAATTGATAAAAGTAGTCAAGATAGCTCGTTAGACTTAAATCTTAAGGATTGGTATCAGTTCAACTATGTCCATGATCAAAAAAAAATGAAAGAAGAAATTTTTACAATATTTTTTGAAAACGAATTGACCTTGGAATTACTTAAAAGTATAAGTTCTGGCAATATCGATGCTATTGTTTTAAATGATGCTAGTTTTGATGAAGAGGAAATACAAACCATTCCTGTTTTTAATATCCAAAAAACAAATATTGATTTAGGAAGCTTCATATATAAAACAAGTACATATTATAGAAGCAAAAAGAAAAAAAAACTTATCTACATTAATAAAATAATTTCATCAAATTTCCAAATAAAAAGTAATGAAATACTAAAGAGTCAAAGTAGTAAGGACTATAAATCAATAAGATTTAAGGAACTAATTTATGAAGAAGTCTCTAATCTTATCAACAAACTATGGTTACAAAATGATATAGAAGCTATTGAATTGATTGCTAAAATATTAATACCAACTAATTTACTATTTGAAAAAATTGATTACATTGTAAAAGATTTGAATTTCGATGAGATTGAAAAGGAGCTTCAATCATGGATGAAAAAAATAACAGTAACTTATTAAGTCAATTAGAAAAACAGTATCTTCTTATAGAAGAATATTATATTAATACATTACAAAAAGTTTGTAATATAGATTATGAAGAATGCATAAATTATTTTAAAAAAATTAATCAATTACCCATTTTAGAGAGAATGATCCTTTTAATAGAGATCAATCAAAAAATAGAAAGTAAAAAATTGAAAAAAATACAAGTGTACAATCTTTACAGTGATAGTAACTTAAAAAATGAAAAAGATATAATTTTAGGTTTATTGGATAAAGTAAAATAAAAGGATGGTTAGATGGAGAAATTAATGCCAATTATAACTGGAATAATAGTTGCATGTTTTGGTATAGCTTTTATAGTTCCAAATATGATAGTGAAATATGTGTTATTCATATTTTCTGCAATTCTAGTTATTGTTTATAAGTATTTAAAAGATAAGGAAAACCAAAAGAACACTACTTTATTACATGATATATTACAAGAAAATAAAAGCTTGAAAGAAGAAAATATAAACACAAGAAATCTTATTGAAAAAGAATCCAAAAAGAATTCCAAACAATTAAATGATATACAAAAAAGTAATCACGATAAATTAGAGGAACTTAATCAAAAAATTATTGAAAACTTTGATAAAGTTGAAAAAGTTCTATCTACTAGTAATACATTACAAAGTAAGACTAAAAATGAATTACTAGATACATTCAATCAATTTAGTAATGATTATAATACGACTTCAAAAAAATATTCGAACGAAATTTCTGAACTAATAAGGTTAGAAAATAAAAACATTAATAAAGCTATAAACAAGTTTGTTGAAAAACCTTTGAATAATATTCATCTTGCTGTTAAAGATATTTCTAATAACGCAAATCAACAATATAAAGCATCTCAAGATTATTTAAATGATCAATTTGTCAATTTAAGGAATAGCTTAAATGAGAATAAAGAAAATGCTACTAGTGATATAAATCATTTAATTGATAGATTAGAAAATAATAATCAAAAATATGAAGAAATTGTTCATCAATTTATAATTAAAGGTTTAAATGATGTTGGAAGAAATGTCTCATACACAAATGAAATTTTAGAAAATCAGCTTTCGAAAATAAAAGTAAACTTAGAAGATGAAATAGTATTAAATCAACAAAAGATTATCGCTAAATTAGCACAAAATCATTTGGAAATTGGTAATGAATTTAATCAAAATAGAGAGATGTTGCAACCTATAAGTAAAGATATTACAAATATTAAGAGAAATTCAGAAGAAATAAATGAAAAAATAGAAGATCAATTTACAGAATTACAAGATTATATAGAAGACGAAATTGTTGAAAATCAAAATAGTTCACTAGATCATGAAAAAGTGATTATTAAAAAAATGAGTGATTTAGAGAATCAATTGGTTTCATCTAAAGAAGAAAATCTTTCTGGACTTAAATTAATTAAACAAGAAGTTGCTGACAGTAAAATTCCAGAAAGAGAGCAAGCATTAAAAATTCAAAAAGATATAATAGATAAAATTAATAATAATTAAAACTAAAGTCGTTAGTGTGATTACTAACGACTTTTTGAATAAATGATAAATATTTCACTTAATACACATCAAATATGATTTCAAATCGCTTCATATTAGCAAATGAGATGATGGATAAGTACTGGGCAACATGATTTGTAACTAGATTCCATTTTTGCTACTTCGATGAAGGGAACTATTGCAGAATGAAAAATGATAAATATACTTAGAAAATCACCAAATTTTAAATGAATTGTAACTATCGCTAATATCGCAATTGTTTTGTTATTAGGGAGTTTTATTCAGAGACAAGCGAATACGTATGAAGACTCTACACTAACACATCAAGAATTAAAAGTAATGAACCTATCATATACTTAGGTGATTTAGATACAACACTGAAACAACCCATCAAACATGTTGATACATCTGGTAATAATAGATAACCAAAAATAAGAAATAGATACTTTTTCTATTTCTTATTTTTTTAATTCATAAACTAATTTGA
>ERZ1029878.173-NODE-173-length-13000-cov-17.596369_pt1 | contig 13000 bp, 19 predicted proteins | sample MGYA00519234_ERZ1029878 | MGnify/ENA primary metagenome ERZ1029878 (study PRJEB33666, sample SAMEA4610928) | skin metagenome | biome: Human-associated habitat; feature: Malodor aspect; material: skin | place: Philippines | collected 2015-08 ... | reverse complement strand
ATAAAAGGCTTTAAGACCAATTAAGTTTATTTCATGTATTTTATACATTAAATATAGTTTAAAGGACTGAAATAAATCAATGAGTAACGATAATAACAACAATAATGATAAAAACAAAAAGAAAAGTATGAAAGTACGTGGTAAGAATAGTCAAGCAACTAAAAAGAAACCAAATATTTTAGTTAGATTATATGAAGATAAAAAATTATGTTCAAAAGTAGATAATGCATTTGACATGGGAATGACTTTATCTTATATTGCTAAGTTGTGTAGTGATTATGGTTTAGAAATTAGTGAACCAACACTTTCACGATACAATCAGAAAAGACAAGAGGCTATTGAAACAGGGTATGATTTAGGTGATTTATTAGATAAACGTAAAAAATCTGGTAATATCATTGAATTAGAATCTAAGGAAACAAACACAAGTAAAGAATTAGATTCTAATACAGATATTCCACTATCTGATAATAGAGTATCTAATGGAGTGTTTCAAGATGCTAGTATCTTAGATGAGGTGATAATGAAAGGGATTAATACTTTACAACTTGTTGATACTGTAGACTTACCATTAGTTTTAAAAGCTATTGAACTAAAAGATAAATTAACTGGTGGTCAGTTACAGGGATTAAGTGTAAAGGCAGTTAAAGAACTTAAATTAAGACAGATTGCAAAAGAAAATGCTATGACTCAAGTTATTATGGAACATATTCCTGAATCAGAACATGATAAGATTTTCAAAGCACTTGAACAAGCAGAAAAAGAGTTTTATGATTCTATGGATATGAGTAAAGAAGGTCGTCAATTAATGGAAAGTATTGAGTTAACTGAATTTAATTTATAAAGGTGGAATAATGTATGGCTAATGAGAATGAATTATTTATTGATTATAAGAAAGTAAATGACCCACAACCTATTGATAGCTTAGTTCAGATTGTTACTTATTTGGTATCTGGTGAAACACTAAGGGTTGTTGGTGGTGAAAAAAGTCAGAAACAAGATATACTTATTAAAGCTAGTGATTTAGAAATAAATAAACCATATACTTTAGTATCTATGGATACAAAACCAGATATTCCAGGAATGTTCCAAAAGTACTGGGCAGTTACAGATATTTCACTTAACTATTTAATAAAATATGACGTATATTTAGAATCAGATTTTGATTTTAAAAACGATAGTGGTATTAAGGTTAATGACGTTGTTAAATATGTACGTAGAGATACAGGTGAGAATGATGTAGCTAAAGTTATTGAGGTTTTAGTTGATAGTGATATGAGAAACTATGCCTTTAAACTTAGTGGTGATTCATTTATTTATGGATTATCTGAAATTAATTTAATAAAATAGCTTGACACCCTTTCAGATATGTAGTATGATTAATACATAAATTACTGAAAGGGTTTGATTATATGTTTTTAGAGTTAAATAATGAACACAAGGAATTAGTAAATAAGAGAAAAAATAAAGAAAAGGAATATGATACAAAGTTAGATAGATTTGTATGTGAATCATATATTAATGGTGACTCAAATGTAAGTATTATCAAAAAAGCAAAGATTAGTCATGGAAAACTATATTCAATATTACGTAAGTATAGTGTACCTGAGAAAACAAATACACATACTCGTATCCACAAACGTATTAAACATATTGTGGATAATCCTGAAAGATTAAAGGAATTGATTAATGATTATGAATCTGGTATTCATAGTGTTGAATATCTAAAATTTAAATACAAGTTGCATAAGAATGGTTTGTATACGATTTTAGATATGTTTGACGTTAAACGTAAAAGGGGGTAATGCATTTGCGTAAGCATTGGAAATTTAAAATTATGTCACAAAACAAGCTACGTGAATCAGATACAGATTTACCTGTGAGTGAAACAGAAACTAAAGGAACAGATACTACTAAAAAAGAAAGTAAAAATAATACAATTAATCCTAAAAAAGAACAAGGTAAAGAGAAACCTAAGAAACCTAAACTTGATAAGGATAAAGGTTTTTATACTCTTGAAACGTTAGAAAAATTTCTATTTAATGATGGGTTTGAGCCTTATTTAAATGGTATTGTGTATTTTAAAGACACAGTAGAGAAATACAATGAAGTTATTTTAGCACCTATTCCAGAATTAAATTTAACATTTATTGGTAAGAGTCAAGGACTATTTGCAGATAGTGAATTAGAAACAACAAGTCTTGACCCTAGAGTTGAGAAATATGCTAGAGTGTTTAAACCTATGTTTTGTGTTCAAGGGTTTTATCCACCAAACGCAAAGTCAAAAGAATCTGATTTGTTTTATTATTTAAATCATGACTTAAAATTTGAAAATGTTAATAATTTAGAGCAAAAAGATATAGATGATTTTGTTGACGTTATGTATGGGAAAGATTTTAAAGTTCATATTTCTGACGTAACATTAGTATCACCAATTACGACAACAGATTTTGAGTTTTTAACACTTAGTAAGTTAAATGAGTTGATTGAGAACGGTCTTAAAAAGTATAGTAACTCTAAAGAGTCTGACTTATATTTAAAAGAACTAGTTAATGCTAAAGAGTTTTTAGAATCTGAACCAGATAATGAAATCTTATATGCACCATTACTTAATAAAATGGTTGGGTACTACACATTGTAAAGTGATATATTACTACCTGACAGAATATAAAAGGTAGGTGTAGCTAAATGCCAAATAGGATAAAGAAACAAAGTAACTTTTTCAAAAATGGATTAACATATATAATTATTCTTATCACTATTTGTGTTGGTATTATTCTCTACTCCTTAACAACACAATTAGAGCCAGTTCCTAATGAGGCTAATACTTTAAATCATGTAGGTAGTGCAGAAAAGGTTGAAGTTGTTAGGGCAGTTAATGTGACTAGAATAGATACAGATAAAGATATTGTGTATTTTGATAAACCATTACCTGACTATATCCCAGGTCGAACAGGTGCTAATAGTGTAGACATGGATTATTATAAAAGTAGTGAGTTTCGAGAAAAAGGTCATTTTAAGTTAGTTCGTGTATATACTGAAAATGCAAATGGTGAACTTGAATATGATTATTCGTTTAGTAGAGATGTTAATGGCTCAATACAGAATGAGGTGCAGAATTATGACAAAGTATCCAAACAAGACAAGACAGAATAATATGTTTCTAAAGTTAGCATTAAGAGATAAAAAGTTCCCATATATTATACATTTTACTAAACCTAGATATGAAAATACAGAAATAGACCAAGTATGTAAAGAACTTGGTCTATCTTATTTAAATGTAACAGACCAAGAACATATTAGGTTTAAGTATGATTCAAAAGATACGGTGAGTGTAGAATTTAACAAATTGTAGGTGAGTAACATTGGATTTAGTAATTGCTATCTTATTGATTATTGTTATTGTAATTTTGTTATTTTATCTAAAGTTATAAATTAGTACAGTCAAGAAAAAAGTTCTTGACTGTACTTTTTTTATGTGTTATACTTTAGTAGAAATATTAAGTAAAGGAATTGATAACAATGCAATTAGACTTTAAAAATATGAAAGTTGATAAGCTAAAGGAAACAGTTCATGACATTGAGCATGACTTAGATTTGTGTATAGAGTATACAAAAAAGGATAAATATAAATCAGATAAGGCAATTAGCTTAACCTATATCAATAGGTTAAAAGATAGGATTATGGCTATTACAAGCGTACGTTACCAAGAGCATTGGTTTACTCGTACATGGAAAAGAGAAACATTAAGTAAAGCTATTCAAGATAGACGTTTAAGAAACAAATTAGGTGCTATGTATTTAATGGCTATGGATATTGAAAGGGGAATATAATATGATTTCAATTACAGGTAGAGAAAAAACAGATTTTGAGATTACTGAGCAAAATATTAGTCCAGGTGGATTCTTTATAGGTAAGACTCATGTATATTATAAATTTAAAAAGAATGATGTTATTCAAATAGGTACGATTAAACAACTAAAGAAAATTAATTATGCATTTGCTTTAGGTGAGGCACAAAAGTTATTCTTATTAGCTACTCTAGGTGGTAATCCTAGAATTACAAATTACAAAGGTAATTTTGACTCAACATTTGAAAAATTGGTTAAAGAATCTCCACACATAATTTGTAATGTAAGAAGTAATAAGGAAGATAGCATAGAAACATTATTAACTAACTATAAAGATACTACTAAGTTACCAACATTTTATAGTAATTGGTATAGTAACACTATTGATACAATCAAGTCTTATAAAGAAAGTTATGAAAGAAATTGTAAGTTTGATTGGTATAGTCCTAGTGATAGTACAGTTTACACCATTAATAATGGTACAGATTATATGTTAGGATTATTCAAGTATAATAAAATTATAAAACATGAATATGATAACTTAACAGACTACTATAAAAGTGACCATTTCCCTACTCAAATGAGCAATGCTATTCGTGAAGTAAGTAGGTCTTTAAGAGTTAAATCTGTAAATTCAGACAGAAAATATTATTTATATAAAAAGTTTCTTAAAGATTATGATATGTTAAAAATTAAATGGCGTATCATGAGTCCTGATTTAAAAGTAGATACTAAAACAGGTGATTTAGAATATAAGATAGGGTCACCTATTGGTGAGTACCATGTAAAAATGAACTTATATACTTTTGACCAAGACATTAAGAAAGTGGATAGTGACTTAATTGATTACGTAGACTTACCTGTAGTATTAACTGCTTTGTATAGACACTATTCAACTTTAGATTCATATATCTTAGATACTATTTTACGTCACTTGATAGACACTAAATCAGTACATAGCAGGGGTACTGAAATAGCATTTGAAACACCTATTGGTGCACAGTTGATTCGTAAAACACATTTAGTGAGTGATGGTGAGATTATTAAGAAATTTATTACTGCTACTGATAAAATTCATAATCTTAACTCTAAACAACGTAAGATATTTAAATTAGCCTTTGAAGAACATGTTATTCAAACTGAAAAATTCTTAGGTAAATTTAAAGTTCACCAACTACTACCATTCAATAAGAATATTTATAAAGAGTTATTGGACTTGAATGAATCAGAAAAACGTACATTTATTAGTTTTGTTGGGTTAATTAAGAATCACTACCCATACCTATTGAATGATAAGAATATTAATCAATTATTTGATGACACATTCTTAATGATTTCTCATAGTTCTAATGTACGTAACACATTATCTGCAGTTAGAGATTCTATGCCACAACTTAAAATGAGTGAATTTAAAAAGGTTGTTCGTTATTTAGATATTGATTGTGTAGAACGACAACGTATTTACCCAGCACCATTAAAGGAAATCTATCGGGATTATATCCGTTTCCACCATGACTTAGTAGAATTGGAATATAGAACAAATGATAACTTAAACTTAACACCATATTCACTTAAACTAGAGCATGATATTTTATCTGATGAGTTCACTAAAGTTAAAACTCAATTTACAGATAAACTATTAGAAAGCAAGTATAATGAACACAGTATCTCAAGAATTACAAATAAAACTTATAAGTACGATAATAAGGATATTGTATTCATTACTCCAAAAACAACTCAAGACTTAAAAGATGAGGGGAATCAGTTGAGTCATTGTGTAGGTACGTATGCTACACGTATCATTGATAATAAATGTTTAATCTTATTTGCTAGAGATAAAAATAATTTAGATAAGTCTTGGTTTACAGTAGAATTAAGAATTACACCTAATGGGTATACTTTAGGACAACAACAATCTCTTAAAGATTTTACACTACCGACTGAATTAAAAGAAAAGTTAGTAAGAGATATTAAGAAAATTAATAATGTTAAAGAATATACAGAAAATGTTGCATAAATAGTTGACATTCTTAAGTCAATCCTTTATACTTAATATATAAATTAATGAAAGGGATTGATTTTAATGAAACAACTATTTGATATAAATATAGAATTTGCAAGTAAGGAACAAGTTTATTACGCACATGGATTAGAAAAGAAACTTTTACCTAAGTGGAAACGTACTAGTATTCCTAAGTTAAAACGTATGAGTAAATCATACTTAAACGAGTATATTAGCTACATGGTAAGAGAATCTAAAAATATGAATTTAGAGGAGGAGTTAGTATAGTGTTATCTTTAATTGTAAGTACAATCCTACTGATGTTATTATCAGTAGGTTGTGCAAAAGTGTATGATAAAGTAAGTAATCATTTGTTTCATAAATTTGGTTATATCAAAGGTAGTATCCTAGATAATTTATTCATTCTTATCTTAAGTGTAGTTATGGCTACAGCTATCTTAACAGTATTTAATATGTTAGGGGGTTTAGGATAATGCCTGACATTTTCTTTGGAATTGTAATGGGCTTTGTAATACTAGGTGTGTTTAGTATTATAACATACAGAATAAAGCTACTTAGTATATCAATGGTTGTCATAGTTATTTATCTACTACTGTTAATGGTAGCAAATAACTATGCTGAAAAGGAAACTGATATAAGTATTATTTCTAATGCTCAGACAGTTAAAAAATTAAATTCAACTATTCCAGAATTGAGTGATAATGTACATTACCATACTAGTGATATTACTTATGTTAAAAAGACTGAGTATAGAGTGTCTAAAGACAGTCCATTTTATTTGATAAAAGGGGATAATATAGTAGACACAAAATATGATATTTATTTAGAAAAATAGTTTGACAAACAAAAGAAAGTTTAGTATAATGATTATAGAAATTAAATAAAAGGAGTTTTTTATTGTGGCAAAATTAAGTAGTTACCAAAAACAATTACAAAAATTAATTGAGAATTATGTAGAGAAAAGAACAGATAATCCAAATGTAATGAGAAAAGTAAAAGAACATTTAGGAAATGCAACCGAGATTAACAATATTATCGTAACAGATAGTAATGGATACATTAACTTAGACACTATCATTAGTCAAGAGTTATCAGTAAATGAGAATCCTATTAGAGATTTATTAATTGAATTAGGTATTGTATTTAAAACAAGACACCCACAAGGTGAATGGGAATTTGTATTTGATTTAAATGGTTCTAGTGTAGCTATCTCAAGTTCGTTAGAGTTTAATGAAAAATATGCATTGTACTTTGATGATAACCGAGTATGTGTAACACTAAAACAACTTAAAACTATTCTAAAAGACAATCTAAACCAAGTACAAGAAAAAGAATCTAGTATCAGACCAGATAAATTAGTTTATAACTTTGCAAATCATATCTATGGCAATCATGACAATCATACAGTAATAGCTGTTAGTACTCAAAAGATAGTAGATGAAATCTATAATGTAGAGTTAAAAGTCCAAGGTAAAGGACTTATTCATAATGGTCAAGTAAAAATGAATCCAATGGTAGAATTTAAATTAATATTTGACTTTAAGAATGAAAAAGTAGAGATTTTATGTAGGGAAAGTCGTAACCAATTCACAAAATACTCATTAGATATTAATGAGATTACAGACACAGTATTTAATATTTACAATTCAATTAATAAAGACATTTAAGGTAGGTTTTAATATGGATTTAGTAAATAAAATTTTAGAAACACAAATGGAACTATATGGTGAGCATAGATACTCACCTATGGTTCTAAAGAATATGTCCGAACAAGAGTTGAAAAACTTACTCTTTGATTTGGAAAAAGAACTTGGTAAACCAAGAATAAACTATGAACTAAAGACAAAAAACAAATGGTATTAGGAGGAAATTATAATGAAACAGTTAGTACTTATGCGTGGTGTACCTGGTGCAGGTAAGTCAACGTTTATTAAAGAACATGGACTAGAGAATTATGCTCTAAGTCCAGATACTTTAAGGTTACAATTTGGCTCACCTATTTATAATGAACAAGGTCGATTAGCTATTACTCAAGATAAGGACAAACAAGTTTGGAATACTCTATTCGAGATTTTAGAAAACCGTATGCAAAATGGTGAGTTTACAGTTATTGATGCTACACACTCAACTGGTAAACTAATTAAGAGATATGAAAAGTTAGTTAAGAAATACGGTTACCGAGCATATGTAGTTACTTTAGAACAAGACTTAGATACTTTATTACAACGAAATGAACAACGAGAACCACTAAAACAAGTTCCAGTACCTGTGATTGAAAATATCTATGAACGATTACAGCATGAACATATTCCTAGTTACGCTGTTGCTGTTGAGCCAGATAAACTTATGGAAACAATCAAATGGGATAAAGACTTTGTAGAAACTAACCATTATAATAAAGTACATGTGATTGGGGATATTCATTCTTGTTTTACTGCACTTAATGAGTTTGTTAGTTATGAGTACATTGCAGACCACCAAGACGAGTTCTTTATCTTTGTAGGGGATTACTTTGATAGGGGTATTGAGCCAAAAGAAACATTTGATTACTTAGAAATGATTTACAACCTAGATAACGTAGCGTTGTTAGAGGGGAATCATGAAAGACATTTACGTAAGTATGCTTACCTAGATACAGAAACATATACTGAATTATATGATAGTAATATGTTTAACGGTGGTTTCTTTAGCTTAGCTATGAAAGTTTTCCATGCTCGTGGATTTGTTCCTACTTTAAGAGCCTTTATTGAGAATGGTATTACTCAGAAACGTGTACGTGCTTTATTAAGAAAAGTACAACAAGTTCTTTACTTTAACTTTAAAGGACAATACTATACAATAAATCATGGTGGTATCCTACCAAACATGTTAGATAACTTAAACCTAGTTTCAAGTAACCAGATTATTAATGGTGTAGGTGGGTATGAATTTGACGTTGATAGTGAATGGGATAATAGTTCAGTTATTCAAATTCATGGTCATAGAAACTTGTATAGAGAACCTTTAAATGTAAATAGTAAATCTATCAACTTAGAGGGTAGGGTTGAAAAAGGTGGTTACTTAAGAGCAGTTACGATTCATAGTGATAATACAATCGAACCACATGAAATTAAAAATGATACATTTGATAAGGCTTGGTTAATAACAGACGACCATTTAAAATCTATTGACCCAGAATTAACTCCAAATCAATACTTAGAATTAGCTAAAAAAGATAAGAAAGTTATTAAAGTTAAAGAGCAATACGATAACATTGTTTCTGTAAACTTTACAAGTCGAGCATTTGAACGTAGAAAATGGAATCAGTTAACAGTAAGTGCTAGGGGATTGTTTATTGATACAGAAAAGAATAAAGTTGTAGGTCGTGGTTACAATAAGTTCTTTAACATTAATGAAATGAAAGAAACTAAGTTAGATAACTTACCAGATACAATTCAGTTTCCATTATATGGGTACAGAAAAGAGAATGGTTACTTAGGTCTAGTTTATTATGATTATGACTTAAAAGAACTTGTATTTTGTAGTAAATCAAAAACTCATTTAAGTAAACATGATAATGATTATGCTATTTGGTTTAAAAACTTGTTTGATAAACAATTTGATAAAACACAGTTAGAAACAATCACTAACTACCTTAAAGAGCATGATAGAACATTAGTGTTTGAAGTCATTGATATTGAGAATGACCCACATATTATTGAATATGAATACAGTAAAATTGTTCTTTTAGATATTATTCATAATTCATTAGAGTTCAAAAAAGAAACATATGATACTGTACTAGGTTTTGGTTTATCTATCAATGTTCCTGTTAAATCATTAGCACTTGTGTTTGAAAACTGGATAGAATTTTATGATTGGTATAAACAAAATCATAATTCTTTACTTAATGAACACGAGGGGTTTGTATTTGAGGATAGTGACGGATTTATGTTCAAGTTTAAAACAAAGTACTACAATGATTGGAAATATATGCGTAGTATCATAGATAGTGTATCAAGAAATGTAGACCGTAGACCTGTTCAAGCTATCTTACAAAGCAACGACTTATTAAGTGGTTTCTACTACTGGGCTAGAGATTTAGACAAAGAGTATCTAAAACGTACTGATATTATTACACTTAGAAATAAATACTTATTAGAGAATGGAGAATAGATATGTGGTCTAAGGTTTGGGATTGGATTCGTAAATAACTATAGTAAAGACCTTTATTGGTCTTTACTTTTACATAATAATTATGAAAAGGGTTGATAAATATGACAATACTAGATAGCAAAGGGGTTATTACACATAAGCAGGTAAACTTGACAAATCATGCATATGAACGATTTTTAATGCGTGTAGAATCTAATAAGAGTAGAGAAGAGGCTAAGCAATGGTTTTCAAAGGCACTAAATAATTGTACATTCATTACTAGACAGAACAATGGACAGGAGGTTTATGTTTTTAAGAAACATAGAATTATCATAGATAAGCATTTAAATGTGGTTACAGTTATGACAGAAAACGAATCAGACTTTGAAAATATTAAGGATACTGATAATGACATTGTATCATTCATTATTAATAAACTTAATAAAGAAGTTAGACCACTTATTCAACAACGTAATGAAACACAAATCAAGGTATATGAAAAAGAAATTAGTAAGATTAAAGTTCATAATCCAAACACAAAAGAGAATATTCAAAAGTCGATTGACGATTTAGTAAATGAAATTAGTGTTATTAATAATAAGATTGACTATGTGGCTAAGATTGCTAAAAAGTATCATGTAGAACCAAGTAAGGTTCATAGAGAACTAACTTAAAGGAGTGTATTAGAATGGTAACTGAAACAATACTACAAGATTTAAGAGATAGATTTAATAACTTAGGACTGTATGCAGATATTAATACTGCATTAGGAACTAAATCTAATAATTTGAAAGTAATGCATGGTTTTGTTATCTATAAGTTTTTGATTCAAGATAACAAAATTAAAATTGGAGTAAATGAAATAACAATCCAAGAATCAAATATTAATTCTATTGTGAATTTAACTCTTTCAAATATTAATAGTAAGAAAGCTAAGGTGTAGCTATGAGATACTCAACGTATTGTAAATTTATGGATATGGTTAAAGTTAAAAAGCAAGTAAGAATTAAAGATTTTGTAGCTAGGTATAATGGTAGTAGTTATACTGATAAGGAACATATCGACATTATTTATAAAGGTAAACATATAGGTTTATTTTTACATGGTAGTACTAGAGATATTCATTTAAACACTAGTTATGATTACTACAAACGATATGCAAGAATGATAGATATATTTAATGATATGTTAGAACGGTATCAAGATTTAGAACGTAAACAAAATGATAAAAACAGAACAGTTGACCAACAAATTAAAGAATTTGTTAATGATTAAGGAGTGGTAATATGGAATATAAAGTATTTGACGCTTTAGTAAACAAAGTTAAGGAATTAGGTACTCTACAAACTGAAACAATGTATGAACAAGGGTTTAAAATTAAATATCGAGATTGTCATTTAGGTTGCATGTTCCCATCTGGTATTAATGTTTTTTATAAAGGTGAGAATATTGCACTTGTTGAACATGGTCATTATGCAGGTGTTCTTAGTCATGAATTACGTACTGATTATGAAAAGTATGAACATTGTGAAACGTTAATGGACTTTTTACACTATTGTTTGAAAGAGCACTTAGATACTCAAAAATGGCTTGAAAAACGTGAAAAAGAATTAAATAAAAAAGCAAGAATAGAGGCTAGAGATAGAGAAATAAAATTGAATCATTTTATGGCTGATTAAAATAAAAAAGGAGTGTATTAACCATTAAAAAACTGAAAGAGTTAGGATTTTTATTATTGTTAACTGTCGGTTTCCCGTTTATGTTTATTTATTTGGTAATGTACCACCATTTTGAAGATAAGCAACATATCTTTGCTACTGTAATAGAATATATCCAATCTGTTATTTACAATTTCTGTTATGTAGTACTTAATAAAAAATATAAAACACATATTGATATTGATTGGGTAGATTTTTGGTATCGTAAAGGTTACTACCTTAGTAAAATAACTAAGTTTAATAAAAAAGATGTTAAAGAGTTGTATAACATTCTTTATTTAGACATGAAATCATGTAAAAAACATAAAGATAAGATTGTATTTACTGATTATGGGAATGTATATGACGACTATTATGTTTTCTTTAGAGATAATACCTTTGAACTTGAAATGAATGAAAGCAGTAAAGATTCTATAAAAGGTGATATTGATTCAGATACGATTGAGAAAATAAAAGAATGGAAAAGATAGAATAAAAGTATTGACTTATACCCCTTAATTGATTATACTTAAGGTGTAACTAAGTTCATATTAGAATATAATAAAAAGGGGACAAACTATGGTAACTTATAAAGAACAATTTAAAAAAAATTTTAGTCAAGAGATAGGGAATTGGAAATTAGACACTAATAATTATAAGTTTATCAAAAAGAGTCAATATTCAAACTTTCCAGGGAATTTTGAATATAATATTGATATTCTTAATAAAGAAAGTAATACAGATGAAGGTAATCTTGTAGGAGGTTTTACAAGTTTATTAAGAAAAGACTTATATGTAGAAAATTATAGTAAATTTAAAACATATCTTGAGAATACGTTATACAATCTTGATAAGCTAACAGATAATATGGGAATGTTTTTAGATACTCTTTATAATGTACTTGCATCTTACCGACACCATTTAATATATACTAGAGTAAATGATGGCTTTACAGAAATAGGTAGAAAAGTATTTGACTCTTTAAATATTGCTCAAGATTATAAAATTATTGGGTATAATAAAGATAAATTATTATTTTTGACTTTAAGCCATTCAGATAAACAAGCACCTGTTATGTTTAAGGAAAAAATTGATTGTATTGAAGATAGTATTAATATTCATAATCATATTGATAATACAGATACGATTATACGTTCAAAAGAAGAACTAGAACAGTATTTTAAAGCTAATACAGATAAGAATACACAGTATACTTTACCAGAAGAGGCAGAAAAGTATATATACCAATATATTAAAGAAAACGGATTAGAAAAAGAAGTTAAAGATTTTGATG
>ERZ1029878.172-NODE-172-length-13200-cov-95.126360_pt1 | contig 13200 bp, 11 predicted proteins | sample MGYA00519234_ERZ1029878 | MGnify/ENA primary metagenome ERZ1029878 (study PRJEB33666, sample SAMEA4610928) | skin metagenome | biome: Human-associated habitat; feature: Malodor aspect; material: skin | place: Philippines | collected 2015-08 ... | reverse complement strand
CAGTCATCTTAGATGTCCTTCCCGTTCGACTTGGCCACGCGGACCTTCTTGCCGTCCTCGTCGAAGCGGTAGCCGACGCGGGTCGGCTTGCCATCGGAATCCAGGATCATCACGTTGGACACGTGGATCGGGGCTTCCTGGGTGACAATGCCGCCGGACTCGGCGCCACGCTCGTTGTAGGAGTTCGCGACGTGCTTCTTGATGCGGTTCACGCCCTCGACCAGGACCTTCTCACGCTTCGGGTACGCCTCGATGACGCGGCCCTGAGCGCCCTTGTCCCTGCCAGCGATGACCTGGACCATATCGCCCTTCTTGATCTTCATAAGTTAGATCACCTCCGGTGCGAGAGACACGATCTTCATGAAGCGCTTGTCGCGCAGCTCACGTGCGACCGGGCCGAAGATGCGGGTACCGCGCGGCTCGGTGTCGTTCTTGATGATGACGGCAGCGTTCTCGTCGAAGGCGATGTAGGAGCCGTCCGGACGACGGGTTTCCTTCTTCGCGCGGACGATGACGGCCTTGACAACCTCACCCTCCTTGACGTTGCCGCCCGGGGCAGCTTCCTTCACGGTGGCGACAATCGTGTCGCCGATGCCGGCGAAGCGTCGAACAGAACCGCCGAGAACGTTGATGCACAGAATCTCGCGTGCACCAGTGTTGTCGGCGACCTTCAGACGCGATTCTTTCTGAATCACAGTTGGTCTCCTGACCTGGATCAATGTGCGCCAGATTTCCGTCCTGCACGCACGTGGTCAATGCTTGTTCGTGCCCATTGCTTATCGACGAACCTCTCGCGCTCGTCCCTCGCACGAGAGGCGAGCGCAGCGTGGTCGAAGGGTCTCGGCTGCGCAGCTCGGAAACGCGCGTTGCAACCGACCAGCAGTAGACAACTGGAGTATTCAACCACGACCTGGGCCGATCCCCCAAATTGTCGCGCGGCGTCTCACCCCGCAATTGGCAACGAAAACGCTCACCTCCAGCAAGGAGGCGAGCGTTGTCGCGTAATGCTACGAAAATGCTACATCAGGCCGAGCAGCCCGAGGACGACTCCGAGAGCGAACAGGCTCCAGCTGGCGGCGGAAAGGCCAGCCGGCACCAGTAGCAAGTTAGGGGCCTGCGGGCCACCAATGGCACGCATTTGATCCAGCACCTGGTTCAGTGGCTCTGGGTAGGTTGCAGCATCTGCAACGGGCGCGATGCCGGTGACGACCAGTGCGGTGGCTGCAGAAACGGCAGCGAATCGACGTAGCTTCATGATGGTTTCCTTCTTACTCTTGATGCTTGCAGTTCAGGGAGGATTAGTTGTTGAGACCCAGGAAGTTGACGATGAAGCCGAGGGAGGAAAGTGCCGCCGGCACGAGGATCACGTTCTGAGCTTCCCATCCGAAGTTGTTGCGGATCTCACGCAGCACGGATTCGAGCGGCTCCGGAGCCGGCTGGGCGGACGCAGCCGGAGCGGCGACAATGACGGTCGAAGCGACAGCTGCGGCAGCAACAAAACGACGAAGTTTCATGTGCATCTCCAATGACAAACGGGAAATAGTGGGCACCAGCCGCCGAGCCGGCGATCTAGTATTCGTGACTTTACTCCGGAGATTGACGGCACGTAGTGAAAAACTGGATTTACATTCGCAACAACCTGCCCGGCACCTGTGAGACACAAAGCCTGCTAGGTAGCATCATTAGCCTGACTTCCGGTAAATTGTGCCTGTGAGTTTCCACGATTCGGCTCTCAGGTCCATCAAGAACAAGCTCGATCTCTTCGAGCACGAACCCCCTCGCTTTGCGGTTCGTTCCATGCTCGCGGGCATGTACCTCGGGATTATGACCGCGTTTGCCTCCGCCACCGCCACCCTGCTCGAGCCCGTAGCCGCGGGCTGGGGCAAATACGCGTTCGGCATGATCTTCGCCTGCACCCTTTACATCATTGTCGTCCTGCAGGCTGAGCTCGCTACCGGCGATATGCTCTTTATGACGTACGGGGCCGTCCATGGCAAGAACAACATACCCCACGGCATCTTCGTCGTCCTGATCGTGACGTTTTTCAACCTCTTCGGTGCCGTCTTTATCACGTGGCTGATTTCCAACACCACCATCGGCTCAAGTATCGCTCCGGGCGACTTCCTGGAAAACCTCATGGTGTCGAAGCTGGAAAAACCTAGCGGCATCCTCTTCGTTGAAGCGATCTTGGCCAACATGGTGGTTTGCATCGCTTTTATGCTGACGGTGCAGGCGGGCAACGACTACACCGCGAAGCTGCTCAGCGTGATCCTCATCGTGCCGGCCTTCGCAACCATGAGCTACGAGCACTCCATCGCCAACTTCGTGCTCACTTCCCTGTCCGGCTTTACGCTGGGCCCAGAGCAGATCGAGGGCTTCACGTTCTGGAACGTGATCCGCAACTGGACCATTGTCTGGCTGGGCAACTTTGTCGGTGGCGGGTTGATCATGGGCGGGCTCTACGGCTGGCTCAACATGACCAAGACGAACTACAAGGACTAACCACCCCGGTAACCCGTCTCTCTGCCAAAATGGAGCGGGTGACTACCCAAACCCCAGATGTCCTCGAGGCAGTGCGCGGCGTGCGCAATGCGGTCGCAGACACCGCATTGCCTGTCGACGTCGCGCCCGAAGCCCGCGCCATTGTTAACCAGCTGGACGATTATGTGCTGCCCCGCTTGGCAAATCTCGATGCCCCGCTGCTCGCGGTGATTGGCGGATCCACGGGCTCCGGTAAATCCACCCTGGTCAATGCACTGCTGCGCGAGCGGGTATCTCACCCGGGCGTGATCCGCCCCACCACCCGTCAGCCAGTGCTGGTGGCAAACCCCGGCGACGCGGATTGGTTCAACTCCCCGCAGGTGCTGCCGGGGCTAGCCCGCTCCCACGGCGCAGGAGACGAACAGTCGACCACCCTGCGCGTTGTTGAGACGCACCGAATCCCGGAGGGGCTCGCGCTGCTCGATGCACCGGACTTCGACTCCATCGACGACCAGAACCGAGCTTTGGCGTCTCAGCTGCTCGCGGCTGCAGACCTGTGGATCTTCGTCACCACGCCGGCCCGTTACGCGGACCAGCTGGTGTGGAACTTCCTTCACGACGCCGCCGGCCGCGGCATCGAGGTGGCCGTGGTGCTCAACCGTCTCGACGACAAGGCCGCCGAAACGGTGCCGGATGACTTGCGCCGCATGATGGATGACGCGGGACTGTCTCGGTCCACTGTGTTTACCGTCCCGTTCGTCGCAGACCTCGGCGGCGAGCAGGTCGGCGAATTTCTGGGAGAGGAGCTGGTAGCTCCCCTGCACGACTATCTCACCGCGCTCGCCCGGGACACTGTTGCCCGGCGCGACGTTGCTGGCAAGACCGTGGCCGGCGCAGTTGAATCGGTGCTAGCCCGTGTGGATGCCTTGGTGGGCCGCCGCGAGCGCCAAGAGAACTTTGCCAACCAGCTAGATGAAGCGATCCACGAGCTGTACACCGCCGCCAATCGCCATGTCATAGATGCCACCTCCGACGGCAAGCTGCTGCGCTCCGAGGTGATGGACCGCTGGCAAGACGTCATCGGCACCTCCGACGTGTTCCGCGGCTTCGAGCGCTGGTTCTCCAGCGCGGTAGACAAGTTGGGCAGCTTCTTCACGGGCGAGCCCGCTCCCCTGCGCGAGGTGGAGACCGAGATCGAAACTGGCCTGCACGCGGTCATTGTGGATGCAGCTGAGACGGCCGCTGGCCGCGCCTGGTCCCACACCGGCGCGATCGCCCCTGATCTGCGTGCGGACGCGGACCCGGCGCTTGCCCGCGCCAGCACCGATATCTCCGCGCAAGCCGCCCAACTAGTCCGCGACTGGCAGCAGGCGATGGTGCAGCGGATCCAAGATACTGCGGGCGACAAGCGCCAGCGCGCCCGCATCATGTCCTTCGGCCTCAACGTGGTCACCGTCGCGCTCATGCTCGCGGTGTTCGCATCCACTGCTGGTATCACCGGCGGCGAGGTGGCCATCGCGGGCGGCTCCGCGGTGGTCGGCCAGAAGCTCCTGGAGACCATCTTCGGCGAAGACACCGTGCGCCGCATGGTCGTCGAGGCCCGTGAGGACTTGAACCAGCGCCTCGGGGAGCTGTTTGCCGCGGAACGCGACCGCTACCACGAACTCACCGACCCACTGCTTGAGGGCGCCACCGCGGACCAGCTGCGTGAGGCTACCCGGCAGGCGCAGCGCGCGGTGGACGTGAGACTTCTCGGTATGGAGGAAACACCGCAGCTTCCCGCGGTGCAGGAAGATGTGCAGGATAGCTTCGAGCGTGGCACCCTGCGCGGGCTGTTCGACCAGCTGCGCGGCACCTTTGGCAAGGGTGACAACGATGTTTAAGAAAAAGGCTGGCCTCGGTGAGCGCCTCGCGGCGTTGGAGGAAGCTGCGCACATCGGCGCGCCATACCTCTCCCCTGCCCACCGCGAGGGCCTTGAGCGGGTGGCGCGGGCCGGTGCGGAGCGGCGCGCGCTATCCGCGGAGCACACCGTCGTCGGGTTCTTCGGCGCCACCGGCTCTGGCAAGACGTCGCTGTTTAACGCAGTCGTCGGCGAAGACCTGGGCAAAGCCGCCGCACGCCGTCCGACGACGTCTTCCCCGCTCGCCGCCATCTGGGAGGCGGACGGCTCCGAGGAGTTGTTGGATTGGCTGGGTGTGGAGGACCGCCGCGTGCGCCAAGGCGAGTTCGCGCGGGGTGCGGGTCCGTTGATCCTGCTGGATCTGCCGGACTTTGATTCCGTGGAGGCCTCCAACCGCGCGATCGCGGAGCGCCTGGCCGGGCAGGTGGACGTGCTGGTGTGGGTCTCCGATCCGGAGAAGTACGCCGACAGCGTCATCCACGACCAGTTCATCCGCCCCCACGCTAACCACTCCGCGGTCACACTCGCCGTGCTCAACAAAGCCGACCTGCTTGCCGCAGGCGACGTGGGCACGGTCGCGGACTCGTACGCGGGGCTTTTGCGTAACGACGGCCTGTCCAACGTCCAGGTCGTGCCCACCTCCACGATCACCGGCGCGGGAATCGACGACCTGCGCGGGGCCATTGCCCGGGTGGCGAAAGCCCACACGGCGCAGACCGCCCGCATCGAGGCGGACATCCGCTCCGTAGCCCAGGGGTATGCCGGGGTGAGGGGTGCCGGAGACGTCGATAAGCATGCAAAGCGCGACATGGACGCCGTGCTCGCGCAAGCAGCCGGTGCGGACCGCATCGCGGAGACCACCGCAGCTGCTTATCGCAAGCGGCTGCGGGAGCGCACCGGCTGGCTTATGGCCTCCTGGATCACCCGCTTCAAACCCGACCCGCTGCGCCGGTTGGGCCTGCGGGAGACGCCCGACGAACTCGGCGTGCACCGTACATCCATGCCGGAACTCGACGCGGCGTCCAAGGCCGTGGCCAACCGGGGTGTGCGCGACTACGCCACCAAGGTGGCGGATGGGCTGCCTCAGGAGTGGTCCGCCGCCGTTGCGGACCGCGCCGAGGAGGTCTCCGCCGGCCTGCCCGCGGAGCTAGACCGTGCGGTCGCGCGGGCCTCTCTGCCTGCGGAGCCGTCGAAGGGCTGGTCGGTACTGACCGTGTTTCAGTGGTTCGCGCTGCTCGCCGCGCTGTTGGGCGTGCTGTGGTATCTCTTGGTCGCGTTCGTTCCCGGCGTGCTCACTCCGCTGCTGGGCGGGGATCTCGTGCCCGATGTAGAGGGGTGGCCGATCCCGACGCTGCTGATCATGGCGGGCCTGCTCACCGGCCTAATCATCGGCCTGACCAGCGCAGTCTTCGGCGGCATGCTGGGCTCCGGAGTGAAACGCAGGACGCGTGCGGCGGTGCAGAAGCAAGTCGCCGAGGTTTCCCAGACCGCAGTAGTGGATCCGCTCCTGGCCATCCGGGAGGACTACTCCCGCTTCGCGGAGCGCATCGCCGTCGCCGCGGGGTAGTTTCCCGGTACGGTCGGCGGGCATGACACGCATCCCGAGAGTCCTATCCATCGCCGGCACCGACCCCACAGGCGGCGCCGGCGCGCAGGCCGACCTGAAGGCCATTGCAGCCGCCGGCGGCTTCGGCATGAACGTGATCACGGCCTTGGTGGCGCAGAACACCCAGGGTGTGCGCGAAATCCACACGCCCCCGCAGGCGTTCTTGCACGCGCAGCTCGACGCGGTCTTCGACGACGTGCAGGTCGACTCGGTGAAGATCGGCATGTTGGGGGACGTGGCGACGACCCGCACCGTCTCCGAGTACCTGGCCGCCCACCCCGTGCCAGTTGTCGTGGTGGACCCGGTGATGGTCGCCACCTCCGGCGATCGCCTCCTCACCGAGGATGCCGAGGAAGCGTTGCGCCAACTTATCCGCGACCACGCCGACGTGGTCACACCCAATATTCCAGAGCTCGCGGTGCTGACCGGCCAGCCGGTGCCTAATACCTTCGACGCCGTGATCGACGCCGGGCGCGCATACGCAGCCGAGGCTGGCGTACAGGTGCTAGTCAAGGGCGGCCACCTCGAAGGCGGGCACGCATCCAACGCGCTCGTCTCCCCCAACGGCGCGGTTCACACCGTCGAGGTCGCGCGCGTGGACACGAAAAACACCCACGGCACCGGGTGCTCGCTTTCCTCGGCGCTGGCCACCCGCATGGTTGTAGACAGCGCCCCCGTCGCCGTCACCTGGGCCTCTCAGTGGCTCCACGAGGCGATCGCGCACGCAGACGAGCTCAACGTGGGCCGGGGCCACGGGCCTGTGCACCACTTCCACCGCCTGTACCGGCTGGCGGGCGGGGTGTAGGGGCGGCCTTAGACCGGGGTCGAACCGGCTGCGCCCGTTCGCTCGCCCTGCACCGCCAGCTTCGGCTCCACGGCGAATAGCGGCTCCCCGATAGACACGTCGCCGGGCAGCAGCATTGCGGGGATGACGTCGCCGACCTTCTTCGTGTTCGATACCACCACCGGCGTAGTGGTCTCGTAGCCCGCCGCCTCAATGGCGCCGATGTCGAAGGTGGCCAGCAGCTGGCCCGCACTGACCTGATCGCCCTTGTGCACATGGGCTGTGAAGTGCTCGCCCTGCAGGTTGACGGTGTCGAAGCCGATGTGCATCAACACATCCACCGGCTTGCCGTCGCTGCCCGTGCCGCGGATGGCGTAGGCGTGGCCGGACGGGAAGGTCACCGCCACCTTGCCGTCGATGGGCGAACGCAGCTCGCCTATCGACGGCCTCACGGCCACCCCCTCGCCGAGCTTCAGCTGCGCAAACATGGGGTCCGACACGTCGGACAACGCCACGGCCTCACCAGTGAGTGGGGAAACGACGGGCAGGGCATCAGCCGATGCCTCGTGCAACGACTCGTCCAAGGTGGCCGCCGCCGCAGCGTCGGCGCGCGCGTCGCCGGTGGCGTCCGGGTCGATGGAGCCGCGCTTGGCCACCAGGTAGCGGCCGTAGGCGTACGCGGCCGCGAATGCGATGGCGAAGTCGACGGCGGCCAGTATGAGGAAGGTGACCATGTCGCTAGACCGCATGGACACCACGCCGATAAACCCGGCGGCACCGAGCGCCATGGCCTTGACGTCGAAGATTGCCACCAGCATCGAGCCGATTGCGGCCGCGCCCATGCCGATGTAGAACGGCCAGCGCAAACGGAGGTTCACACCGAAGATCGCGGGCTCGGTGATGCCGAAAACGGCGGAGATGCCCGACGAGCCCGACAGGCCCTTGAGTTTGGCGTCGCGGGCCAGGAAGTACACCGCGAGCGCGACTGCACCCTGCGCGATGTTGGCCATGGATGCCGTGGGGAAAATGAAGGATCCGCCTTGGTTGAACAGCTCCAGCTCGATCGGCGGGAAGGACTGGTGCAGGCCCGTGATCACAATCGGCGAGTACACGAGGCCGAAGATCAACCCACCCACCGGGCCGCCAAGCTCGTACAGGCTGGCCAGGCCGGAAATGAGCAAGTCGCCCAGCCACCGCACGAACGGGCCGACGGCGATGAACGTGACCAACCCGGTGATCAACAGTGTCGCCAGCGGGGTGATCAAGAAATCGGCCGTGCCTTTCAGCCGACGGTGGAACCACTTCTCCACGGTGGCCAGGATCCACGCGACCACCAGCACCGGGAGCACCGCGCCCTGGTAGCCTGCCTGCGCTACAGGGAAGCCGAACAGATCCCAGTACGTCATGGTGCCGTCCGCCATCGAGTTGGCAACCTCATAGCCATTGACCAGTGCTGGGTGCACCATGGCCATGCCCATACCGGCGCCGAGGTATTCATTGCCGCCGAACCGTTTGGTCGCGGAGAATCCCACCAACACGGGCAGGAACGCAAACGGTGCTGAGGCCAGCACGTTGATGATCTCGGTCAGCCCCTGGATCTGCGGGTACATGCCAACCAGGGAGTTTTCACCGAACAACCCTTCCGCAGTGAGCACGTTGTTGAGCGCCATCAACAGGCCGCCGCCGACCAGGATTGGGATCAGCGGCACGAAAATATCGGAGAAGACTTTGATGAAGCGGGTGAACCAGTTGCCCTGGTTCGCCGCGACCGTCTTGAGCTCCTCGGTGGACACGGCGATGTTCTTCGCCGTCATTGCGTCCATTTCGGCGAAGACGCGGTCGACGTCGCCGGGGCCGACGATGATTTGGAACATGCCGCCGGTCTCAAACACGCCCTTGAGGTCAGGGTCGTCTTCCAAAGCTGCGTTGTCGGCCTTGTCCGCGTCTTTGAGCACCATCCGCAGGCGGGTGGCGCAGTGGGCCGCGCCCACAATGTTGTCCTCGCCGCCGACAGCCTCCAGTACGCGCGCCGCAACGTCACGGTGTTGCATGGGGTCACCTTTCTTGAAAAGAAGTCACCATCAGTGAAACATTCCTGCCCCTGTAGCAGGGCATCAAAGCGTTCACTGTGACCTTTAACGCACCCGCAGCTCACCCCACGGTGCCGCGCCCGGGGAGAACACGGCGGCAGAAAAGGCCACCTCTCCCCCGCCAGCTGTGCACTCCACCGCAGCCCCGTCCGCGCACAACACGAGCTGGCCCGCAGCGCACTCCGCCCACCGCGCGATCCCGTCGACCGTCAAAGTGATCACACCCCGCCCGCCCACCTGCGGTTGCCACGCCAACTCCGCGCCCACAGCGCCGTCAACGTCCACGAGCTCCGCAGACCACGGCGCTCCTGCAAGTTCGTGTGTGGCGACAAGCATGTCCGGTTGCTTCGGGATGGCGAGGGAGGTCCGAAGGTAGCCGTCGATAAGCACAAGCTCGCGCACCAGCGTCAGCGAGTGCACCCACCCCTCCTCCGCGAGCGACGGGGTGTCATCGCGCGCCGGCAGCCCCATCCAACCGAGCGCCAGCGCACCCGCACCATGGGGGAGCAGCTGCGGCGCGTAGAACTGATGGCCGTAATCCAGCGGGGTGAAGTCGGTGCGGACGTTAAAGCGGGTGCCGTCCAGCGTGCCGACGACATAACCGCACTCGTCCGAATCCGGATACTGCGGGCAGAACACGAGTACCTCGAGCTCCTCGCCAGTCGCCTGGTCTGTCATGCGCAGCAGGTTCGGACACTCCCACATATAGGCCGAGGCGGTGTTGTAATTCAAGCCCGAAAACTCCAGCGCCCCGGCCAGCTCCCATTGATCCAGATCCGCGGAAGTGTAAAGCACCACCGCGCCCGTATGGTTGGTGCGCTGCGCGCCTATGGCCATGCGCCATGTGCCGTCGGCGCTCCTGGAGACGTGAGGGTCGCGGAAGTGCGCGGTGAACCCCTCCGGCGCGCCGTCGATGACAGGATTGTTTGCGCGGCGCCGGTACGTACCGCCCATCGGCCCCGCAATGTCATGAACATCCACGATGTTCTGGCTGGTCAAACGCTGCCCGTCGCGCTTGAGGTTGCCGGTGTAAAACAGGCGCAGCGAATCGCCGTCGAGCACCGCCGACCCTGAGTAGCAGCCGTTGAGGTCGTAAGGATGGTCCGGGTACAGCGCCATGGGGAAATGGCGCCACTCGCCGCTGCCCAGCGTTGTCACCGCGTGGCCCCAGCCAGTGCGCTTCGGCTGCAGCGGAAACGAGGGATCGTGCTGGTAGAACACGTGTAGCTGGTCACCGGCAAGGGTCAGCCCGTTCGGGTCATTCAAACGCCCTTGCGGCGCAGTGAGGTGGTGCTTCGGCCGGTACGTCATAATTCCGTAGTCTACGGTGCATGACCTCCCCCACCGCTCGCATCACCGTGTACGGCGAGGCGCTCGTCGACCTCGTCCCTGCCGCCGCCGAACCGCTCGCGCCGTTGACTCCCGCGCTCGGCGGCGGGCCGTTCAACGTGGCGCGCGCACTCGGCCGCCTCGGCGCCGACGTCGCGTTCCAATCACGCCTGTCTGACGACGCCTTCGGGCGCGCCCTCCGCGAATCCCTCGCCGCCGACGGCGTGGACCTCTCCCACTGCGACCGAGGCCCGGAGCCGACCACGCTGGCAGTCGCGTCGCTCGACCCGAACGGTGCTGCGACCTACACCTTCTATGTCGACGGCACCGCCGATAGGCTGGCCGAACCCGAGCCGATCACGGAAGGGTTCGCCGTCTTCGGCACTTTGTCCTTGGCCTTGGAACCGGCGTCGCTGCGCTACGCCGCCGCGGCACGCCGATCTGCAGAAGCCGGCGCGGTGGTGTGCCTGGACCCGAACATCCGCCCCGCCTTCGCATCCGAGAAACACCGTCTGTTTCTCCGCGGAATGCTGGAATCTGTGACGCTGCTGAAGCTGTCCGACGAGGAAATAGAGTTCCTCGGCGACACCTCGCACGTACCGGTGGTGGTGACCACGCTGGGCGGCAACGGCATTAGCGTGCGCGCCCCGTTCGGCACCGTCGAAGTGGCCGCGCCCGCCGTAAAAGTCGCTGACACCATCGGCGCTGGCGACACCGTCATGGCCGCACTGGTGTACCAGCTGGCAGCACGAGGGCTTGACCGCAACGGAGTCGCCGCACTGGGCGAAGAGGACTGGCGCGAGATCCTCGACTTCGCGGCCCGCGCTGCCGCCATCGCTGTCGCCCGCACCGGCGCCCAGCCCCCGTACCTGCGGGAGCTCGGATAAACGCTGCCGCGCTCATACGTCGCAGTGATCGTCTAGCAGCGCGCCGCCGCCGCTAGACGACGACGCCGCTAACGGCAAACATTTCCAACATCACCTGGGCAAACGCTCCCTCCAACGCATGATCGTCTAGCACGGTCCGGCCCACTGCTAGTCGATCCGCAAAACCGGTACGAAAAAGACGCCGCCCCCGGGCGACACCGCCCGGGCCCAGCGCCCGAAAGCCGAAAGACTGCCCTACTCCACCGTCACCGACTTCGCCAAGTTGCGCGGCTGGTCCACGTTCAGGCCCCGAGCCTCCGCCACCGCGCACGCGAAGATCTGCAGCGGAACGGTGGACAACAGCGGCTGCATGAGCCCCGCGGACTGCGGGATGCGGATGATGTGGTCCGCGTACGCCTCCACGTCGGTGTCGCCCTCCTCCGCGATGACGATGGTCACCGCACCGCGGGCGCGAACCTCCTGGATGTTGGAGACAACCTTGGCGTGCAGGTTATTGCGGGAGCGCTTGGACGGCACGATGATGAACACCGGCTGCCCCTCCTCCACGAGCGCGATCGGGCCGTGCTTGAGCTCGCCGGCGGCGAATCCCTCGGAGTGCAGGTAGGCGACCTCCTTGAGCTTCAGCGCGCCTTCGAGCGCTACCGGGAAGCCAACGTGCCGGCCCAGGAACAACACGGATTTGGCGTCGGCCATGTCTTGCCCGAGCTGCTTCACCTGGTCCTCGTTGTCCAGCACGCGCTGAATCTTGTCCGGCATCTCCTGCAGCTCGTCCACAATCTGGCGGATTTCGTCGGCGTACTTGTCGCCCCGCACCTGCGCCAGGTAGAGGGCCAGCAGGTACGCGGCCACAATCTGGGAGATAAACGCCTTCGTCGACGCCACCGCGATCTCGGGGCCGGCGTACGTGTACAGGGAGGCGTCCGCCTCGCGCGGGATGGAGGAGCCCACCGTGTTGCAGATGGCAATCACCTTCGCGCCCTGCTCGCGGGCGTGGCGCACGGCCATCAGCGTGTCCATAGTCTCGCCGGACTGGGACACGGCCACCACAAGCGTGCGTTCGTTGACAATCGGGTCGCGGTAGCGGAACTCGTGCGCGAGCTCCACCTCCGTCGGAATGCGGCACCAGTGCTCGATGGCGTAGCGCGCGACCTGCCCCGCGTAGGAGGCGGTACCGCAGGCGACGATGATGATCTTGTTGATGGAGCGCAGCACCGACTCGTCGATACGCAGCTCGTCCAGGGTCAGCTTGCCGTCTTCGTCGAAGCGGCCATAGAGGGTGTCGCGCACCGCGGACGGCTGATCGTGGATCTCCTTTTCCATGAAGGAGTTGTAGCCGCCCTTCTCCGCTGCGGTGACGTCCCACTCGACGGTAAACGGCTTGGCGTGGGCCGGGTTGCCCTCGAAGTCGCAGACGTCATAGCCGTCGGCGGTCAGCGTGACAATCTGGCCGTTGTCCATCTCCACGGCGTCGCGGGTGAACTCGATGAAGCCGGCGACGTCGGAGCTGAGGAAGTTCTCGCCCTCGCCCACGCCGATCACCAACGGCGAGTTCCAACGCGCCGCGACAATGCGGTCCGGGTGATCCGCATGGATCGCCAGCAGGGTAAACGCGCCCTCGAGGCGCTGCGCGGTCAGCTGCATCGCACGGGTGAGGTCGCCGTCTGCCTCGTTGTCGTAGATGTCCAGCAGCAACGTGCCGGCCACCTCAGTATCAGTTTCGGAGACGAAGCTGTAGCCCTTATCGACGAGCTCCGCTTTCAACCCCGCGAAGTTCTCGATGATGCCATTGTGAACCACGGCCATGCGGCCGCCGCCGACCACGTGCGGGTGGGCGTTCGCATCGGTCGGGCCGCCGTGCGTGGCCCAGCGGGTGTGGCCGATACCCAGCTTGGAGGCCGGGATGGGGTTATCGGCGATCTCCGCCTCCAAGTCAGCGACCTTTCCCGCCTTCTTGCGGCACTCGATCACCCCGTTGTTGGCTACGGCCACACCGGCCGAATCGTAGCCGCGGTATTCGAGACGGCGAAGGCCCTCGACAATGACATTCTTGGCGTCGCGCTCAGCTGCTCCGGCGCCGACGTATCCAACGATTCCACACATGAGAGAAAATCGTACCCGCGCT
>ERZ1029878.170-NODE-170-length-13306-cov-55.597766_pt1 | contig 13306 bp, 17 predicted proteins | sample MGYA00519234_ERZ1029878 | MGnify/ENA primary metagenome ERZ1029878 (study PRJEB33666, sample SAMEA4610928) | skin metagenome | biome: Human-associated habitat; feature: Malodor aspect; material: skin | place: Philippines | collected 2015-08 ... | reverse complement strand
CTTTTCAGAATTAGATAACCGACATTTCGGTTTTCTATTTATATTCTATTGAGCCAACATTTCGGCTGTATTCATTTTAATTTTAGAGAACGAATATTTCCGTTTTCTAATACACTAACCTAGTGCGTCAGCTATTGAATTGATTAATAAGCTCATATTTGAGCTGGTTAAACCAATTCCCTGGTTTAAGGTACTGCTACTTACAAGCGGACTTTTAAGTACGGTTGTAACTTTATGAAATGTCAAGTTTTGACAAGTTCTCTTTCTGTAACTGTTGCAGAAACTTATACAGTTTATTGCTATTTCGTATAAGATTCGTATTCCTAAATTACGTGACATCACGTAATTTGAATCAAACTCATCGTAAGTCGATGTCGACTTGTTATCAAATTGCTCGCATGCGAGTAATTTAAAAACTTTTTGAATACTTTTATATGCTTATTCGAATATTAAAGCTGTAACTCCTAAATGTCGTGTCGACACTACATTTATTTCTAGGTTGGTGCACATGTGCACTATTTGTTGCGACGTCGCAACATCTTATCGCCGTCTAACTGTTGGACTTCGTTTTTTTATGTTTACCAAACAAAGTCAGCGCTGTCTCATACTTTGTTTACCGCCATGCAACCGTTGCACTTCGCCTCTTAAATACCTTTTTAAATTTCAAGTTTTTTCAAGTTCTAAAGTATTGGTACGTACCAACATTTAAGTTTACATAATAAATATATGTAGTATTTACTGCTTTTTTAACATTGTTTCTTTAGTGTTAAATGGTTCGCATGCGAATCATTTGAAAAACGAGTACGTCCTCGTATTTGTTTTGTCAGCAAAAAATTTATATATGATTAGACGTCCAATCATTTAAATACGACATCGATGTCGCATTACATCGCTCTTAGGAAACTTTCATAAATGTTGAACCAGTTCAACATCTTGGAATAATAATTTAATAGGTTATACCAAACATCAAACATAGCCTATAAGCGTTGCTAAACGTCTGATTATAGCGTCACGTTTACGTAATATGGTTGTTTTACTAACACCAAAGTGATCGGCTATATCTTGCCACTGGTAGCACCCTAGAGGACATTCCCAATATCTACAACGAATAATCTCTTTTGTATCGTTGTCTGCTTCTTTTATTAATTGATCCACGCCATTTACGATGTTATGTAATTTCTCATATTTAAGTTTTAAACTTGCGTTTCCTATCTCATCATTTTGCAATTCAAAATATACAAACTTCATTTCTTTGCGATATTCTTTAATACGCTTTATATAGTCCTCTAGTTTTTTTATGTCGTGTCTTTCAATCGTTAGCAAAGTAAGTCCTCCTTTTTGAAATGTAGTATTTTGTAGTATTCACTTCTTTTTTAACCCGTCGTTAATGTCGTTCCTTTGCTTAATTACTCCCATTTTCTCAATGTTAATTTTTAAAACTTCAAATTTGTTAGATACGTTGATATAGCTCACTTTAGATAGAATTTAAAACTACTGAAAATTAGCATTATTTAGCATTAATTAAAAGTACACAGTCAAAAATGACCGCATACTTTTACGCTATTAGACATTAATGACTAATACCTTAACTTAATGAAAAATGATTAAGTTAAATATTTTTAAACTTTTTTTGAGCAATAGTTTTGGTTAGTCAAAAAAGTTTAACCAAATAAGTTGCTACTCATTGCAGCAAAGAAATCTGCAGAACGCAATTTTGCGTTTTGTCGACAAAACATTTCCAATGCAAAATCTGCATATCATTTAATTCCCAAACACGAAGATATATCTACCTTATGTGAAAGTTAAAACTCTTTGATATGTTGCATTTTGTTGCATCTAATAATTGAAATCTGTCCGACATTTTCCTACATTTTGGATATTTGCGCCCAAGCGCAATTTTTTAATTAAAAACGAGGACGTCCTCGCATTTCATCATGTCGGGCAATTTAACATAAAAATACCTATCCGAGATATTTCTCAGATAGGCGTTTTCTAGTCCTCTAAAGGCACATCATTTAAAAATATTGGAGTTACAAAATCAATTTCTTGCTTATCCGTCCACATTCTATATCGTTTACCTAATAACTCTGCTGCTTTTATTCTGTCTTTGGCACTAGGTTGTATTGTTTGGATTTCTTGCATACCGTCGCCCACATATACCAATATTTCTTCTTTTTCTTCGGCTCTAAGCACTCGTGTTAAATAACGCATGATCTCATCAGCTTCGGCTATGCTTTCTTTTTGAATAATTTCTAAGTTGTCATCTATATATTTATTTATACTCACATTTTCCAACATTTTGTGGCTTCTAGCTTTTGCGTACTTTTCACTATATCCTGCGTTAATTGCCGATTGATAGGCGTTTCCAGTTCGAATGTATTCATCAGCAAATTGCTTTTGTTTTAGCGTTAATGACTTCATTTTATCCCTCCTAATAAATAAAATAAGCCTATCGCTAAGGATAGGCGTAATAGTATTAACCTTTAATAATGCGATTTTCTCTAGCCATTTTCATAAAACTTACGTCTCTTTTTGATTTGTCCGATAATTCTTTTCTACGTTGCTCATCATTGTTTTGATTAATTTGAGCCTCAACGACATCTAATAATTTATCACGATCTTTCTCTGATAAATCTGTTTCTAACATAATATGATTTGATACTTTATCTAAATTGTGTTTTCTAGCCATTATTTAGCACCTCTTAATTTAAGTTTATTATTGTATTTATCTGTGAACGGTAATTCTACTCCTTTAATATATGGACTATATAAAATATCTCTAAAGTGATTTCGCAATTCTCTTTTTACTTCATCATCTTCGTTAAAGTTTTCATTATAATATGGATTAGCATAACGTAAATACTCATATTCATATTCATCGTTTAATGCTTCGATTTCATCTACCACTTTGTTATATTCTTCAATAATTGGCCCAAATTTTGCTAATATACGTTCTTTGTCCTCTTTGTATAAATGAGGAAGGTCTGCCTGATGTTTAATCAGTTCAACGGCCTTCTTACGTCTTGCATCGTTAAATACTTCTCGTTTTGTATCTAGGCGCTTCTGTAACGCTTTGAGCTTCTGCTCGTTCTTGTTGAATGTTGAATATAATTCATCGGCTTCTTTGTCCTTAGCGTCTGCTACAAGCTGTTTGTATTTTGATTTATCCTCTTGGATTTTATCCGCGAGCTGCTTCACTTCATACGCTAGATCATTAATATTTTTATTTTGGCCCGTCACATAAGTATTGTACTCTTCAAAATAATGTTCTGTTTTCAATAAAAATAACCTCAATTCTTTAAAGTAATATAGTCGGATTGCTAGAGTTACAAAATTAAATATCTATCACATACAACACCTATATTATAACATATAAAACGGCTTTGTATAAGTGATTTAAACCATATTTGAGTATATAAATTTAGACATAAAAAAAGAAGCGGATTCAGCCGCTTCAGTTACATTTTTATAAGGATATGACCTTTAGTCGTATTGCCTACAAATTCATAATCGTTTATATATCCTTTTTCTTTTTTGTCATTTAAAAACTCATCAATATCTTTTTTTACTTTTTTTCTTTTTCTGTCTATGAAGTTATTAGTTGATCTCTTAGTTATAGCTTCTATTTCGCTGTAATATTTTTTAAAATCCTCGCTATCGTTATCATTAATGTAATCGTGGGCGCGCTGTATATAATCGCTTAAATCTTCATCAGAAGCACGCTTTTTTAAGTGTCCGTCCTTAACAAGACGATTAGCAATATATTCTCTGTGTTTATTTTCTTTGAAAGTTGGATCAGTAAAATCAAAAATACAATTTTTAAATAATGTGGCCCAAAGTATTTTATTATTTATTTTTTTATTTTTGCCTCGCATGTCTGAAATTCTTTGACTTATATAAGTAGTAGCTTCTACCCCGTCACGTGTTAATTGCATGTTATAAGGAATTGTAATTTCTTCACGTTCTAAATTTTCAAGTTGTTTAATTAATTGAGAGTAAAGAAGTAGTGGAGGTATATCCCTTAAATAATAAAGGTATTTTGTTTCGTTATTATTTATCTTTTTACCCCTTATTCTTCTTAAAGGTAAAATAAAATCATCTATTCCAAATTCTTTTAGGCCCGCTTCTTTAATTGCTTTCCAATGCTTTTGATTAGTAAAATCAATATCTACATGCATAAATCGCATTTTTTGTATGCTTTCTATAACTTCTTTTACTGAAATATTAGAAGGATTATAACCTTCATTATTCTCTTTCATAAATCTAAGAATATTTTTAGGTGTAAATTTTTCAACTCCATACTGATAAAATGTGGCTATCACATTATGAACATGCTTATCGAAATTTGTAAGGTTGGGCGTTAAATGTTTTAATTCATCATCTATATATTCTAAATCTAATTTAACTTTTACGATTGTATTTTTATCCACGTTAACATCTATCGTTTCCCCTGATATAAGACGAGGATCTGAAATTTGTCTATATACATTGCTAACGAGATTTATATATTTATTTGTGTTAGTGCTAATCATGAAATTATTTGTAATTTCATTTTCTAGCGCATCGTTAAGTAAATCATCATCAATTAAATCGGTAGTAGTTTCATATTGAATTTTACTCTTATATTTACTAGCCATCGTAATCACCAGCCACAAATATATCTTGGTTTAATAATCCCTCATCTAAAAATCGACCGCTATAACCGTCTATATTTTTAAAGAAATCTTCTTCATTAGTAAGCAAATCATATTTTTTATTATATAAATTTTCTGCTATATCTAAATTATCAATTAGATATTTCCCGATACTTTGGCCCGTAGTATTTTGATAAACTTCGTTATTACCATTCCACAAAGCCATATGACGCTTTATTTTTTGCTCATATTGCTTTATGAATAATTCAATTTCAAACGCTGGTAACAGTTCGCTGGCAGCTTTTAACGATATTAAATCGAGTTGACTTTCTCTATATTTAATATTTGCATTATATAAATCTATTTCTAAATCTTCCGCCTCTTTTGCATTAAGGTTATATCCTGATTCTAAAAGTTTGATAACTGCTTGTTGAATATAATTAGTTATTTTTTGTTGTCTTATAATCCAATCGGTAGCCCTTTTATCCAAAGAAAGAAATGCACTACCCACTTTTTTTGAATAATTGTTATATATATCTACTCGTTCATCGTGATAATCTCTAGCTTCTGGATCACTATAAGACATATCACCGATTAAGAATCTTCTTATCATCAGACGGAGTGTTTCCTTATCAATGTGTTGGTGCATAGGAGTCTCAAATTTTTTACTGAATATTAATGAGCTATTTAATATAGCGATTTTTTTAGGATCACCTTCTGCATCTTCCATATCTTTTTTATATTTATTTTCAATCTCACTTAAAGAATAATTGTATAAATCTTTATATTGTTCGTTCAATAACTCTTTATCGTCAATATTCAAATTTTATCCTCCTAATAATCAACATTATACCAATGAAAAATATGTTTTAACTTCTGCTAACTATTATTTACAGAAGTTAATTATTATAGCTTTATATATTCAGAACGATTATTCATATATCCTTTCTTAAACTCGATATCTTTTATTGTCCCGTTTTCACAAGCAATAAAGTAAGCAGCTTCTAACTCTTTACGTTCGTTCTTATTTAAGTGTTGATCTAAATAATTGGGCGCGAACAAGTTGTTTAATCTGAATGTAGTTCCGCTCGGTAAACGTTTTGTTTCGTCGATTGCCTTACTAAGTAATAACTTTATTTTCTTATTCATTAATTCATACACCCCGTTTGTTAGTAGTAAGCTGTATTATTAAATCTCAACGCTTAGAAATGCGTTTCTCAGCGTCTAATTAATAACATGATAGCGACCTATCACATTAGGTAGGCCGCTGCATTGTATTTCAATTAAAATATATTTATGATACTATACTTAAATAGAGTGATAATTAATTTTATTGCTCGTCATTGTGTTGGCCGTTGCCTATTTCGTCGTGGGCGCGGTCATTTTCTTTATCTAGCTTTTTAAATTGATCTAGTAAGTTATCAAATTCTTTTAAATACATACACATTAAATCAATCGTTTGTGTATTTTGTATTCTATGTTCATGATATCTATAACCGTGTGCTAAAATTTCATTTTTATTTAATACATGACTAGGCTCGTGAGTAAAATACTCTTCATCAAACCATGTAAAAGATGTCATTACATCATTAATTTTTTCCTTAACTATTTCCATGTCACTCATTATATTTTTAATTTCCCAATTCATTTAAAATTACCTCCAATTACTTTTTAAGCATCTTTGATTCTTCAAAACTTAATACATTAGAAGTTTTAACTCCAGCTATCGCATCTAATTGTTTTGAAGTTTTTTGAGATTTTTTTATATCGTCTTTCAATACGTTTATTAAATGTGTTTCTAATCTTGTGAGTGCAGCACTCTCGCGCATCACACCGTTAAACTCTTCTCGGACTTCATCAATATAAGTGAGTGTATTTGCGTTTGCCTGAATAAGTCCGACTAACTCCCAATGCTCTTGCATTAGTTTCCATGTTTCTTTATTATCCATTGACTACCTCCTACTATTTACCATTTACAAAATCGCGGTAGTTATCCTCAGAAATGATATATTTATTTCCAACTTTAACCGCCTTAATTTTTCCACTTTTTATATATTCTCTGATAGTTCTCTCTGTTACGCCTAAATCTTGGGCTATGTCGCTTACTGTATAAGTTTTTACTGTCATTTATAAAAATCCTCCGAAGTTAAATTTTATTAAAATAATGCGTCTGCGATTCGTTTTTCACTTTGATTATTCTCGCGTTCTAAATGATGTAAGTAAATCATCGTTGTATTGATATTTGAATGTCGAAGAAGTTGCTGCGTTTCTTCCAATGTCCCACCATTCATAAGGTTTAATGTCCCTGCTGTGTGACGCAAACTATGCGCTGTAAGTCTATTGCTTGTATAACCTGCTTCTTTAAGTCGTTTCTTCACAATACCGCTTATACTACGTGTCGTTAAGCGTTGGCCCTTATTATTATTGCTAGTTGATACAAATAAAACATCGTATTGTTTTTCTAGCATTTCACGATAACGCCCAATCGCTTTAAATACTTGAAGCGGTAACTTCACATATTCTGTTTTTTCTTCTCGACCTTTACCCTGAATGTAAAGTGCGGGACTATTTCCAACGTTTCGCATGTCGTCCATATCTGCGCGAGATACCTCAATAGTACGCAAACCACCAGTAACCATTAATACAATAATAGCGTAATCTCTAGCCCCTGTAAGTGTAGATGTATCAATGTTATTTAATACATCTTTGATTTGATCTACTGTTAGATAATCTTTCTTGTGTGCTTGGTCCAGCTTCGCCCCCTTAATCTTTTCGGCAATATTAGGATAAAGGCCTTCTTGGTTAGTCCATTGAAAGAATAATCTAACGGCCACAATGTAACTTTTTATCGTTGTTGGTTTGCGTCCTTTATCTTTTAGATTATCTCTAAATGCTAAGACATCGGTGCGTTGTGGTTGTGTGATATTGTTTTCATACAAAAATTTAAAGAATTGTCTTAATGCTCTTGTATAAGTTTGTACCGTTTTTTCTGATGCGTCCAAATACTCAAGAAATCTTTTTAATAAAGTATTGTCGATTCTTTTGCTTTCAATAACATTATTTTGATTGAAGTTATTCAATTCATTCATAGCCTTCACCCTTTCCGTAACTCTATTATAACAAAACAACATACATTGTCAACACATTAAATGTATATAGAAAACATATAATGAAATAAATACTTGTATCTAGGTAGTTATTTGATATATGGTTAAAGGGCAATTAATCGGCAACGAATTGCCCGACATAATCGACCAATCATCGCGATTATGAGGCATCAATCGGCAATTATAATGCGCTTATTGGTGTTCGTTGCCTTCATTGGCCTATAAATAAAACATTGATATATAAGGAGTTGAGGACGATTGTCGGCCCCTGTTGAGTTTATAACAACTAAAAAAGCTAGTGAATTACTAAAAATTTCCGCTTCCACATTACGAGTTTACGCTCAAAATATGGAAGCATTAGGATATGAATTTAAAAAGATAGATAATGCGCGGCAATTCAGTCAGCACGATCTACAATTAATTAATGAATCCATGACGCGATATAAACATCGTGGCGGGACTATGAAAGATGCACTCCATTATGTGATAGTAAAAGAAAATGAAGGTCCTGAAGCTGCTGAAGCGTTAGAAACGTCTGAAGCGGTCCAACAATCACATAGTAGTACCCGCTTTGACTTGAACGAATTGCAAAACGATATAACTCAAAAGATTAATAGTAACTTGAATAACATTTTAGATCATCGCTTTAATGATTTAATAGAAGCCATTAAAAAGCCTGAAATTGATAAAGATGATATAAACATGCTAAAAGACGATATTGCCCGATTACGCGCCTCTAATGAAGCAATACGCAACGATAGGGACAAATATATTGGATTAAATGAACAATTAGAACGTGAAAATGAAGAGTTACAACAAGAAATCGAATCACTTAAAAATATGAGTATTTGGGAGTTTAGAAAATGGAAAAGAAAGAAAATATAAAATTAAATTTATCGACTTTACTTAATGTTTTTGGTTTATTATTAGGTGGAATTTTAATTGTGAACTTACTGTTCAATAGTGAATTTTCAAAGAATAATAATGACATTATAGTGGTTATTATAAATGTTATATTTGGTAGCAGTTACAAAGAATTATGGAAATCTTCTATCAATGCTAAAATAAAAAATCTTGAAAAAAAGGAATTATCTAGTCTTATCCCAAAAGCAGAAACAATAAAAAAAGCAATTCCTTTTTATGTGAATTTATATAATATTCTCACACTTTCTACATATATTATATTTAGTTTAGAATTTAATCTGTATTTAACATTAATAATACTATATTTCATTACAATTTCCTTTATAAATGGAATGAAAGGATTAAAGTAAGTATGTTATAATAATATTTGATACCGATACACAATATTTAGCATTATACTGCCTGTTAGCGTCTATCTTTATTTGTTGGATAGACGTATTTTTTTATGTAAAAATTATCTAAATACAACCGAATGCTCGGTTTATTACTAAATAAAAAAAGGCCCGTATCTGATACCGATACAAGCCTGTTACAATTAATTAAGTTTAAAGTTTTTGACGCTTTCAATGCTGCGACTGATTCCGCCGTTAAGACTTTCTAACGTGTGAAGTGTTTCCAATCGGTCCGCTTCGTTTTTCATAATGAAGTAACCTTTATTATTATCACGACCACAACCGATAGGAACGCCATAAAAGTTACGTAGTTCAGCAATCAATTTATTTAGTTTTCGAGTATAGCTTTGAGGCTTTCTTAATTTCGCTAATACTTTATCTTTGGTAATATACTTGTTGGGCGCATTTTCGATTACCTGTAACACCGCTAAATGTTCATCGGGTAGTTCGGAATGCGTTTTTTCTTTTTCCATTACTTGCATATATCCACCTCCTCATGTCTTAATTATAACATAAATTAGTGGATTGATGAAGTTTTGAAACCTTACATATCAATGTTTATAACCTTTTTTGAGTATATATAATTTTAGTATATACGACATCTTTTTTTTATTTATAATTCTCTTCAAAGTTTTTAATAGCTTGACGCTTAAATGCTTCATCGTGGACGGTGGAATTTATACATTCAATGCACATAAGGAGGACCTGCTGAAGCGGTTGGCCCTTTTCTAATGCTTTTAAAATTTCGGTACGTTGGGCCATGCTTAACCGCTTCAATTCCTGAAGTTCTTTATACTGTTCTCTTACAGAATTATGTCTTTTTTGTGCTGCGTCAATATGTCGATTAGATTCCACTTTAGGTTGTACTGATGACGATTGTCGGGCATTATCGTCAATAACTTGTTTAACACTTTCACTTAATGGCGTTGCGTTTTCTTCTTCCAGTAAATCAAATAGTTTCTTCATCTATCAATCACACCTTTATATTACTTTCTTTTTAGATTTTTTCTTTTCGGGCTTTTTATAATAATCATCTTCTTCAAAGTAGTTAAAACGTGGATCATATAAATAATTAATACGCTTACCAGTTCGGCCATTTCTATTTTTTAATATAGTTAAAGTAATATTTCTTGGTACTTTGTCTTTTTCTTCTTCGAAATCCATTTCGTTAGCGTTATCCAACATTTTTGTAAAATCTAATCCAATTAATACATCACTTGAGTATTCTATTGCGCCACTTTCTTTGAATGCTGTTAAAGACATAGGTCTGTTGTAACTTTCTCTGTTAAGTGACGAAATCGCTACGATAGTTGTCTTGAAGTCTCTGCTAATTTGTTTTAATCCGTTCACTGCTTTATCTGTGTTACTTTTGTCCGTTGCTCTAGGATCATCGGGCTTCATAATTTGCAAGTAATCTATTACAACTATTGGCGCTTTTCCTGTTTTTTCATGATGAATTTTTACTAATTCTCTAACATCTTGGAATCCAATTTGTCCGAAAGCCTCAACGATATAAATGTGTCCCGCGTATTCTGAATAACGTTTAGTAGCTGTATAAATCAATTCATGTTCTTCGTCATTATATTTTTCATATTTACTAGCGTCCGTAATACCTATTGAAGTTTTTGCATTTCTAATATTACCGTCATTCTCTAACACTTCTAATAGTGTTTCTCTGGATATTGATTTGCTCATTAATTCAGTTCTAGCCATTTCTAAACTAATAAATAAAACATCACGCCCACTTTGCGCTACGTTATCCGCGATTTGTTGGACCATTGTCGTTTTACCTAGTGAGGATATAGCACCTATCACAGTTAAGCCTTCACGCATTCCACCGCTTAATACTTCATCTAGTAAAGGAAAGCCTGTTGACGTTGGAGGAGTATTCACATTCTCTTTAATACCTTTGATAAAACTATTAATACTATCTTTAGCATTGGCCCCTTTATATTGTTCTAACATGGACTTACGTCTTTTTTCTTCTTCACTTTCAAATTTATTAGATGCAGCTTGATTCCCAACTTTTTGGGAAGCGGGACGCTGATATAATTTTCCGCTTCTTTTACGTCTTTTTATGGCTTCTTTAATATCATACTTCCATATTCGATGTGAGTTTTCTTTCATATAATTATCTGGTTCATTCCAAAACCTATTATTCACAATCAAAGAGTGTAGGCCTTCGAGATTATCCCACATAAAATATGCTAATTCGTATACTATTGCAAAAGATGCTTCTGATTTATCATTTCCGTATTTTTGCATAGCTTCATTTTCCCGACGCCATAAAGCCATTTTATCTACATTTCTAGTCTTTAATGTTTTACCGCCTGTATTAAACCATAAGTTCAACGCTTCGCTTGTATTCACTTTAGGAGGTATAAAACTATCTAAATTAGTTGATTGCTCTGTATAGCCTTCTAAATGACTTGTAAGGCTATCTGCGTTTTTATCTTTGTAATTTTTATTAAGATAGTCTATAAATTGTTCAGACATTTCAACGTTATCAATTAGTGAATGATTTCCGTAAACATCTCCAGTTACGGCGATAAAACCAGTGTTATAAAATACTTCTAATTTATTATCATGTTCATCATATACATTTTTACTATTTTGTAATGAAGTAGGTAAATCGCCTTTTAATACAACATGATACCCGCGACCACTTACAGATTTTTCTACATATCCAGCGTTTAAAAATGGTTTTTCCTTTTCTGTAAGTGTCGGCTGTCCGTTTTCGTCATTTTCTAAATCTATATCAATGATGACTAAACCACTACCAGCCACATTGAAAGAGATACCAGCAAATTGATTACTACTTTCATACGCATTTCTTACTTCGCTGAATGTGTATAGCTCGTCAGTATTATTCCAGGTTATTTTATTACCGTTTATATCTGTTGGGTACTTGCTTAGTTTTCCGTCTGATCTACCTGTATCTATTGCCTTCCACATAAACCATTGCGGAATATCTCTCATCTCTTGAGGTATTGCATCAAAATTTACTTTTTTAATTTCGTCGTCTTTATATAATGCCATTGTGTCGGCCTCCTTACATGTGATTGGTTTGAATATAAAGAATGTTTCCCGCTGTGTAAACAAGCGGGGACATTCACAATGTAATACGTGTATATAACGTGTATTACGTGTAGGAAAAAGCAAAAGACGCCCAACCTCCTGTGGCAGTAAGTTTTGACTGGTATTTTTAGAAATAAAAAACACACACATCTTACAGGGCAAACACACACATCTTACAGGGCAAATCATAAAAAACACACACATCTTACAGGGCAAACACACACATCTTACAGGCGGAAAAATTACACTTTTGTTAGTAAGTGAAATAATTCACTTCTGTAAACACAGGTTAGCGGAAGTTAAAAAATAATCTCTATATACTCAATTTTGGTTATACTGTGATATAATATTGCTGAAGCTGTTGAAAGATGCAGCAAAAAGAAAACGACTACTAAATAATAAAGTGAGGAGGTTTATAATAAGTGGGCGGTAAAAAGATCATTCGCGCCATGATGAACGCTAAAAATATAACTTATGATGACCTGAAGCGGATTTTTAAATATAAAAGTGTTCAAAGTGCTAGAAATAAAATGACGCGGAACACATTCACATATCGAGAAATTGAACAATTAGCTGATGAATTAGGTTATCGCATTGTATTTGAGGATAAAGATACAGGCCAACGATTAGAATATTAAAAAAAGAAGCGCCCTACACATTGTGTGAGGCGTCTTTTACATTGTTGTAAGATTTAACAATTCTTAACACGTCGTATAAATCATTTTAAGCCACTTTTTAGAGCCTTGAGTGTTTTTATAGAAAATAATGCCTTTTAACCTTTTAGGGCCTGCATATACTGCCCTATGAGATTATAAGAATGTCGAAGCGCTTCGATATTTAGACAATAACTCAACTTTAAAACGATAATACCTCTATAAATCATTTTAAGGCCATTTTTAGCGACGTTATTATTTTATTCGATAGAATTATACCTAATTTCTTTTTAGGGCGTGAAAAATTGGTAATTTTAACCTTTTAGGTGTCTTTTATGTATTATTTATTCTCACTCCCCAGATTTGGGGAATCAAATTTACTGCGCAAATCTGCGCCGTGAGATCGTACATCATAAACGTGTGCTGCGTTGCCATTTTGACTACGCAGAAAAGCCACAAACGACTTTTCAGAATTAGATAACCGACATTTCGGTTTTCTATTTATATTCTATTGAGCC
>ERZ1029878.169-NODE-169-length-13351-cov-71.504362_pt1 | contig 13351 bp, 17 predicted proteins | sample MGYA00519234_ERZ1029878 | MGnify/ENA primary metagenome ERZ1029878 (study PRJEB33666, sample SAMEA4610928) | skin metagenome | biome: Human-associated habitat; feature: Malodor aspect; material: skin | place: Philippines | collected 2015-08 ... | reverse complement strand
CACTTCCCCAGCGAAATGCTGGTTTCAGCGTGTCCACCATCAAGGGGTCAGGTCCCACTTTCGGTCTTGTGAAATAGTTAGGCCTCCTGGCTTAGTGGAGCTGTCTAGTTCTTCACTGCCGGAGGCCTCTATGCCCAACGGTAACGCCCGCTTGACCACGCATGCGAGAGCGTTGCTGGTGGCCAGGCAAGCTCATCCATATCGATGTGAAGAAACTCAGCCGCATCCCCGACAGCGGCGGTTGGCGAGTCCACGACCGATCCGCGACCGGAAGACCCGATCGGGTTCGACCACGTCCATGCCGCTGTCGATGACCACACCCGACTCGCTTATATGGCCCACTAGCGGTCGCGGAGCGTCCTGAAAACCTAAAGTTTTATGAGACACCCGGCAGGAACTGGAATGTGAGACCGTTTCATGGGGCAATTGGCCTCCTCCCCGTCTCACTAAAGCGTCTCGCCCTAAGTTGTCGCAGGGTGGTGCTCGGTAGGGGTTTGTGAGGCATAATCGAGACATGAGGCTTTTGGGGTACACCCATCTGTACGCGCTGACCTGCGGCGTTGTGGGTTGTGCCGAGCGTGCTGCCGGAGTCCCTTTCAGTGTCCCTGGGGTAGGAGCGGCCGCATGAAGGTGCGCTCGTACCGCAGGACGCACCCGGACTCGTCTCGAATCCGGTCAGCGGCGATGAAGTCCGGGTGGGTGCCGAACAAGGTGCGGTACTGCTCGTAGGCAGCCAGGCTGGGGAAGCTGAACAGGGATTCCGCACGGTCACTCACACCTTCCGCGGGTAGGTAGTACCCGTGGTGGGTGCCGCCGTGTTCGTCGACATGCCGCATCCAAGCGCGGGCGAACTGTTCAAAGGCCGCGATCTGGTCGGGGTCGATGGTGTAGTGGACGACACAGGTGATCACATCCACAACGCTAGGCCCACAGGCGCTCATTGGGGAGCCTTTGTCTGTGCGCCTCGTGGTGCAGCACACCAATCTGCCTGGTTTACCTGCGGAAATGCGTCAGTTCGCCAAGTTGGCGCCGATTTCAACGGTGAGAACTCCGACGGCGATGAAGAGGATGCCGAGGGCCATGGTTCGGGTGAGGGGTTCGTGGAAGATGACCCGGGCGAGGATCGCGGTGAGAGCTACGCCGGATGCTGCCCAGATGCCGTAGGCGACGCCAAGGGCCATGCCGTCGGCCAAGGCGAGACTTAAGGCGACGAACGCCACGAGATACCCCGCGATGACGCCGATGAACCATTTCTTCACCCGGCCACCGTCGGAGGCTCGTAGCGACATGGTCGCGACGACTTCGGACAAGATGGCGCCTGCGAGGAAGATCCATCTCATGAGTTGACTCCTGCTTCCTGGGCTGCGGTTTGCTGAGCTTTCTGGGAGCCGAGTTCGACGGTGAGGACACCGCTGATGATCAGAACCATTCCAAGACCCATCACAGCAGTCAGAGGTTCACCGAAAATCGCGGCGGATAGCACAGCGGCGAGCACGACCCCGCTGGCTCCCCAGATGCCATAGGCGACGCCGATCTGCATTCCTTCGCGCAGGCAGAAGGTGAGGAAGACGAAAGCGCCGATGTATCCGGCAGCAACCACGATGTACCAGGATGGGTGATTGAGCGCCGCCTTGAGAGACAGCGTCGCCGCCACTTCGGTAGTGATGGCGCCAGCGAGCAGGAACCACTGCTTCATGGGGTTGTTCCTTCGATCAGGGAGCGAATGCTGGAGACGACGGCTTCGAGATCCGCGCCGTGGAGGGTGGACACACCTGTGGCCTGGGCGCCCCAGAGTCCGTCGGCGGCGAGTCGGGCGGTGGTCAGCCTGGCTCGGGTGGCGGCGTCGAGATCGTCCGGGAGTTCGAGCCAGCGGCCCATCCGCGTAGTCCACGGTTCGGTGAGTTCGGGCCGATACGTCGCTTGGCCCCAGATGATGAACTCGGCGCGCTTGGCGGCCCCGTGGGCGGCGACGTGAACGTAGCTCAGGAGCCGCTCGGTGGCGTTGGCGTTCTCGAGGGGCTTGCCAAGGGTGGCAGTCATGTCGTTCTCGACGTTGGCCGCAGCGTGGTCGACGATCGCGGCGAGCAGTACGTCGCGGTTGCGGAAGTGATATAGCAATCCCGGTTTGGTGAGCCCGGCCTCGTGGGCCACTGCGTCAAGGGTAATGTCGCCACCCTCCGCTGCGTTCATGACGCGGAGGGCAGCTTCCAGGATCTCGGAGCGCTGACTGGTTCGCATATAGCTAACTTTACCATTTGGTAGGTGAAGCCTTCAACTGCGGGCGCTGGTAGGGGCACCTGGGGTACACCCTAAAAGGGCAGTTTTGCTGCGAACGTTAATGCTGTTCGATAGGGTCTAATTGTGTCTAACCGAACAGAATTGCCCCTAAACCTAGACCTTGCCGAACAGAAACACGTCGTAGCCGGACAAGTCGTTGGCTATGCGCGCGTGAGTACCGACGACCAGAACCTCGCCCGGCAAGTCGATCAACTCAAAGCCGCCGGCGCGTTCGCCGTCTACACGGAGAAGATCAGCGGCAGCACCAGGAACCGCCCACAGCTAGAGGAAGTGTTGCGTTACCTCCGCCGGGGTGACCAGCTCGTTGTCACGAGCATGGACAGACTCGCAAGGTCGCTCGTTGACCTCCATGCCATTGTGGACGACCTCGTTTCTCGCGGCGTGTCGGTGAAGTTCCTGCGAGAAGGGCAGGTCTATTCCGGCCAGGCCGACCCAATCGCCAAACTCATGCTGGGGGTCATGGGTAGCGTCGCCGAGTTCGAGCGCGCCATTATCCGCGAACGCCAGGCCGAAGGGATCGCCAAAGCAAAGAAACGCGGGGTCTACAAAGGCCGTGCACGTGCACTGACCGACGAACAGGTCGATGAAGCCCGCCGCCGCGTCGCTGAGGGCATCCCAAAGGCCAAAGTTGCCCGTGACCTCGGAATAGGTAGAACCACCCTGTACGAGTACCTAAACGAAAGCAAGAAAAGCGAAGGTTAGCGGGCGAAATTGGCAATACCCTGCTAAAAATGCGCCTCTACCGGCGTAAATAGAAACTGCGAAACTTTATCCAAATTGCACTTGTTTCGCTCTAATTTATCGCATACACTGGGGCACGCGGCAGAACTGTGTTCACCGCAAGATCATCGAAAGACCCGATGCCACCCCGGCATCCGGGTCATTTTTTATGCCCGAAAACAGAAAGGGAGAACAATGCCCGAACTACGGCAATACCGGAGCCTTAAGGACGAAGCCGAACGGCTCGGCGTCACAACAGCCACACTCCACGCGTGGGCCAAAGCAGGCCATATACGTATCTACCAGCACGAACGCACTGCGCGCGTCGATCCCCGCGAACTCGACGCCCTCATGGCAGGTGAAAAACTCGCATGACCACAGCAAACCTAAACCCCCCGGCAGCCGGCCAAAGCAAAACCGAGGGGCACGACGACAGAACCCGCACCACCGCGCAAGAAACTATCTCGGCTAACGATACCAACGCCGCCGACACCTACACCGCTCGCATGGCCCACCAAACGGCCGCGCTGGCACTAAACGCGGTGTTCACGTCCACACCAGCCGCCGACGTCGCCCGCCTCGCCGCAGACGCCGACGAGCGCGACTTCCCGACCGCCCAGCACTGGCATATCTTCACCGCCGCCGCCGAACAAGCCCGCACACTCACCGCCGCCGGCAACGGCACGCTAATCGTTGCCGCCGAGACAGTTTCCGCCGCGCTCCAAGCACGCGGCCAGCTCAACGACACAGCACGCACGGTGATTCTCGATGCCGTGGCAGGTTGCCGCGCTGGCCGCGCGCTGGCACCAACCGCCGCCGCCGACGCCCTGCAAGCGTTGAAACGCTGGCGCTGGCAACAGGCCGCGCGCGCTGTATCCGACCAGGCTCGCACAGCCGCCGAAACCGGCAGCGACGCCGACGCTGTACGCCTACTGCACTACGCCGCGCACCTGACAACACTCGCGCGTCGCGCAGGTGTGGTGATGCACGATGCGTAGACACACCACCGAACAGCACGCCCCCGAGCCACAGGCCGGGGGCTTTTGCATACCCCCCGAACTGCGCGACTTGGTGAACAACGCCGAAAAACGCCAGATCGAACGGGTACGCCAGCAACTCCGCGACACCCGCCGCCAACAACCGGACTGGGAAACAACCCGCGAAGAACTACGCCGCCGCAGGCAGGCCGAGAAACGCCTCCCGCCCTGCTGACCCACAACGGGCCAAAACCAAGCCCGAACGAAAGGTAAAAAATGCTCGACTTTCGAGAAATCGACGTCCTCGACGGACAGGACGGTGAAGGCACCCTCAATGTTCTGCGCGCATGGTTTGCAACGTTTATTCGCACCGCGCACGACCGCGATTTAGACCTGCTCACGCTTTGGTGCGCACACACGCACCTAGCGAGGCAGACCTACACCACCCCACGGTTGCTAATCGACTCAGCGGCCCCTGGCAGCGGCAAAAGCACCGTGCTCGCGCACCTGGATCACCTGTGCTTCAACCCGGTAAACGCGGCTTCCCTCTCGTCCTCAGCACTCCTAGCTCGGCTCCTGGAAAACGAGCCGAGAACCGTGCTAATCGACGAGGTAGACCGCACATTGAACCCAAAGAACGAGAACATTAACGACTTGCTGGCGATCCTGAACAGCGGGTACAAGCGCGGCGCAACCCGCCCCGTGCTCGAACCTAAACCGGGGGGTGGCTGGGTCACCGTCGAAATGTCCACATTTGGGCCTGTCGCAATGGCAGGTAACAGCCCTAATCTGCCGCCGGATACGCGCTCACGGTGCATAACCGTGCTGCTGCTCCCAGACACGGAAGGCGACGCCGCAGATTCCGACTGGCTCGATATTGAAGACGACGCCGACGCCCTAGCCGTCGCGCTAGCTGCATGGGCGGCAACTGTGCGCGACCAAGTGGCCGCAGACCGCCCCGACGTCTCCCAACACGAGGAAACCGAAGGTTTGCGCGGCCGCGACAAAGAACGCTGGATGCCGCTCTACAAAATCGCCCGCGCCGCCGGCGGCCGCTGGCCCGAAGCTGCCCGCCAACTAATCGCCGCCGATAAAGAAGACCAGGCCGCCGACAAAGAGGCCGGCCTACTCACCGCCCCGCGCCACGTCGAACTACTGCAAGATATTCACACCATCTGGCCGGCGCAGGCCCAGTTCTGGCCGACTGCCGAACTCGTGACACGGCTGCACACCGCCTACGCCTACAAGTGGGGCTTTTCAGCCCCGCAAGGTGAACTCACAGAGCAAATGATGGGCCGCCTTCTAGCGCGAAAATTCAACATACGTTCGACTCGCCGGCAGATCAACGGCAGCCGAGCGCGCGGGTACGACCGGGCCGCATTTTCCGCCGCATGGCGAGCTTTCAGTCTGCCCGCGAAAGAGTGAAAAACAGCCCAAAAACCCTTTTAAACCGGCCACTTGCCCGGTTCAAAACAAACCGGCCACTTGCCACCCAAAAACTAAAACCGCTGGTAGAAGCAAAAAGTGGCCGGTTTGGCCGGTTTAAACGGGGTGGCCGGTTACCCCAGGGGGTACACCCCCCTAAGCCAACCCAGAAAGCAACCACATGGCACGCAAATCAACAACGGCAAAAGGCCGCGTTACGGTCGCCGGAAAACGCTCTCGGTATGCGAACGTTTGTACGGGACTCCGCACAAACGAGAAAGGCGTCTTTGTTCTCATAGCAATCGGCACAACCGACGTCGCCGCCACACTCACACCCGACAATGCCCGACGACTCGCCGACCACCTACATGACTTCGCCGACGCCGCCGACGCCGCAGAAACCAACAACAAACCCGAAAGGAACAACCGATGAACACCACCCACATCACCCAAGCCCACATCGACGACATGGCGGCCATGCGCCGCCAGGGCTACAGCGTCCGCGAGATAGCCGCCGCAATGCACGACCAGGGCGTGAAAATCTCTCCCACCACTGTCAGCCGCTATATGCGCAGAGCCGGTGTCGTCGCCGACGAAGGCACTACCTACGAAGCCACAGCCACCCGCGTCAAGGCCGCAAAACAGCGCGTGTACGAACAGGCGCTAAGCCTCCTAGAAGACGCCGAGGCGGCCCGCGAGCGCGTCTACGCCCCAGCCGAGGTAGTCGTATCCACCCCGGACGGCGCAGACGTGGTGAAGCTCACCGAGCCGCCGCTCGCGGACACCGCCAAGGTGCTGCAAACCGTCGAACGCTTGATTACCAACGCCCAACGCCTATTAGACACGATCCAAGAGGACACCGGCGAAGAAGCAAAGTCGCTGCTCGTCAGCCTCCAAGAGAACCTAGAGGCGTGGGTAAACACCACCGAGGAAGACCCAACAGCGCACAACGTCCCCGGCATGACCTACGACTCCGGGTACGACGTCCGCACCGACCCCGAACAGCAACCGTAAAATGAAGCCGTGACAATCCTTCAGGACTACCTCGCCGGCAACGCCACGGCAGAGCAAGTAAGGGCAGAAGTCGCAAAGCAACGGCAGGGGATGCGCAAAGCCACACCGCCGTATCCCCAACCCGACCTCAGCGACGATCCGTGGGCACCCCCGTCAATCTTCGAAGAAGTGACAATCGCCCAGGCAGTCGGAAAACTCACCCGCGAGCAAGCCGACGCCCTTCTCGCCCCCACCGGCAACAACTAACCCCCTACAACCCCCCAGGCACACCAAACCAGGGGTTCAGGCCACCCCGCCAAAACCCCTGCTAGGTGCCAATTCCGCTACATCAGCGCAGCACCACCATCAAGGCGCGGCAACACCCGCGACTCCCCTTCATCGTCCAGCGCCTCGCCACCCCAGCGGTAGACGCTGCCAAGCGGGTAGCGCCGCACCAGCGCCTCGAACTCGTCCATGCCGAGACGCCCTCCCACAGTTCGCGCGAACCGCTCGCCCGCACCGGGCTTGACGTCCAGGCCGAGCACGTTGCACACATCGACCAGCAGGTCAATCACCCGCACCGACGCCGCCGAGTTACCCGTCGTGCGCTCCACAAACGCCCTCACCGACGCCAACGCCGCCGCCCAGTCCTCAAACCGTGCTTCGCTTAGCTCGTCCACGTCACCGGGCGTAAACGCCCCGTCGTCGTCCAGGTCATACGGGCGCGGCAGCCGGAAGCAACAACGCCCGTAACCGTCGCGGTAGCCGTCCAAGGCATCGCCCAAAGCAACCGGCAGCCGCCGGCTCATAGCTTCCGCGCTCTCCCAGCGGCCGTCCGCAGGCGTCAGCGCGTACAGATCACGCCCCAGCGCCGCGACGTCGTGCGTAGTCGCATAGACGCCGCGCCGCGCCGCAAACTGGCGAACGCTATCGACGTATGCCGGGTCATCTGCGCCTTTAAAGCTCACAAAATCGCTCATTCGTTTTCCTCCAAATCGACCAGGGGCGCGTCTGAGACTTCCCACACCGGCAGACCTTCCCCCGTTGTGTTGCCTTCCAGCATGTCTGCCCGCAACTTCTCCGCGAGCAGATCGGTGGAAATCAGCCAACGCGAGCCGATTTTCAATGCCGGCAACCGTCCTTCACTACAGAGACGTCGCACTGTGACAACGTGCGAACCCGTACCGGCCGCAAACGTTTTCACGTCTACGAGGTTTCCCAGGCCTTCTAACTGGCTCAACGCTCCCCCTAATGGGTAGTTCCAATAATGGACAACGCCCAATGTATCCCAACACTAACGAAAAATCCATAGCGTGACGCAAAAATACGCAACAACAGGCATCCGTCGGACAGGCCCGCCCGTACAGCGACGTTCACCCCCTCCCTAACGCGCGCGAATAGCCACATGGCCATAACGGCATATGCGCATGTAGCCCTACAGGCATAAAGGCATATAGCTACATGGTCGTATAGGCATATCGGCGTGTAGGCATACAGACACCAATACAGTCAATTAGAGTGCATTACATGCCGCACGTCATATCCGTAATCCAGACCAAGGGAGGCACCGGCAAAACGACCACGACAATGATGGTCGCCTCAGCCCTCGTCTCTCTCGGCTACAACGTCCTCGCCCTCGACTCCGATAAGCAACGATCCGCCGCAGACTGGGCCGACGACGCCGGCGACGACCTCGGCTTCGACGTGCTGCATGTTCCCACCGAGCGCACCCTGCAAAACGCCCTCGACCGCTACACCGCCGACGACTACGGCCTCGACTTCATCATCGTGGACACCCCGCCCGGCAGTAACAGCATCGTCGATGCCGCCTCCCGCGCCGCCGACCTCGTGCTCGTGCCCACCGGCGTCTCCCCGCTCGATATGAAGCGAACACAGGCAACCCTCGACGCCTTCGACGGCACCGGCATACCCGTCGCCGTCGTCCTGGTGAACGTGGATAAACGCGAGAAGCTTCTCGACCTGGCCCAAGAAACGCTCAGCGCGAACACCTACGCCGCACTCGCGGACACGATCATTCCAACCCGGAGCGCCACCAGGAAAGCCGGCTCAACCGTGCCGCGCATTGAAACGCGCCCCTTCGCCGAATGGATCGACCTAGCCCAAGAACTCAACGACGCCTTCTAAAGGAGCCACACAATGGCAATCAGCAACGCTGCAAAAATGGCGCAAGCCGACAAACAAACCCGCGCGCGCAAAGCAACGAAAAAGGCCACAAAGAAGACCACCACAAAGAAGACCGCCGCTAAGCAAGCAACCACCCGCACCACGAAAGCCGTGCCACTCTCAGGCCACGAAGACAGATCGGCGTCGCTGCGCCTCTACGTCAAAGACAAAGACCTGCTTAAACGCGCCAAAATCGCCGCCCTCGAAGACGACACCAGCCTCTCCCAATTGTGGGAAGAATGGGCAATCGACTGGCTCGAAAATAGATAACCATATGCCTATGCAGCCACATGCCTATATGGCTGTACGCCTGCATGGGCATACGCCTACATGGCTATATGGTGGAAAAATCATCGCGCGCGGCACGGCAACTACGCTGACATGGTTTAGGCTGGGGACGTCCAAAAAATGAATGAGGCCCGAACGGCGGCAACCGTCCAGGCCTCGCTTATCCGCCAGCACCTACCTGGCAGAAAGCACGGCAATGAGTCTATACGCAGACACCACTGCCGGCACACCACCGGGCGTGTCTTTCGCCCCGCCGGCAACTAGAGACACCGGCGGCCTCGACGACACCCCCGCCGGCCTCACCGACCGCGATGCCTTACTCGCGCATCTCGGCCGCGACGTAATCCACGCCAGCCGCACCCGCGACTTTGCCAAGGCCTACTACACCGACAAGGACGGCAACCGCCGCCCACGCATGTACCGCGTGAACGCGGAAGCCTTCACCCGCTGCCAGTACGCCATGCTCACCGGCAAGCAATACGCGGCCGTCCTCGTCGTCGATATTGACGTCCCCGGCGAACCCGGCGGCCACCCGGCCAACCTCGCCCCGGGCGTCCGCCGCACCTTCCATGACCTCCACGCCCGAAACCTCGGCCCGTCATGGGTGGGGATCAACCCGCAGAACGGCAAAGCGCAGGCAATCTGGCTAATTGATCCCGTCTACGCCGACAGCACCGGCAAATCGCGCCACATGGCCCTACTGGCGGCCGCCTCCCGCGCTCTCGGGGAACTGCTCGACCATGACCCTCATTTCTCGCACCGTTTTAGCCGTAGCCCGTTCTACGCCGGCGACGATCCGACGGCCTACCGTTGGTTTTGCCAGCACAAGCGCGTGAACCGACTCGCCGACCTGCTCAAGGAGGTTCGGAACATGGCCGACCTGCCACAACACGAGAAGAACCCGCGCCAACAGTTCACCAGCGGCCGCGAACTCATTACCGCAGTACGTCAACGCCGCGAACAGGCCCAAGCCTTCAAAGCCCTTGCCCAAGACGTCGAAAACGAGCTTGCCGACCAGCTCGACAGGTACGACCCGGAGCTAATCGACGGTGTGCGCGTCCTTTGGATCGACCAGGGCCGCGCCGCGCGCGACGAAACAGCCTTCCGCCATGCCCTCAAAGCCGCGCACCGCCTACGCAACAACGGCCAAAGAATGACCGACGCCGCAATCATCGACGCCTACGAGCACGCCTACAACGTCGCACATCGCACCGGGCACGACGGCCGGCCGAACGAGATGCCGCCCATGCGCGACCGCCAAACAATGGCCCGCAGAGTGCGCGGGTACGTCACACAGTCCGGCAACGCCCCGTATGCGCCTTCTGGGGCCGCTGGGAGGGCCACAACGCCCGAACGTAAGGCGTTGGCCACGATGGGCAGTAGAGGCGGGCAGAAGGCCGCCCAGCGGTGGAAAACAGACCCCGAAGGGGATTACGCCAAGGCGCAGAGGGAAACACTCGCAGCCGCAAATAAGCGGCGCACACTCCAAGGAGCCGGTACGCGTGGCCGAGTGCTGGCGGTGTATTCCCAGACACTTTTCGATACGGGAGAAGCGCCTACTGCACGTCAGATCGCAGAGGAAATTGGCGTAACCAAGCGCATGGTCAACATCCATCTGAAAGCGCTCCGCGATGCTGGGCTAGTAGAGAAGTAGGTGGGAAATGCCGTAAGCAATATACGGTTGCCCTGCCCCCGGGCAGTGAACACCTAGCCCCAGGTTCGCTCATTCCGGGAGAACGACCTCATGCCGGACTAGGGGGGGGGTCACACCATAAGCAATATACGGTTCCCCGCCGGTAGGCAGTGAGGTATCTAGGGCTTGCCGGCGTTCCGGTTGTGCCGCGCCGTAACTGTTCGGAACGGGTACACCCATCTGTACGCGCTGACCTGCGGCGTTGTGGGTTGTGCCGAGCGTGCTGCCGGAGTCCCTTTCAGTGTCCCTGGGGTAGGAGCGGCCGCATGAAGGTGCGCTCGTACCGCAGGACGCACCCGGACTCGTCTCGAATCCGGTCAGCGGCGATGAAGTCCGGGTGGGTGCCGAACAAGGTGCGGTACTGCTCGTAGGCAGCCAGGCTGGGGAAGCTGAACAGGGATTCCGCACGGTCACTCACACCTTCCGCGGGTAGGTAGTACCCGTGGTGGGTGCCGCCGTGTTCGTCGACATGCCGCATCCAAGCGCGGGCGAACTGTTCAAAGGCCGCGATCTGGTCGGGGTCGATGGTGTAGTGGACGACACAGGTGATCACATCCACAACGCTAGGCCCACAGGCGCTCATTGGGGAGCCTTTGTCTGTGCGCCTCGTGGTGCAGCACACCAATCTGCCTGGTTTACCTGCGGAAATGCGTCAGTTCGCCAAGTTGGCGCCGATTTCAACGGTGAGAACTCCGACGGCGATGAAGAGGATGCCGAGGGCCATGGTTCGGGTGAGGGGTTCGTGGAAGATGACCCGGGCGAGGATCGCGGTGAGAGCTACGCCGGATGCTGCCCAGATGCCGTAGGCGACGCCAAGGGCCATGCCGTCGGCCAAGGCGAGACTTAAGGCGACGAACGCCACGAGATACCCCGCGATGACGCCGATGAACCATTTCTTCACCCGGCCACCGTCGGAGGCTCGTAGCGACATGGTCGCGACGACTTCGGACAAGATGGCGCCTGCGAGGAAGATCCATCTCATGAGTTGACTCCTGCTTCCTGGGCTGCGGTTTGCTGAGCTTTCTGGGAGCCGAGTTCGACGGTGAGGACACCGCTGATGATCAGAACCATTCCAAGACCCATCACAGCAGTCAGAGGTTCACCGAAAATCGCGGCGGATAGCACAGCGGCGAGCACGACCCCGCTGGCTCCCCAGATGCCATAGGCGACGCCGATCTGCATTCCTTCGCGCAGGCAGAAGGTGAGGAAGACGAAAGCGCCGATGTATCCGGCAGCAACCACGATGTACCAGGATGGGTGATTGAGCGCCGCCTTGAGAGACAGCGTCGCCGCCACTTCGGTAGTGATGGCGCCAGCGAGCAGGAACCACTGCTTCATGGGGTTGTTCCTTCGATCAGGGAGCGAATGCTGGAGACGACGGCTTCGAGATCCGCGCCGTGGAGGGTGGACACACCTGTGGCCTGGGCGCCCCAGAGTCCGTCGGCGGCGAGTCGGGCGGTGGTCAGCCTGGCTCGGGTGGCGGCGTCGAGATCGTCCGGGAGTTCGAGCCAGCGGCCCATCCGCGTAGTCCACGGTTCGGTGAGTTCGGGCCGATACGTCGCTTGGCCCCAGATGATGAACTCGGCGCGCTTGGCGGCCCCGTGGGCGGCGACGTGAACGTAGCTCAGGAGCCGCTCGGTGGCGTTGGCGTTCTCGAGGGGCTTGCCAAGGGTGGCAGTCATGTCGTTCTCGACGTTGGCCGCAGCGTGGTCGACGATCGCGGCGAGCAGTACGTCGCGGTTGCGGAAGTGATATAGCAATCCCGGTTTGGTGAGCCCGGCCTCGTGGGCCACTGCGTCAAGGGTAATGTCGCCACCCTCCGCTGCGTTCATGACGCGGAGGGCAGCTTCCAGGATCTCGGAGCGCTGACTGGTTCGCATATAGCTAACTTTACCATTTGGTAGGTGAAGCCTTCAACTGCGGGCGCTGGTAGGGGCACCTGGGGTACACCCCAAGCGAACAATTTGTGAATGAAAAAACTTCCTGTTCGCTAGGGTTAGTTCCAAGACTAACGGAACAGAACCGTCACTGCCTCTGGAGATCACTGAACAGTTGGGGGCGATCTCAGGACAAAAGGTGGGCTATGCCCGGGTGAGTTCGAAAGATCAGAACCTTGATCGTCAGATTGAACAACTCAAGGCAGAGAAGGTCTTCACCTATTACACGGATAAGGCCAGTGGTGGATCGCGTGAGCGCCCTGGACTTGATGAAGCAATGCGATATGTCCGTGCAGGAGATCAGCTTGTCGTCACGTCGATGGATCGGTGCGCGCGTTCACTGACGGATCTGTACGCCATTGTTGACGAGCTAGTCAGCAAAGGAGTGTCGGTGAAGTTCCTCAAGGAGGGACAGACCTACTCAAAAGACTCCACCCCGATCGCCAAGCTGATGCTAGGGCTGTTGGGCTTTGTTCAGTTGGGTAAGGCCGTGAAAGAGCTGGATCAACACCGTGAAATAGTTGAAAAAAATAACCCCGCAGGTTTCCCTGCGGGGTGTCGTTGTTAGAACGGTGCTTCGTCGTTGTCGGCGTCAGCGCCAGCCAGGGCGGCGTTCGCCGCCTCGCCTCCGCGACGGGCTGCGCGCGCAGCGGACTCTTTCTTGGAGTCGATCAGCTGCACGGTGTCGATACGGGCGACCAGCGGGTAGTGCTTCACACCGTCCTTGTCGGTGTAGACGTCGGTCTTCAGCGAGTAGCTCACTGCGACACGGTCGCCGGACCCGATGCAGCCGAACACGCCGGGGTTCTTCGCGTCCTGGACGTAGCCGGTCAGCT
>ERZ1029878.168-NODE-168-length-13353-cov-35.592345_pt1 | contig 13353 bp, 9 predicted proteins | sample MGYA00519234_ERZ1029878 | MGnify/ENA primary metagenome ERZ1029878 (study PRJEB33666, sample SAMEA4610928) | skin metagenome | biome: Human-associated habitat; feature: Malodor aspect; material: skin | place: Philippines | collected 2015-08 ... | reverse complement strand
TATCCTTGTAGTCGAACACGAGGTCATAGCCTTGTTCGCGCAGCGGAATGTGCATGCCCTCCGGCTTTTGCGCTGGGTACAAACGGTCGAAGAGCATGAAACCGCGGGGTAATTCCGGCCTCTCAGTGACATTCTGAAGCGCTTCCCACAACCGCTCCGTCGGGTTGACACCTGGGCGGTGAAATCCCATGCCAATAATCAACCCCGGGTTGCCACCCCGCTTCGCAAACCCGTCGCCGGTCATCGCGGCGAGGGTCGTTTCGAAACCCCAAGCAAACGTACCGCCTTTGATTTCCGGGTTCTCGCCGTCGTGGTCTCCAGTCTCCTTGTGGTGCCAGCCGGCCACGGGGGTCGAGGCCATGAGTGCATCTTCTGGAACAGCTCCGTTTTGGAGGCGCTTGCGACTTGGGTTTCCGCGTTTCGACACCTGAAGCGAAGTTCCGTCAACGGCCACCGTGCCGTCCCACTCAGCGAAAGCCTCGGGGTCCATGAGTTCAACGCTCGCCCAGATAAGGCGGTTCGTGAACTCTATTCCGCGAGCGCGACGCTTCTCGCGGAAGGCCGCAGTTTCCTCGTCGTCGTCGTCGACGTCAAGTTGGCCGCCGGGAACGAGGTCGAGCCATTCGCCCACGGTGTAGCGCTCTTTCAGCCGAATCTCCGGGTACGGCTCCATGGTCTCGCGTGTCACCCAGAGCGTGTACCAGACGCGGTCAGCCCAACGCTTTCGCACCTTACGGCGCTCGCGCTTGTCCTTTACGTCGAACTCCTCCTCTTCCAAGCCGAGCAAGGACCAGATTGCAGGCGTAAGACCGAAAGCGATAGTGCGGCCCATGTCCTGGAAGTGCTGCGCTTGTCGTTGGATAGCCAGCAGAAGCCAGAGCGTTAACGCCGCGTGGATCGACACCTTAAGGCGCCGCCCACCGCGGTTCGTAATGAGCCCGTCCTCGACACGCCACTGCTCCACGAGGCCTACAACACCGGAGCGATCCACAATGTCCCAGGCCAACTTCACCGTGGAGTAAACTTCGCGCCTTTGCTCTATACACAGCCAGTCGCGGTCTTTCGCCTTCTCCTCGCGCTCTTCGAGCTCCTTCTCGGACGGGGCAACTAGCGCCTCGTCCCAAGCCTTCTTCCGCCCCTTCGACGGCTTCGTAGCATCGGCTTTCGCCCAGTGCTGGCGCACCTGCTCGTACCAGTCGCTCTCGTGTTGGGACATCGTGGTTCACCTCCTCTCGTGGAGTGTTTTTGGCAATAAAGGACTCACCCTGGGTGCTCACCAGGCGTTTTAGGGGTTGATGGTTGGTTGGTTCTGGGGCGCTTACGCCCCGCCTCGAATTACGGTGAGGGAAGCCCGTCCCGAGACCCGCTTCGGACCTCCGTGCAGCAGCGCTCGCGCTTCTCGCGCGGTGGTTTGCTCGTCACTGACGAGGAACCTTCGATAGTGCTGGAGGTCTTTCAGACCAGCGGCCTCAATCACTGCGGACTCTGGAACGCCCCGGCGGACTTGGGTGACGATCCACGTCGTACGAGCGCGGCTCATGTCCACGGCCAGCGACGGGCGGTGCGAGCGCTTCGTGAACAGCGCCACGGTGCCAGCGCCTTCGGTCGTCCGCTCCGGGCGGAACAACCAGCTCTCCTCGCTCACCGCACGCTCCGCGGCTTCCCGAATCGGCTGCGCCCAGTCGTGGTCTACGGGCACAAAACGCCGTCCCGCACCGCGGTAGCCCGACGGGTACACCACTGTCCCGGTATCGTCCGTCTCGACATCCGAAGCGCTGAGCGTCGCGACCTCTCCGGATCGAAGCCCCGCTCCGAGAGTGAGTGCCAAAAGAAGGTTGGCTTGCTGACGGCGCTGGACAGTGGCCTCACCGTCCGCCCAATGGCGTAGACGAGTCATCTCGTCCTGTGTGTACGGAGCGCTCTTCTTGTCGGTGCCGTACTGCGGCCTTTCCCTGGGCGCGTCGTAGTGGCGGTGAGCGGCCTGGCCGACAACGCGCAGCAATGACCTCGTTGTGCCTTGGACGTGGGTGCTGTACCCAGACTGGTCAACGAAGGCATTAACCGTGGCCTCGGTAAACACCGCCTCAACCGACACTTCCCGTCCGGTCATCGAAACGAAATCCGCGAGTCGGGCGACGGTACGAAGCGCGGCGCGGGTTTTGTCCGCGCTCCAGTCCTCCGTCACGGCAGTCGAAACGGAGTCCGTTACGAAGTCCCGGACCACGTCCCAGCGGGGCTTCGGCAGGACCGTTGGGGTGTAACCGGCAATGACCTCATGTGGTGTGGTGGGCATGGCGATTTTTCCTTGTCCGCACACGCCGTATGTGGTGGTGGCGTGGGCTATCTCTGTGGTGAGGTGAGATAGCACCAGCCTGCGTCGACACCGAGAGGTCGTCAAGGTCCGAAAACGGCGCTTGCGCCGTTTCAGACCGCGCCGTCCTGACGGCACCATTAGCGACGATACCGCACTTGAAGTGTACGTTTGCGTCATTTTGCACCTCCGTCGATAACTTCAAAACGAGTATTTTCTGTACCTTTTCGTTCACCCGTCCGGGGGTAATCGCCAAGGTCCGATCTCTGCCCTGCACCACCGAAACCGGCTTTTGAGCCGAGCCCAGCCCAGTGGCTCAGCGCCCCGACATCTGTCGCTAGGCCAGGCCACATGGCGTACGGGTCGGTCAGCGCCTCGACGTGGTCTTCCACCGTGTCCGGGCGCTCGGGGTTAAATCTTGCGAGACGCTCGAACTCGTACAGGTGCGTCGTTCCAATAGCGGCAACAGCAACTCCTCGCGGAACCGAGCGGATCACCTGAACTGCCCACGTTGCACGGAGACGACGAAGCGACACCCTGAACGAGCGGTTCTTGTTGAGCTCTTTCTTGACCAGGTCATTAATGTCGCTGTATGGCAGTAGCCGCTCGCCTCGGTCTTTCGCCTCGGCCACCGCGGCGAGCCCCGATCCGAATACCGAAGCGACGGGCACTTCCGGGGCGTGCCCTGCGCCGCGTAGTCGCTCGACATTCAGCCACGTCACCCCGTCGCGGACACTCACGTCGCCAGCAAGGACGATCTCCATGCCGTCGCAGATGCCTGCTCCGAGGCCGAGTGCAAGCACGGTGAACGCCTGCATGCGTGTGAGTTCCGTGGACTGCGACTGCACCCAGTGGCGGAGAGAGTCGAAGTCGCGTGCCGTGTACGGCCTAGCTCGCCCTTTCGGCTCGCGCGGTCGCAGGCACACTGTCTCGCCGGTGAGTGTCACCACAACCTTGTTGAGGTACGAGCGAAGCACCGAGGTGTTCCGGTGCGTTTGTGCGAGGTCGTTCAGTGACGCGCGGCAGATGTCCGTATCGAGCACCGTTTCGCGGGTCACCGGCCGGCCGACGCGGTGGCAGAACGCAGCGACGTGTGTCAGCGCACGCATGTACTTTGAGACCTCGCTGTGGCGGTCCAGCCGAAGGTGGAAGTGCTCGGCGCCGCCCTTTTCGAATGCTTCCAGAACAATCTGTTGCACTACTGGTGCGACTGTTGACCAAGTGGTGCCACTGACAAACTGGGGTGTGTAACCAGCGACTCGCCGTTCGACATACTCACGTTCCTGCGGGGTTAGCGACATGGGCTGACCCCCGTACGAGCCAGTGCAGTACCCCCGCAACGGCCACCGCTGCGGAACCCGCTTCGAACCCCGGTACGGTGAAAACCATGTCCACCTACCCGCCGCCGCGCGAGGCCTACCCGGAGTGGCCCGATGTCGAGACTGAGGCGCTGCCGCCCGTCTACGCCAAGGCAATGAGCATGCGTGAGTCGCTCGTCCGCGAGATTGAGCGGTATATCGAACGGGGGTGGGCAGCGTCGCAGAAGGACTTCGCTGAGCGGGCCGGCATTGGAGAGACAGTCCTTCGTCGCTGGATTTCCGGCGAGCGGTGGCCGGCGGTCCATACCGTCGCGGCGGCCGAGGCGGTGCTCGAAACGAGTCTCTGGCCGCACCAGGTCTCGCGAAAGCCGCACCTGCGTTCCAAGGGTGGTTATTCCTACCCCTAGCAGCACGTTCAATGTCCCCGGCGCTACGGTGGTGGCATGGTAAGACCGAAGCCAGGTAGTCCCGCCAGCCTCTACCCTGGCTGGCCCGACAGTCTCGATGTGGCCGTGACCGAGCACGCGATGATCCAGGCCATGGTCATCAATCTGCGGCGCGAGAGGAACCGCTACCGGAGCGTCAAAGGGGTCGCGGAGCAGTCCGGCGTCGCCGCCTCGACTATCTCGGACATCCTCAACGGCAACACTTGGCCGTCGCTGGAGACCATGTCCAGACTCGAAGTCGGCCTCGGGGTTCGCCTGTGGCCGGGGGTAAAAACCGCCGAACAAGACACGTAGTTCGTTTTGCATACCTCCACCGTGTCGTGGGAAGAAGCAAACACCAGCAGAAAATAGTGGGGGTAATTCATCACGCCGTAATAAGACGACAAGTCGTCTGGAAACGGTAAGACGGAATAATCCGGTACGCCGTAGATAAGTTTTGTGTAGCCATGAATGCACTTGTGCTGCTCAGTCCGCCTTCCTCAGTACGGATTGTGGTGCTGGTGGCATGTATTGATTCCGGAAACTCAGATTCCTATGGGTCCACCGATGTCCCAGGTAACGTGGACAGAACAATCTTGAGTTTGGAGGAAGTAAATGAACCGCGAATTGGTTTTCATCGTCTACGTCAGCGACATCCAGAAATCGGTTGACTTCTACAAGGCTTTGCTCGAAGTCGAAACAACTTTTGAAACACCGCGTTACGTCACTTTCGGACTAGCGGAAGGCGTTGCTCTGGCCCTGTGGACTGGAGAGTCATCGGCTCTGGCGGGCGAACCAGTACGTACTTCGGAAGTTTGTCTGAACGTCACAGCAGAGCAGGTGCAGGAGACTTACGACGCCTGGGTTGCGAAGGGTGTTCGCGTCATCGAAGAGCCGCACGAGGACGTATTCGGCACTACATTCGTCGTTGCCGACCCTGACGGCAATCGCGTTCGGGTCGCGCCAATCGACTAGTCATTCATTGGCCAGGTAAGCCGTGAGGTCCACGAAACGACCGCTACTTGTAGTCGTACCCGTGTTTCTCGTATACGGCCTCCGCGCTTACCGCCTCGGCCACCACAGCGCGAACCGCTTCGGATTTCAAGTCGAGTACCTTCAGCGACTCGGTATTCGCTCCGGAGACCGACTCGATTCGCACAAATTGCTCTCCGTACTGCTCGGCGTAGCGTGCAAGACCGCGCAGCTTCCCAAGCGCGTCACCAAGGTAAGCACCGTGCGGGTCAACAATGGACGCACGCAAGTTGTCCTCGTTGTCACGGAGGAAGAAGACGAAGTCCGGCTGTACCGAGCGCCAGCGGCCGGTTGCCTCGTCGTAATAGACTGCCGTCACAGCGTCCGGGCTCGGGCGCGACGGATTGCGGTACCAGGCCTCGAATCCCTGCCGTTTCATTTCGGTCTCCACAACCTTGGCTTCCCAGTCATTGAGCTTGGCGGGGGCACTGCCGTCCTCTGCCTGGAGGGTGTGCTTCTCGTAGCGCGGGAACGGGTCGATCTCTTCCTTGTCTTTGTTCCAAACACCCGGAGCCACCAGTCGGTTTTTCGGCTTCGTCAGGTAGACGAAGCTAGGCTCTTCGGCCATCTCGCGAAGCGTGGTGTAGGTCGCCTCTCGACTGTCAGGGAGCATGGCAATCTCGGCACGGTTGCTATCGAGCCACTTCTTCGCCGTCATGTCCGCCTCACGCCACAATGCCTCGCGAACACCATCTACCTTGGCGAGCGCGGCGAGCGTCAGGTGCGCCTCGATAACGAGGTTCTCACTCTCTTCACCACGCTCGATGCCCGCGAGGAGGTAGTCATCGACCCAGAGGTTCGCCAAAGCCTGTGTGAAGACCGGAGTCGCGCGCTCGAAGGCGTCGTTAATGACCCGGTCGTCGGCGACAAGCTCCAAATCTTCTTCGCTGTCCAGCTCACGGTCGGAGTAGCGGAAGACAAGTCGGGATGTCTCCACCTTTAAGATGTCCTGCTTAGCCTTCTCAACAGCGTCGGCATAGCGCACGAGCAAACCGTTAACCGCGGCGACCAGTTCACGCTCCGCCTTGACCTGGCCGCCGTCGAGCAGACCGTCGGACTCCAGCTCCATGCCCACGTTAAGCAGGCGCGAGATGGGCTTGTCGGAGCGCTTCGGCGCGATCTCCCTCGGCAACTGTGTAAACAGCGACCACAGGTCGTCGCTGTCCACTGGCTGGAGCAGTTCGGGCTTTACCACAGGAATAATGGGTGGCTTGACGGTGTCGTCCGGGGCGTTGATCTGTTGCACGACATCTTCTGCTGCGTCCCGGTTGAAACGCGGCAACAGGCAGAGCACGGAGTTGAGTAGGTCATCACCTGGGATTCGACGGGCTAGCGGAGAACGCACCATACGGCCAATGACCTGGGTGATGTAGTCCCTGTCGTTGGCTGGCCGGTACGAAACCATCACCTCTGCACGCGGGCAGTCCCAACCGGTCGAGATAGCCGTCTTGGCGAACAACACGCGAATCCACTCGCGGTCTTCGACCGACTGTGGTTCCACGTACGGAACGAGCACGTCGCCGGCCTGGATAGGTGTGTGTTCACCGAAGACGTGGGCGAAGCAGTCATATGGCAGCTCTGGCCACCCCTGGCGCAGCGACTGGATCACCCGGTGCATATCCTCCGGGGTCGCCAAGTCCTTCATCTGCACGACCATCAGCGGCACAACCCGTTTGCCGTCGCCGCCCTGTTCTGCGTGGTACGCCGCCCAACGACGGGTGGACTCGGCAAGCAGACCCGCAGCCTGAGTGACAAACACGTTCTCGAACGCTTCGCCTTCCTCACCTGGGATCTGGAGCTCAACGATGTCCTTGAGTAGGCCCGACTCCTGCACCTCGTCAGTGGGCACTTCGACGTCTTCTAGCGCTACGCGGTCACCGGGCATGTCCTGCACCATCTCTTTGAACTTTCCGGGGGTCGCTGAAATACCCATGACCACCGGCATTGGCGGCACCGGCTCGCTTGCGCCCTCCGGGGTATGGCCGGCGATAAGCCGCTGGAGAATCGTCTCGCGTTCGTTTTGCTTTCCAGAGCCGCGGTGGGCTTCGTCTACCACGAAGTAAACGTGGTGGTCGGGCGAGTTCAGTGTGTTACGCAGCGTGTCCCAGATGGTCACCTGAGCTCCGTCCGGCGCAGCGCCGAAGAGTTCGAAATTATCGTCGGTGCGCTTCTTTCGGCCTCCTGTGAGCAAGCTGTTTTTGGAGAGCTTCTGTGTGTTGAGGAAGTAGATTTTTCCCTGTTGCAGTTCTTCGTGAACGAAGGATGAGTCAATCTCGACCGTACGAGACGCAAGGTGGCTCGATGCGCCCTCGATACGGTGACGAGACTGGCGGTTCAAGTCGGGGTTGTCCGAGAACCAGATGATCACGGCCTTCTCGTCCGGCACCCGGTCGTCCGACGGAAGCAGAAGCCGCTCGAACACGTCAGTCGCGATCACAGTCTTGCCGGCACCCGTGGGTGCAAAAAGCGAAAATGCAGCCTGCATGCCAATTGAGCGGGCATCGTTGGATTTGTCGAGTCGCTTTAGGACTTCTTGCGACGCAGTCTCCTGATAGGGCTTAAGCGTGTACTTCATGGCTAGATCGCTCCTCCAGACTGAGTGAACGCGAAGTTGTTGAGGTAGGTCGAGTAGAGCTGCACGAACTCAACGTCGAATTCGGACAGTTTTGCCACCGCCGACTGAAACATCAGGTTGTCATCGGCGACGATGTAGATAGTCGTGACGGTCCCCGTCTCGCGGACCGATTCGGCAAACGTGTCGGTGGCTGCGATGTTCTTGATGATGCCGTGGCTTTCGGCCACGTCCCAGCCGCGGTCAGGGATGGACTCGATGACACGGCCAAACTGGCCGGCACGCATCCACAGCAGCGGCGCGATCTGCTTGTAGGCCAGTCCGTGACGCACCATTGTCGGCGGCTCGTAGGTCAAAGTGAAGAAGCGAGCATTCGCCTCAAAGCCATCAGACATTGGGAACTCGTCGGTGAACTTGTAGTCGCCCTTAATCGGCTCGCCGTCTGGGGTCCTCCCTGTGATAGCGGCCTCAATTCTCGGCTTAGTCACGTAGTCGCAGATTCCAAGACGTTCCCATTCCTGGTCACCGGGGCGGAAGCCGTCCTTGGTAAGTTTCTTGACCTCTTCGAAACTGACCTCGTTATTCGTGACCGAGATTGAACGCCGCCGGCCACCGTCCTGTTTGTTCAAACGCATAACAGCATGAGCAGTGGTTCCCGAACCGGAGAAGAAATCGAGGACCGTGGCGTTGGGCTTGTCGGCGACGAAGAAACGGATCGTGTCTTCGACGGCATATAGCGATTTCGGGAAAGGGAATTTCCTGTTGGGCAATATCTTAGAAAGGAGTTTTGTGCCGTGAGACTGCGCGTTGTGGGATTGTGATGCCCATTGTGTAGTCGGCATCACGGTTTTGAGCCCCTTTGAACGACGGACCTCTACAGAGCCATCTCCGTTGCGCCCAATGATTTCGATTTCACCGCGTTCAATATCTTGCAACTTTCCGCTCGTCAGGTAGTAAGGAGTGAATCCTTTGGATTTTGAACCGACTGCTTTTGCGAAGCCCTTCTCCACGCGTTTCATCAAACTCGGTGGAGTTAGGCCCCAAATCATTTCGGTGCCGTCGGGTTTGACGGGGAAAACGGAAACACAGCCGTCCGGGGCTAGGACCGATTCTCGTGGTACATCATCTGCTAATGGAGCACTTGTCCCCACAATTCGTCCATCGCTTTCCGATACGTAGATAGCATAAAATTGGTCTGGCCGACTTCCACGTTTTGAAGTCATCTCGAACCTGCGCAGGCTGTTCCACCGCACTTTTTCCGACGAATCGACTTTGAGAACCAGGGGCTCAATTTTCGACGACCCAAATTGGACAAAATAGATATACTCATCCGTCCGTGTGAACTGATTCGACCTAATCGCTCCAGTTGGGTTAATGAGCGAACTCACCATCTGAATCCGCGCCTCCGGGAACGTCTGCTCCAACAGCATCCCCAGCCGCAGGTACTCTTTTTCGTCAATGGTGACAATGAGCACCGAGTCTTCCGGGTTCAACAACTCCTTGGCGATCTCCAGACGCTTCTCCATCATTGACAGCCACTTCGAGTGCTTGTACTGGTCATCGCCGTCAACGTAGTCGTTGTTGTACTTCCAGTCTTTGTCCCTCGTGTTGTAGGGAGGGTCAATGTAAATACAATCCACCTTGTGACGGTGGGTGTAGGTAAGCAGGTTTAGAGCATGGAGATTCTCGGAATTAATGACCGTATGGAACGGTGCCTCCGGGTCGTCGGAGTTAATCACCTCGCCCGTCTGCACAAGCCCGGGGTAGATAACGTCGTCGTGTTGCGCGACCACGACGAGGTCTTCGACTAGCACCCCGTCTCGCACCTCCGCCTCGGAGTCCTTAGCGGGCTTCGTTTCGACCAACGTCGCGGAAGGGCCGCCCTCGGCCTTGCGGTCAATCTTGGCGACAGTCCAGAGTGTCTTGTCTCCGGCCTTTTTTGAACCTCTCGGCGGCAAGATGTACACCGTGTCGCCGCGTCGGACTGGGCGCGTTGGTAGTTCGACGGCGTCGGGCAAATGGCGCTCAAAAACCAAGCCGAATGAGCGTTGGTTCTGCGAATGGCGAATCTCTCGTTCGAGTTCCGCTGCGAATTTCGAGTCGAGGCCGCGGGCCTGTTGGAGCAGGTCAGTTAAGCGTGACATGGGGTCCTCTCTTTTGCAGGAATAAGCGTATCGAACCGTCTCGGAAAACGAGCCGAGTGGCGGAGCGGATTTCCTACAAGCCTGGCAAAGTCGATGAGGCGTTCGAAAGAATTGATATTGCTGCAATGTAGAGGCTGCTCGCATGACACCCTCGCCCGCTGGAAGTCGTTAGTGCAGGTGGTAAAAAACACGGGTTAAACTCCGATACGAATTCGTTTTCGCATAGCGCGCGACTAGGCCATATTTCGGGCTAAGATCGCATGTTCCCGCAGGTCAATAGCAGCGCGCGACATCGGTCGAAATCACGCACTGCATTATGTGGCCACGATGAGCAGATGACGTTCCCAGCCACGCATAAGGTTGACAGTCTAGTCGCCAAGACCGACTCCGCATGAGTTCCTCAGTTCGCTGCTTCGCGACACACCCTTGTTGCGCTGGCCGAACACCGACTGCCACTCGCCTCGCGTCGGCGATACATCTCCTACTGGTAGTGCTTTCCGCATGGATCACCATGAGCAACCCCGAGGTGCTCTGAAACGGGTCGACGGAAGCGTCCGCCCGCTGCTTGGCGTTCTCGCGGAGTGCTTCTCACAGAACAGGCTACGCTGCGAGGAGTTCTTCGAGGGCCGGTTCGGAGAGCCTACATGTGGTGAAGTTTATCGAATCCTGAGACCGTCGTTCTCTCCTCACTTTGGAGGGTTAAACACGGTGCGTCCATCTTCCTCGACTAGGCTCTCATGCATGTCAGAAGCGAGTTTCCGGATCAAGTATCAGGGAGCAAACCCTGAATACCACGAGATGGATGCCGCTCACCTTGCGGAAGCCCTAATGGGGCTCAGTGAAATGGGGCGTGTCGCTTACAGGGTGATGCACCCGGAAGATACGCACACACTTCAGGTCAAGGTCAATGCCCTCGAAGCCGGGTCTTTTGTGATCGACCTCGAGGCAGTACTTCCCCCTTTGGAGCACCTTTACGGGCAATTTGTGGGGCTATTCAACACCCCGGACGCGACGGCCTTTGCCAATGCCAGTGGATTTGTAGCGCTTCTCGGTAGCGCGGTCGGGTTGGTGAAGTGGATCGGTGGCCGCGAACACAAGATCAAACGCGACGGCGACACAACGACAATTACAACAGTCGATGGTGATGAGACACAGGTGTCGACGGTTATCTACAACATCTCCGGAAACGCTCAATTCCTCACCGCCACCAGCCATGCCACGAAGCCGTTAGAAGACCTCGAGTACGACCTCATGCAGATCCAAGACCCGACTGGTGAAGTTGTCGAACAGGTCCACGAGGATGAGCGTGGCTACTTTTCGGTCACCCCAGACACCCGTGAAAAAGACGAAACACTCGACTTGGAGGTGCTCGTTGAGACAGTCCAACTCGGAGACTCCCGTCGCATGTGGACGTTTAAGTCCGGTGATCAGAAATTCAATGCGAAAGTGCTTGACGAGGACTTTCTGGCGCAAGTGAAGAAGGAGGGAATCCTTGTCAATGCCCAGACGAGGCTGCTTGTACAGCGACGCGAAATTCGAACCGTACAGCCCAACGGCGAAGCGAAGTCGGCCTACTCCATCACGAAAGTCCACAACGTGATCAATCACGGACAAGACCCTCTATTTGACTAACTGTCGTAGTGACCAGCTGTCCACATTCGACCAATCCTGCTACACCTGCTGTCAGGTCAAATGCCTCTGCCGCACGAGACCCAACAACCAGTACTGCCAAAACCGCTTCGAGCCAGTCACCGCGCAGGCTCTTACACTCCTCTCGTCGTTGCCAGCGTGTGGCGCATGGTCCGAACTGACATAGTCGGCGGCTCAGTCGCCAAGCGCACCGGTGTCTCGCCCCCTAGGAATTATCTTCAAGCCACGAATACCCGATTGGTTGAGGCAGTCCTCCGCGACCACTTCAGCGTTGTCAAAAAACGTGCGGTCGTCCGAGATGTCCACCGTCGCCTCCACCGGAACGAATTTCGTGACGGGAAGCGGATCGAACGTTCCTAGTTCATGCGGCCGGTACAAACGAAGTGGCTCGCTTCCCTCCCACTCGATTCCGACCCGGAGGTCGTATTCAGGACTACCATGCTTTTTGCTCATCCCGCGGGCGGCGAGCATGAGGTCCGCAATGAATGCCTCGATGAAGAATGCGTGTACCGAGTTCCCCTCTTCCTGGACGGGAAGGTTCACCAACGCCGATACTGCCCCGTCGTCATGGAAAGCGAGGTACGACTCCGGGTGGCCGCCTTCTTCCGAGAGAAGCAGATAGCGCCAGCTACGGAACCCACGGCGCGGATACACGTTTGCGTAGTATGCCCCGAGAGGTGTTTCCGGCCTGCTGTAGTGCCAGAGGTTTTCCCTCTGGTTCACCAACCGGTTTGCGAACTGGCTCACGTCGTGGCTTTCCATGGGCGCTGTCACGGTTCTCGTCACGGGTCTCGCAACACCGACCGCCCAAAACCCCGAGTGAGACGTGAACTGCTTTGTGCGCTCGTAGAGCTCAATGAGCAGCTCGCGACGCTGCCTAGCGGCGCTGAAGCGCTGCTGGTACAGGCGGGCGATTTCTGATTCGGGGAGCCAGTCGGTGTCAGCCCCGTGGCGGATCGGAACGTTGAACTTCTTGTCCTTGCCAATCAGCATGTGTGGAGCTTGCTGGCTTGCCGAGACGATAACCGCTACGGCATGCGAACCGTCGTCCGAGACGAGGGGCACGATTTCAACGTTGTGCAACGGTGGCGTGACGTGGTTGTACGCGACGCGCTGATAGGCCTGGATGTAGTTGTCATCTACTGGGCCTGTGTCGAGCCTGGTCCCGGCACGACTGTCCGAGTCGGTGACTCCATAGATGATCACGCCACCGCCATAGTTAGCCATGGCCGCCAAGTCCTTCTTAACGTCCGATTGCACCAACGACTCTTTCGAAGGCAGCGACTGTTTGAAGTCCAAGTCTTCTGCCTCCGGGACGTTATTTTCCACAGCCTGGGTGATCATATCGTCGGTGATAGGGCCGGCAGGAAGACCGAGCGCGCGGTGCAGCGAAGTAAACATGCCAACAGATTATGCGTGACAAGACGGATTAGTCGGTGGGGTCACGCCGGGTTTCCTGCTTTGGGTAATGGAATTGCCGCGCAGCCGAAGCAGGGGTTGATGACGCGCCGGGGGGGGACGGACAATCACGTCGGGAGGGGTTGTCTCAACGCTCCCGTAGCGACACTGGCGCGGAGCTATTCACGCGTTCGCCTTCTCGCCTTGAACGGGGGTGCATGTGACCCACTGAGAATACAGCAATGGGAACGCATGGCTATCCGCATATGTGGATCTTTCGCGTCGATGTCCGAAACGGTTTTCGCTGCGTGGGGACTACTTTCGGGTGCCGGCTTTAGTCAAGTTTGGAACTAAATCGCGGAACCTGTGGAACCAGGTTCGGAACCGCGCCGCGTTGGTGGTGGTCAAAGAGTTCTCCGAAACCCCCATTACCGGGGTTCGGTAAATTTTCGGGAGACGCTCGCCGGACGTTCGGCGGTGCACTCAATCGCGGGCGATGAGC
>ERZ1029878.165-NODE-165-length-13378-cov-83.159574_pt1 | contig 13378 bp, 16 predicted proteins | sample MGYA00519234_ERZ1029878 | MGnify/ENA primary metagenome ERZ1029878 (study PRJEB33666, sample SAMEA4610928) | skin metagenome | biome: Human-associated habitat; feature: Malodor aspect; material: skin | place: Philippines | collected 2015-08 ... | reverse complement strand
GTCCGTCAGGCCGGGGATGTCCCCGACCCGGTACCTGGCGTCGACTTAGGGGACTTGCCTTCCGGCCCTGTCAGTGGGGCCTTGGAAGGGACATTCTTCACTGACTGGGCCCGTCATCCGGACATGTTCGCCTGATCCGGAGGGCCGAGCAGAGACGTTGTGCGAACTGCGCACGGAGAAGCCCTGGCGCGGTGGTGAAGGACCCGGGTTCAATTCCCGGCGGCTCCACTGGAAAGAGACCCCCAGACCCTTACGGGCCTGGGGGTTTCTTCTTATTTGTGTTGGTAGCGACAATAAATGAAAGTGTAGGAAGGTGCACCAAAGCACAATGCCGTTCATTCCGTAGACCACGTTTAGACCACGAAAACGGCTATTGTGGACTACATATAGACCACGCAGAGACCACGAAAAAGGACGAGACCATGGTGCCCCGCCGCCCAACGAAAACGACAGTTCGGCACCGTCTCCCAACTCCCCTCCGCTGGCGCGCACGCTACACCGGACCCGACGGCAAGAAACACTCTGCCGCCACAACATTCCTGGAATCCGATGACGCCTACGCCTGGCTTTCCAACGAGCGCAAGATCATTGACCGTGGCGACTGGATCCCCACCGAAGCAACGCGCACGGGCCAAAGTGGACGATGCCCGCACTGTCGGGGATTGGCTTACCGAATGGCTCGAACTGCGCACCCGCGGCACCAACCCACTCGGCCCCGCCACGCACCAGAACTAGCAGCCGTCGAACGCGACATGATCGACGCCAACCCAGTCGTACTGCCCTCAGCCGCCAAAGCAATCCGGCACGACCGCAAACTACTGCCCGAAAACCAGGTCAGCATCGACATCATCAAGGAACTCGACCCCAAAACCTCAACCTCCCGAAACGTCAGGGGAGATCACAAACTCATTGCAATCCTGACCCTCGTCCACGGCGTCAGACTCGACGAAGCCCTCGGCGCACAACGCAAAGACTTCACCAAACACGGCGACACATGGACCTTCCACATCAACGGCAACGCCTACCGCGTCACCGACGGCCCCAAAAAACAACGCGGCATGGCCTACAAAAAACAGCGTCAAAACCGCCGCCGGCAACCGCCACGTCCCAATCTTCCCCCACTACAACGACGACCTGGAACACCACCTCAAACATTTCACCAACCCCAGCCCCAACGCATTCCTCTTCACCGGCCCCACCGGCAAAATCGTCATGGACACCTCATACCGCTCCATCATGAACCGAGCCAAAGAACGCGCCGGACACAAAGACTTCCGCATCACACCCCACTACGGCCGCGTCTGGCTAATCACCACACTGGTGGAAGCCGGCATGCCAATCCCCGCCATCGACGAAATCCTCGGCCAACGCGACCTACGCACGATCACCGAGATCTACATGCGCACCACCGAAGCCAAGAAACGCCAAGTCCTCGACAGCGTCAACCGTGCGCTCAAGGGACTGCCCGACGGGGTTGCCGACCTGGACGCAAAGCGTGCGGAACAGACACAGGTAAACCCAAAGTGCATGTAGTAGCATCAGCAAGCATTAGAAGTCATTAAGTGGCGCAGGAGGGAGAGGAGTGGGACATGACAATGGGGACCATGCCTCGTCGGGAGAGCGACAGAAAGGTAATCGCGACCACGAGCCGCGGAGAGAAGATCTACATTCTGAAGCCTCAGAGGTCGGGCCAATTCGTCCGGCGAGCCTGGAGCAACACCGGCAGGAGGATCAGGACTTCGATGGAGAACTTCGAATAGACGACGCTATTCCGGCTGAAGTAGTCAACGAGATTGCCCGCCAAGGCCGGGCTGAGATGCTCGCGTTGGTCCAGGAAGCACATTCTGGTCCGCTGCCGCCTGCTGCAGAATTTGGCAGATATGACGAGATCCTGCCTGGAGCCGCAGACCGTATCCTCAAAATGGCAGAAGCGGATATCGAGCTCCAGCGAATGCAAATCGCTGGAAACGTGGAAATCCAAAATGCGGTAGCAAGTTCAATCCGGTCGACCGCGCGTCGGGCAGACTGGCAACTGTGGGCGTACCTGATCATGTCGATTGCAATAACCGCGGTTGCGTGTGTCCTTGCGTGGAACGGCAAGGATGTGCCCGCAGTATTTGCAATCATTGTTGCTTCAGCCTCTGGATTTATGGTCTACAAGTCGAATAAGGACGGGCAGAATATCCACGCCCAAACAGGTAAAGAAAATTATCAGCAATAACACGCTAGGTGGAATGTCCCGAGGCGTTGCGGGCCGACAATGCGCGCAGCGACGCTTCGTCCTACTTGGGGTGTTTTTCACTGGGCTGCTGGGTCGCTGGGCGTGACGGCTTCGGCGTCTCAGAGGGTTGTTCTGCCGTCTTTCAAGATGCCGTACATGTGGCGGTCGATAGCAGGAACAGGCCAGCGTTAAAGAATTCTGCGACCTGTGTGGCCACGGTGGTGCTGTTGCCAGGTGGTGACAATGTTGGTAGTGACGTCCAGTTCCTGCGCTAGCAGGCTTGGGTTGTGCCCGTAGAGACGTTCCGCAAGTTCGTATTCGACAGGGGAGATAAGCATACGTGCCGCCCACCTATCGGCGGCTCGCTCTTAGCGCTGTGCAAACCACCCATTCGCGTGAGTTGAATGGCCGAGAGTAGCGTGCCCGAGTTCGTGGGCGAGGGTGCACAGTTCCTCGACCGAGTGCAGACCCGGAGCGAGCAGAATCAGGTCGTGCTGTGGGAACCAGCCCCCTTTGGCACGCGGGGAAAGCCATCCCACGTCGTCCACGTCGACCCATACATTCATAGCGGTGGCCATATCAAGCAAAGCAACGTGTTTCGATGACATCGTGCGCCTTACTTTGAGCGAGTAGTTGGCAGTTGGGTAACACTGGCAATGCGTGGTTGCACCGTCGCCTCAGCGGCAGGAGGAACAAGATGGGTCAGATCAACCGGTTCGACGAACGTGTTTTCAAGCAACACGTCGCCGGGTTCCTCGACTCGCCAACCACGCCCAGAAATCTGCATTCGCAGACTGCGGTAACGCTTGTAATCGATTAGGTCGAGTTCATGCGCGCGCCGCACAATCGCCTGGATTGAGCAGCCCCACTGCGCTTTCAGAGTCGTATATTCAGCAAGCGTGGTCTCTGGCGTGACCGTCCCGCAAAGCAACCGGCGAGGCATCAGCAACGCTCCAGCAAACTGGTTCGCCTCCGTCTCTAACGCAGTGATGTCGCGCCGGGTAGTCGCTGCGTGTAGGACGAGGTGGCCGAGTTCGTGGGCGAGGCTGAATCGGTAGCGGTCGCCGCTGCGTTGCCGGTTGAGGGCAATGACGCGAAGCGGGGCGGGGGTTGGAGTGGAAACGCCGTCGAAGTTGGTGTCTTCGACGATGTGGTCCGGCAGTGACGTGACGATGACGCCGCGTTGGTGCAGCACTGCTGTTAGGTTGCCGATGGCGGTATCGGGGCTAAGTGAGAGGTGTTCTCGTGTGCGTGCGGCGGCGTCCTCAATGACCACCTGGTCCAGCGGGGCATGCGGCAGTTCAAGGTCGGGCAGGTCGCTGGTTTGATTGGGATAGCGGAGTTTGAGGTAGTGCTCGGTGATGGAAAACGCGGTCGCGATTTTCTCGGTTTCGGCCCGCCCAAGCCGTGCTGTTCGGAACCGTAGATCGAGTGCGTCGTAGTAGCCGATGGGTTCTTCGAAGAACTCGCGTGGAGCCTTGGTGACGAACTGGGCGGTAGACAGGAGCCGTGGCGAAAGGTTGCGTTGCTGGCGCTCGACACTGCTTAGCGTTGATTGCGAAACCCCGAGTTCTGCGGCAAAGGCTCCTTGCGTGTAGCCGAGCAGAATCCTGATGTGTTTGAGGTTCGTGCTTTTAGTGGACATGTATTGGGTGCTTTCTAGCTGCCGAAGTTAAACCCTTGCTCGTCGGCACGTGTTGGGTAGAACTTGTCTTCGGTGATCTTCTCGGTCGGTGTGTGCAGTGGAATGCGCTTGGACAGTTCGACTGCTTCTTCAAGGTTGCCTTCACCGTCGAACAGTTGCATCGAGAACGCGGTGACCGCGTCCGCGCCGGGTTTTTGGAACTCCCAGAACAAGACGATGCGGCGTTTGTTCTCAATGAGTGGTTGGTCGGTGTTGTCGGTCGGGGAACTGCGGAATCCGTTTTTGCGGCGCACGAGCAAAACGACGTCGTCATTCTCGAACCATAGGCGGGTGGGAAACCACGATTGTTCGCTAAGTGCGAGACCGCCAAGTCCTGTTTCTCGGAACTGTTCGTACAGTGCAACAAGCATGCACTCGCGGTCGAGGCCGGGAAACTCTTTCAGTTGGTGGCTGTACGGCAGTTCGCGGCGGTATTCCTGTGCTCGGCCAACTGCTTCGCGTAAGTCGTCGTACTGCTTTGTCATTGCGTTGTGGACGCGTCGCAGTAGCAGTGTGTTGTCTTGGCGCCGGTGGGGCATCGGTACTCCTTTCATGTAACAATGCGAGTGATATTTTCACATTTGTGTAAAAATATCACTCGCACTATTATATGTCTATCCCTGTGGCCTGGAATTTTCCATTTTCCCACACACCGAGCCTGCTGGCTATGTCGAGTAGGTTGACGTAACTAGGGGCCATCGTGATACTCGTCGTCGCCCATCTGCGGCTCGCGTGGGGACGAGTCTGCGGCATACGCGTCTCGTCCCGGTTTCCGTTTACTGCGCCAGTCCGCGCCTTTAAATTGCTTGTCGGCGTCAGCCTCGCGCTGCTTGCGCTTCTCCTCCAGGTCGGCAGGCTCGGAGATATGCACCGGTGAGTCGAGGGACAGTTCGAAATCGCCCTCGAACATGCCGGACGGCTCCACCGAAAAACAGGAAACCCGCTGGCCACAACGGCCAGCGGGTTTCCTGATTGTGGGGCTTAGTCGTTTAACCCCCGATTCCCCCTAAACGCCCTCGCAACAAGGTTTGCCACAGGGTACTCTCAGATCAACTAGGCACTAGGAGTACCCATGCTTAAAAACCGCCTCATCACGGCCACTGTCACGGCCACCACAACAGCCGCAGTGGCACTCAGCCTTGTCACAGCCCCCGCGCACGCTGCCACGCTCAGCACGCCGGACGAGCAGGGGGCTTGCAAAGTCACCTTCACTGAACCGGAGAAGCGGTTCTTGCGGGCGATCCACGACGACACGGAATCGATCATGTTGCACGAGAAGGCGCGGGATCAGATCATCGCAATCGAAACCGTGTACCCCCGCCTCAAGACCCTCGAGCAAAAAGACAAAGAAACGCTCGGCACGCTGGGCATGCCTGCCCCGCTCATTGAGCACTACCTCGAAAAACGCGCCACCTTCGCTATCACAAAACCCACCACCAATGTCACGCTCGAGGACATCGATGTCGATTCGGAGATGGTGAACGACAGTAGGTTCGAAGGGGTCCCGGCCCCAATCTTCCCCGTGGAGTTGGACAAGCAGCTTCTCGACGAGCTACTCACCGCCTGGGCCCCAACCCCCTCAGGAAAACTCAACGCAAAGCTCGAAGCATTGAGCCTTGCGCGAGTGCAGGCCAGTAGAGCCTGCCAAGCAGGCAAGCCGAAGACTGTCGCTTACCCCACCTTGTCCAACTTCCGGTCCGACAAGGGCCCAGAAACGACGCCTAACATCGGCGTCATCATCGGGGGCGTGATCGCGGCGCTACTCGCTATTGCGGGCGTCATCGCTGCGCTTCCACTCATCGGCGTGAAGCTGCCGTTCTAGAACGGTCCAGAACGGTCTAAAGGTTCAACGCCTTCGCGATCTGCGGCCACGCAGCAACCGCTACGCCCACGACAGCGAGCACCGCCAGCACCGCGCCGACAATCGCGCCGGTGCTGGAGCCATCTGATTGGCTGTCCTGCCCTGAACCACCCGAGCCAGGAATCACCTCGGTGATCTCGCGAGAAACCCTGAAGTCCTCTTCCTTCGGCCGCTCAGGCACGCGCTCGAACTGGTTGTGCGCCTGCTTCACCAATCGTTCTGCAGCACCGAGTTCGCTTTGGGCCCGCTCCAGCGCCTCGTAAGCGCTCGCGCGCGCTTCTTTCGCTGCTGTCAGCTCAGCTTCGGCCTCGCTCACTGCTACAAGGAGAGGTTGCTTATCGACGCTTCTTGCATACGCCAGCGCATCATCCGCATGGCCCTTGGTGTTTAACGCGTTGGTACGTGCGTTTTGGGCGGCACGGAAAGATGCCATTTGGTCTGCAACGCGTTCATCCGCCTCGCGCTGATTTTCTTTAGCGTCGCGAGCCTGTGTGGCTAGCGCTGACAAGCGCTCGTTCGTTGTGGTGAGTTGGCGGTTGATGAGCGTGAGCTCGTCGATAAGCAATTGCTCCCGCTGCTTGGATGCCTCGAGACCCGGCCTTCGTGCCCGATCGCGGGATCGGGGACATCAACTAGCCAGAAGTGTTCAAACCGGCGTTGCAGGGTACGCGGATGACACCCTGCTCCGGCGGCAGCGGTTCTCCAGCTCGCACCGGTCGTGAGGTGGGTGATAAATGCCGCGAAGGCTACGGAGTTGGTGATATCGGGGCGCCGCTTGGTGGTGGAAACGCCGCAGATTTTGCACTGCCACCGGGTGCGGTTGGCAGAGGTCTTCCCGTTGCGCTTCATCTCGCCGCCACACACCTGGCAGCGTGGTCGGTTCTTCGGCATTGATCAAGCCAACACCGGCCCTTACCACACGCTGCTGTCGCACCCCGGTATTTCGCCGCCCTGGGGCGGATATAAGCCCCAGGAGCATATACTTTCCGGATTACCCCTGATCAACCCAAACAAATCGACGGATCCGGACACACATTTTGTCTTTTAACCCGCTTAGTTGATCTCGTAGCCGGTGACCGGGCCCTCGGTGTTCGGCTTCCAGCCCAGCGCGGGGGCCACGTGGGTGGCAAAGTTCTCCAGGATCTTCACGTTTACGTCCACGCCCATGCCGGTGGGGATGGTGATCAGCAGCGTGTCAGCGGCCATAACGGCCGGGTCGTCCTTGAGCTGCTCGATGAGCTTGTCCGGCTCGGCGGCGTAGGTGCGGCCGAAGGTGGACGCGCCCACGTCCGGCAGCACCCCGACCTGGTCGGAGCCGGAGGCCTGCATGCCGAACATCTGCATATCGGCGCCGTCGACGATGGGGAAGATGGAACGGGAGACGGACACGCGCGGGGTCCAGTCGTGGCCTGCTTCCTTCCAGGCGGCCCGGTAGCGGTTGATCTGTTCTACTTGGATTTCTCCCAAGGTTTGGGCGGTGGTCTCGGAAACCAGGGTGGACGACATCAGGTTGAGCCCGTCTTTGGCGGTCTGCTCCGCCGAAGCGTGGGTGCCCGACCCGTAGAAGATGTGCTTGCGCAGCTCAGGCGCCGTGGGGAAGATCGGCAGAGCGGAGCCGGGCTGGAACATATTGGGATACTGGCGGTCAAGGGGTGCGGCGGTGGCGAAGCCGTTGCCGTCGACCGCGGCCATGAAGGTTTCCAAGTGGGCGCGCGCCACGTCCGCACCATTGGGGGCCTCGCCCCTGTAGCCGAAAGCCTCCCAGCCGCGCTCGGCTACCTCGGGAGCGCCACGCGAGACACCCAGGGCCACGCGGCCGCCGGAAAGTTGGTACAGGGAGGCGGCCTCTTCGGCGAGGTAGAGGGGGTTTTCGTAGCGCATGTCGATCACGCCGGTGCCCACCTCGATGTGCTTCGTCGTCGCGGCGACAGCACCCAGCAGCGGCATCGGGGCGGAGGCCTGCGGCACGAAGTGGTGGACGCGGAAAGACGCGTTGTTCACGCCGATCTCGTCTGCGGCCTGGGCGATCTCCAGGTGGATCTTGGCGATCTTTTCCGCGGACGGGCCGCGCTGGCCGCCGAAGGCGTAGTGCCCGAAGCTCAAGAAACCGAATGCCTTCATTGCTCAACACTCCTTGTTGGTGACGTATCAACAAATAGGGTAATGCCTTACCCGCAAATTGTCACGGGTCGTGCCGGGTTGGACGACACGTTCTGGGCAGGGCTCCAAACAGAAGGCGTTAATCTCCCGCGCGAGAGCAAACTGAGTCCTAGTGCTCGCTGGCCGTTGAGTTACAGGAACGTCCAGGCTGTTTAAAAGTTTCGTAGGGGCCGTTTAATGCTGCTCAATGCCAGGTAGGTTGGCGCGCATGATCTCGAAGACTGTAAAGACGTTGTCCGCCGCAACTGCTCTCGCCGCCCTCGCTGGCGGCTTTATTGGCGCAGGAACCGCCAACGCGCAGATGTCATCCAGCGGTCCCGCCGACATTGAGGGCTGGACCCACATGGGGTGGTCTGCGTTTAGCGGCTCTGTCATCAACAAGGACGGCAACTACGTGCTCCTGCGCGACCTGCCGGCGGGCGCTAAGCCGCTCACAGGCGCGGACGCGAAGGCGGCCCTTGCTGGGCCGCTGAACGCGAAGGGCGACGGCACCATCAGCTTGAGCTTCGGCCAGGACGGAAAGCTGTCCTTCTACGACGGCTGCAATGCCGGAAGTGCGCCCTACACGCTGGATGACGGCGGCACCGTGAAAGCCGGCAACCTTGCCGTCACCCAGCGCCTGTGCGACCCGACGACGATGAACAAATCCGACGAGGTCAAGGCGATGCTGCAGGCGAAGCCGGCCGTGTACCGGATTGACAAGACCACCGTCGCACTCGTCGCGCAGGGCAAGGCCCTGGAACTCGTGAAGTAGCTTGTGCTTTTGGCGTTGCCTCAAACCCCTTGAAGCTCGGTTTCGGGCGAGGAAGAACAGCCGGGCACCCAGAAGGACGCAGACGACTTGAAGTCCGTGCTGGAAACCGGTCTGCAGTTGTTCCAGTTCGACGCGTCCACGCTGTTCGTTTCCGGCCAGGGCCACGGCATCGAGTTTCAGAAGATGCACGGCCATACCTTCCAGTAACGCACTCGAGTGGTGCGAGATAGATAGCCGAAAGCCCCAGGTCGCAGACTCGGCCTGGGGCTTTCAGTGGCACTGGGGCCTTAGACGGCGACTTCGAACGGCGCCTCGGTGGCCTCCCGTACAGATTCGATCGTCTCACCGGGGGCGACCTCGGTCAGGGTGAGGCCTTGCTTCTCGTCCACGGTGAACACGGCGAGGTTGGTGATGATCTGGTCCACACACTTCGCCCCGTCAAAGGGAGGCGGCACTCGGGCAGCACTTTGGAGTCGCCCTTCTTGGTGGTGTGCTCCATAAGCAGGATGACCTTTTTCGCGCCGTGCCGTCTTGGATGCCTGGGGGATCTCCGAGGAGGACCCCGCCTCAATCCGCTTGGATCGGGTATCTCGCTGGGCCACCCGGTGGGGGCGACCGGTGCGCGGATGGTGGTCACTGCGGCGCATCGCATGCGTCGGACCGGTGCGCAGCGGGCCCTGGTGACCATGTGCATCGGTGGCGGTCAAGGCCTTGCTGTGGTGATCGAGCGGGCGTAGTTACGGGACGAGTTTGGCAGTCTAGTTTGGGTAGCCTAATATAGGTCAGGCAACCCTTACTTAAGCATCTGAATGGAAGGACGGCCATGACTCGTTTTCCACGTACCGGTCTGATCGCCCTCGCGGCCGCTGGCACCCTCGCGCTAGGTGCCTGCTCTACCTCCGAGTCCGGCACGGAGGCCGCTGCTGGTTCGGAAACGGCGACGACCGAAGGGGCGTCGGCAAGCAATGATGCTTCTGAAGGCACCGTGACCCTCACCGACAACTACGGCGAGAAGACCGTGCCCAGCCCGCCGAAGCGGGTAGTCGCCCTGGACAACCGCTCTTTCGAGCTGCTGGATTCCTGGGGCATCAAGCCCGTCGCTGCGCCGCGCGACATCGTGCCCAACTCCATCCCGGGCATCGCGGACGATGAGGACATCCTCAACATTGGCAACCACCGCGAGCCGAACCTGGAAGCCATCGTCGCCGCCGACCCGGACGTGATCATCTCCGGCCAGCGCTTTGAAAAGTTCGACGAAGAACTGCAGAAGCTGGTCCCCGACGCCACGTTGCTGGACTTCGAGCCGCGCGAAGGCGAGCCGATCGACCGCGAAATTATCCGCCAGACCCTGGAGCTGGGCGATGTCTTTGGCAAGCAGGCCGAGGCTGAGCAGGCAGTCCAGGAATTCACCGAGGCTGTCCAGCGCGCCCGCAACGCCTACGACCCGGAGCAGAAGGTCATGGCCTTGAACGTCTCCGGCGGCGAGATTGGCTACGTCGCCCCGGGCGTGGGCCGTGTGTGGGGCCCGCTGTTCGATCTGATCGGCTTCACCCCGGCGCTGGAGGTGGCTAACGCCTCCGACGACCACCAGGGCGACGACATCTCCGTCGAGGCCATCGCCAGCGCCAACCCGGACTGGCTACTCGTGCTGGACCGCGACGCGGGCGTGAAGTCCATCGCCGACTCCCCGGAAGCGCTGTCTGTGATCAACGACTCCGCGCCGCTGAAGAACGTCACCGCAGTTAAGGACGGCCACGTCTACGTCGCTCCGGCGGACACCTACACCAACGAGTCCATCTACACCTACACCGAGATCCTCAACCAGATCTCCGAACAGCTCGAGGCCGCCAAATAGCACCCGCTGAGCCGGCAAGTAATCTGTCTCCGATGACTGATACAACGACCACCACCCGCCCCAAGCTTCTGGACTGGAAGCTCGCGGCGGGTGTCGTCCTTGTTTTAGGCCTACTAGTCGCCTCTTTGGCGGTGGGGCAGTACGACATCCTGGGCACCGAGGACGGCTGGGAAATGTTCCGCGCCACCCGCGTGCCGCGCACGATCGCGCTGGTGCTCGCCGGTGCGGCCATGGCGATGAGCGGGCTGATCATGCAGATGCTCACGCAGAACCGCTTCGTCGAACCCACCACCACCGGCACTACCGAGTGGGCCGGGTTGGGTCTGCTCGCATCGTTTCTGCTCTTCCCGGACGGCTCCGTGATGACGCGCATGCTGCTCGCTGTGGGTGCTGCATTCATCGGCACCTTGGTGTTCTTCGCGTTCCTGCGCCGGGTGACGTTGCGCTCCAGCCTGGTGGTGCCCATCGTGGGCATCATGCTCGGTGCGGTGGTCAGCGCGGTGTCCACCTTTATCGCGCTCCAGACTGACCTGTTGCAGTCGCTCGGGGTCTGGTTCGCCGGCTCGTTCACCAGCGTGATCGCCGGCCAGTACGAGATCCTCTGGGTCGTGCTGCTCGTGGTCATCGCAGTGTTCTTCTACGCCGACCGCCTCACCGCCGCCGGTTTGGGCGAAGACATCGCCACCAACATCGGCCTGAACTACAACCGCATCGTGCTCGTGGGTACCAGCCTCGTCGCGGTCGCCACCGGAGTGGTCACGGTTGTAGTGGGCAACCTCCCATTCCTCGGGCTCATCGTCCCCAACATCGTGAGCATGCTGCGTGGCGACGACCTCCGGTCCAACCTGCCCTGGGTCTGCCTCGCCGGCATCGGCGTTGTGACGCTGTGCGACCTGCTCGGACGCATCGTCATCGCACCGTTCGAAATGCCGGTGTCTGTGATCCTCGGCGTGGTCGGTGCTGCGGTCTTTATCGCTCTCATTGTCAAGCGGGGTCAGCATGCGTGAGGTCGGGGCATTTCAAACGTCGCAAAGCAAAAAGCGTTACTGGCTGGTAACCACCGTCCTTGCGGTGGCTGCGCTGCTGTTCACTGCAGGCCTGCTGTCTTGGGGAAACCCCATGGACTTTGGCACCCGCGGCTACTGGCTGATCGCGCAGCGCCGCATGAACTCCGTCATCGCAATGGCGGTGGTGGCCATTTGCCAGGCCACGGCCACAGTGGCGTTCCAAACGGTGACGAACAACCGCATCATCACCCCGTCCATCATGGGGTTCGAGTCGCTGTACGTGGCCATTCACACCTCAACCGTGTACTTCCTCGGCGCAGCCGGGTTGAATAACGCCCGCACGCTGGAGATGTTCGTCGTGCAGCTGGTCTTGATGGTGGGGCTGAGCCTGATCCTCTACACGTGGCTGCTCGCCGGCGACAACCCGAACATGCACGCCATGTTGCTCATCGGCATCGTGCTCGGCGGGGGACTGGGCAGCGTGTCGACGTTTATGCAGCGCTTGCTCACCCCCAGCGAGTTCGACGTGCTCACCGCCCGACTGTTCGGCTCGGTGAACAACGCGGACCCGGCCTACTACCCGCTGGCCGTGCCGTTGGTGCTGGTGGCAGCCGGATTGATGTACGTGAATTCTCGCCGGCTCAACGTGCTGGGCCTCGGCCGCGACGTGGCAGTGAACTTGGGCGTGAGCCACAAAAAGCACGCGGTGTTCACGCTGGTGCTTGTCTCGGTTCTGATGGCGGTTTCTACCGCGCTGGTCGGGCCGATGACTTTTCTCGGGTTCCTGGTGGCCACGCTTGCGTACCAGTTCGCGGACACCTACGACCACCGTTACGTGTTCCCCATGGCAGCGCTGCTCGGCTACTGCATTCTGGCGGGCGCGTACTTCACCATGAACCACATCTTCTACGCCCAGGGCGTCGTCTCCACCATCATTGAGCTGGTCGGTGGTCTGACGTTCCTTATCGTTGTCCTACGGAAGGGGAGACTGTGATCGAGCTCAACGAGGTAAGCAAAGCCTACGGCGACGACACCGCCATCGGGCCGGTCTCACTCCAAATCCCGGCCGGCGGCATCACTGCTTTGGTGGGGCCGAACGGCGCCGGCAAGTCAACACTTCTGACCATGATCGGCCGGCTTCTAGCGCTGGATTCCGGCTCCGTGCGCATCGGGCAGATGGACGTGTCCTCCTCGAACCCGAAGGACCTGGCCAAAGTGGTCTCCATCCTGCGGCAGGAAAACCACTTTGTCACCCGCCTGACCGTGCGCCAGCTGGTCGGCTTCGGCCGTTTCCCGTACTCGGGCGGGCGTCTGACCGGGGCGGATGAGGAAATCATCTCCCGCTACATCGACTTCTTCGGGCTGCGCGACCTCGAGCACCGCTACTTGGACCAGCTTTCCGGTGGTCAGCGTCAGCGCGCATACGTAGCCATGGTGCTTTGCCAGGAGACGGACTACGTGCTTCTCGACGAGCCGTTGAACAACCTGGACATCTCCCACTCCGTGGAAATGATGCAGCACCTGCACTCCGCGGCCCGCGAGTTCGGACGCACCATCGTGATCGTGCTGCATGACATCAACTTCGCAGCCCGCTACGCGGACTACATCTGCGCCGCCAAGGACGGGCAGGTATTTGCCTTCGGCACGGTGGAGGAGATCATGCGCGACGACTTGCTCACCGAAATCTTCAATACTCCGGTGCAAGTGATTGATGGCCCGCATGGGCCGATTGCCGCATATCACTAAAATCCATATTTACCTGCTGGTTTGTGTAGCGTTTCGGTTCGTGGTTATATATCCATCCGTTGCTTCCGAGCGGTTCGGCTGGTTGGGAGG